>Ga0265298_10001915_pt1 | contig 30173 bp, 30 predicted proteins | sample AusTroGonzalo_MG_3_FD_193486 | JGI IMG/M metagenome (GOLD analysis project Ga0265298, IMG submission 193486) | Bovine rumen microbial communities from tropical cattle in Woodstock, Queensland, Australia - Gonzalo_01 | ecosystem: Host-associated > Mammals > Digestive system > Stomach > Rumen ...
AAGAAGATTTCATCCTCGGAGCTATGCTCGGCTATGACCTCTGCGCACAATGCGAACGGTACTGTAAGCGCAAAAACGGATGTAAAAGCGAGTGCAACGGGAAATGTGAGGGGAAATGCATCAACAGGAATTAATAGCATCTTTTGAATAAATCATTGAAATGAACGCAACAATTGTAATCTATGGTTCCTCGACGGGAACATGCGAGGCCATCGCAGAGAAGATTGCCTCGAAACTGGGCTGCGAGGCCCTGAACGTACAGGACTTGACAGCTGACATCGTGGCCGCTAACCAAAACCTGATCCTCGGTACTTCGACATGGGGCGCAGGCGAATTGCAAGATGACTGGTACGACGGACTGAAGACACTCCAAGGTGCCGACCTCAGTGGTAAGACCATCGCCATCTTCGGCTGCGGCGACTGCTCATCATATAGTGACACGTTCGTAGGTGGCATGGGCGAACTCTACAACGGCATTAAGAATAGTGGTGCCAAGTTCATTGGCAGTGTAGAGACCGATGACTATACCTTCGATGACTCCGAGGCTGTCATTGACGGAAAATTCGTCGGCTTGCCCCTCGACGACATCAACGAGGATGACAAAACCGACACTCGCATCGAAGCTTGGATCGCCGCCATCTCTCCTGAATTGACTTAAGGTCGAGCCTGCTCACGCTCGGCTGAGTCGAAGCGAGCTTCACTCCGCTCTCGCTCAATCGCAGCCTTGTAATCACAGGTATAAAATTCATAAAGTATTTGTTTAGTTTAGTGAGATGGCTGGCTGTGATGGTCAGCCATCTATTGCAAGAAACAATATGGTATTATTGAAATCAAATTCTCTGCCAGATTCTGGAAACCGAATCCCTACCTGGCTTTTGTGTCTTTTGTCGGCAACCACATTGATTCCTGCCATCCTGCTTGCTTTGTCATTCATCAATGGCTGGAGTTGGCTGTGGATGGCTTTTTTCATCATCCTTTTTATCGTCTCAACGGTATTTCTATGTTATATGGCCAAACTCTACGATGTCTTTTCATCCAGCGGAGGTGGTAGGAAATAAAGATTTATGTCAAAATTTTCGTATTTTTCACAAATCCTTCGTATCTTTGCAACTGATTATTATTCATTAAATAAAAGACTACGATTATGAACATTTCAAAGAAAATGCAGGATGCGTTTAACGCACAGATTACAGCCGAGCTGTATTCATCGAACCTCTATCTCCAAATGGCCTTCTGGTTCCGCAAAGAGGGCTGGAAGGGCTTTGCCGCCTGGATGTTTGACCACTCGAATGAGGAGAAGGAACATGCCTTGAAGATGGCCAATTTTGTATTAGACCGAGGTGGTGAGGCCGTGGTGACTGCCATCGACGCGCCCGAACAAGATTACAATGATCCGAAGAGTATCTTTGAGTACACGCTGAAGCACGAGATGTGGGTGACGGAGAAAATCAACGAGTTGGCCGATGTGGCTGATGAAGAGCATGACCGTGCAAGCATCAATTTCGTAGACCAGTTCATTGACGAGCAGGTGGAAGAGGAGAAGACCGTGCGCGACATCCTGAACCTGTTCCGCCACCGCGACGGCCATACCGTAGCCACCATCGATGATATCGTAGGTTCTGTGAAGGAGTAAGACGCTGATACCTACTTCTGATTAACCTGCCTTTGCAGTTCATCACAGGTACGCAATGCTTAAAACACCGCGTTTTAGGTATTGCGTACCTTATTTATTTGCCGTACCTTTGCATCGTGATTTTAAACCATATAAGACATATGAAAATTGAAAAGATTCATGCAAGGGAAATCCTCGATTCAAGAGGTAATCCAACAGTAGAAGTAGAAGTAACACTCGAGAACGGCGTGATGGGTCGTGCTGCTGTGCCATCGGGTGCATCAACTGGCGAGAACGAAGCGCTGGAACTGCGCGACGGCGACAAAGAGCGCTATCTGGGTAAGGGTGTGCTGAAGGCTGTTGACAATGTAAACAAGGTTATCGCACCTGCGCTGAAGGGTGATTGCGTGCTGGAGCAGCGCGCAATCGACTATAAGATGCTGGCACTCGACGGCACTCCTACAAAGTCTAAACTGGGTGCTAACGCTATTCTTGGCGTATCGCTGGCTTGTGCTCAGGCTGCCGCCAAAGCGCTGAACATACCTCTTTATAGATATATAGGTGGCTGCAACGCCTACACATTGCCCGTACCTATGATGAACATCGTGAACGGTGGTGCACACTCGGCTGCTCCTATCGCATTCCAGGAGTTTATGATTCGACCCGTAGGTGCCACCAATGAGCGTGAGGCTATCCGCATGGGTGCCGAGGTGTTCCACAATCTGGCTAAGCTGCTTAAGGCGCGTGGCCTGTCTACTGCTGTGGGCGACGAGGGAGGTTATGCCCCTAACTTCGACGGCATCGAGGATGCACTCGACACCATTGTAGAGGCTATCAAGAAGGCAGGTTATGAGCCTGGAAAGGATGTGAAGATTGCAATGGACTGCGCCGCATCGGAATTTGCTACCTGCGAGAACGGCCAGTGGTTCTACGACTATCGTCAGCTGAAGAATGGTGCGAAGAAGGATCCCAACGGCAAGAAACTCTCGGCCGATGAGCAGATTGCTTATCTGGAGCAGCTCATCACCAAGTATCCTATCGACTCTATCGAGGACGGACTCGACGAGAACGACTGGGACAACTGGGTAAAACTGACTGAGAAGATTGGCGACCGCTGCCAGCTGGTGGGCGACGACCTGTTTGTGACCAACACCAAGTTCCTGGAGAAGGGCATCAAGATGGGCGCTGCCAACTCGATACTGATTAAAGTGAACCAGATTGGTTCGTTGACAGAGACCTTGGAGGCTATTGAAATGGCTCATCGACACGGCTATACCACAGTGACTTCTCACCGCTCAGGTGAAACAGAGGACACCACGATTGCCGACATCGCAGTAGCCACAAACTCTGGACAAATCAAGACTGGTTCACTTTCTCGTACCGACCGCATGGCCAAGTACAACCAGCTTATCCGCATCGAGGAAGAGCTTGGCGATACAGCAGCCTACGGCTACAAGCGACTGAAATAAGGCTTAAACAACTTTTTTGAATAAATCATTTATAATAAAACAACGGAATGCAGGTAGACTGTGAAGCCTGTCTGCATTTTTAGAGTAAAAGGTGACGAAAGATGCAGATAAAGAAAGATTATACGCGCGAGCAGATTGTAGAGATTGCCAAACGGGTGTTTCTGAAAAACGGCTATGCCAAGACCTGCTTATGCAGGACTTTGCTGGTGCGCAATGCTTAAAACACCGCGTTTTAGGTATTGCGTACCTTATTTATTTGCCGTACCTTTGCAGCCGATTTTATAATATCAACTATGACAAAGAGTATTAAGATTTCGGTTTTGTGGCTGCTGACCATTTGTGGGTTTGCTGCCCATTCCATTTGTGACGTACTGCCCATGTTCTGGGGCAAGAACATGGCCGTTGTTGCCACCGACGGCAACGTGGATCAGGGCATGATCGTATTCATGATGACGCTCTCGTACCTTATTCCTGCCTGTGGCATACTCTGTATGCTCTGGAAAACGAAGGCTCTGAAAGTCATCAATGCCGTGCTGGCCGTGCTCATCGGCTTGTTCAACATCGCCCATGCGTTCATGGAACTACCCTCCGACAATGCCGGGCAGTATGTTATCATGCCCATGATGATTATCGTTGGTATCGTGCTGGCATGGTATAGTGTTAAATATGTAAGGGAGAATTGAGCTATGGGAATGTTCAGCAAGTTCTGGAACACGAATGCCCGCCCGGAAGGATGGCTGGGACGTTTTGCTCTGCGGATGATGAACCTGACGCATACGCCGATGGCACAGTGGAACCTCTCGTTTATCGACTTCCAGCCCGACTGGACAATACTCGACGTGGGGTGCGGCGGTGGAAAAAACATCGCACGTATGCTGAAACGCTGTCCGCAGGGGCAGGTCTATGGCATCGACTATTCTGAGGAGAGTGTCGCCATGTCGCGTAAGAAAAACAAGAGTCTGCTGGGGTCTCGCTGCTTCATCGAGCAGGGTAACGTGATGGAACTGCCTTATGAAACGGGGAAGTATGATCTCGTGACGGCTTTTGAGACCGTTTACTTCTGGCCAGATCTAAAACAGTCTTTCTCAGAGGTATATCGCGTACTGAAACCAGGTGGTATGTTTATGTTCTCTTACGGTCTGGAGAGCAATGCCACCATGCGCTACTGGGCCAATCAGATAGACGCAATGAATATCCTACCGATAGATGAAATCTGCAAGATTCTTGCAAACACGGGCTTTGTAAATCTTCAGACTGCAACGAAAGGTGACTATACCATCAACATCCGAATCCGGAAGCCAGAAATGAGTAACTGATATCAGTTTTTTACTTTGCAACCGAGTTGCGACAGCAATATAGTAATTTTGCAGCCGAAAACAACAGGATAAAGAATTATGGCAGACAAAATTAAGAAGTCGTACAAGTTTAGCAAGAGTTTCTACGATGACGCTATCACACAGGGTAAATGGTGGAGTAAGTTGTATTTCAAGTTGCTCTGGGGCGGTGTCGATGACAACGAGATAGCCCGTAGGGTGCTGAGTTGGATTCCAGATGACTTCAAGGGTAAGATGCTCGATGTACCTGTGGGTACGGCTGTATTTACAACGGAGAAATACAAGCGAATGAAGCAAGCCGACATCACCTGTCTGGACTATAGCCAGGACATGTTGGAACAAGCTGAGTATAGATTTCGTGGAGCAGGTATCACCAACATCAAGACCATGCAGGGCGACGTTGGCGCACTGCCTTTTGAGGAAAACACTTTCGATAATGTGCTCTGCATGAACGGCCTGCATGTATTCCCCAATAAGGACAAGGCTTACTCTGAAATTCTTCGAACCTTGAAGTCTGGCGGCGAACTATTAGCCTGCTTCTATATCGCAGGTGAACAAAGAGTTGCCGACTGGCTCGCCAAGACCATTATGACCCGCATGGGTTGGTTCACGCCTCCCTTCGACACGGCAAATGATGTGCGCAACCGTATGGAACCTTACTACGAAATCCTCGACTTCCACGTAGAGGGTGCCATGTTATACTTCAGGGCCAAAAAGAGATAATAAGAACTATGAAATTTACTTTGACAGACAGGCTGATGTGGCATTTCATGCAAGGCACATGCTACAAAGTTTTACGGGCGGAATATCCTGAATGGGATTTTCACCAGCTCCGTAAAGCAGCCAAGGAAAGGTTCCGCGATATTCTGACTTTCACTCCCTCCATAGGCAGTTACCGTGAAAACAGCCTGAAGAAGAACCTCGTTGGTGGAATGGTTTGGTTTGCCATTTATGAGACGGCCAAGGAGAGATACGGCAGCCAGATGTCGCTTCCTCTCTACGAGAAGATGTGCCGTGCATCCATCGCCATGCCCATGATGCTCAGAATGGCACGAATGACGAAGCCGTTCACAAGGAAATTCCAGGAAAGCATGATGAAACGTTCCGAACGGGAGAACCGCATCGACTCTCCCTACAACTGGCAGGCTCATTACAAACAAGGAAAGGTTGATGAGGAGTTCACCTTGTCCTACACCCGTTGCGGACTGTGCGAACTGGCAAGAAAACGAGGTCATTTGGACATTCTTCCGGCCATGTGCAAAACGGATTACATCACATTCGAGGCCATGGGAGCCATTCTTCATAGAAACAAGACCCTTGCTTCTGGTGATGACTGTTGTCTTTACTACATGACGAAGCCCGGTTCTGAGGCGGAACAACGATGGCAGGATGAGCATCCAGACGGGACATTCATAAGCAAATAGAAAAGAAACTCCAAGAGAAACGTTAAATACCTACTTCTTGCTAATCGCGTTTCATTAGAAACCCTGCATATCCCGACGGCAAAAACCTCAGTTTTGAGTATTGTGCCGTCGGGATTTTCGTCGTACCTTTGCACCGGTTTTACAAACATTATATTTAAATAAAATGAAAAAGATTGTAATGATGATGTTTGCCGCGATGTTCACTATGAACTTGTTGGCAGAGAACGTGAAATTTAAAGTAAGTAACATGCATTGTGAGAACTGTGCCAAACACGTAGAGAAAGCACTGAAGACCAACGAGGCTGTAAGTCAAGTCAAGGTCAATCTGGAATGTCAGACAGTATGCGTAAGCTATGATGTACAGAAGACAAACAATGAAGCTCTTAAGCAGATACTGACTGATGCCAAATTTGAAGCAGAGATTGTCAAGCAGTGTGCAAAAGAGGGCGGTTGTAAGCACGAAGGCAAGGAGGAAAAACACGAATGCGGCGGAGAAGGCTGTGGTAAACATCAGGAAAAAACTCAGGAATAACCAATAAAAAGATAAAGAAATGATGCGATTTATTAAATTCGCACTGGCAGCTCTTATCTGCCCAGTGCTGTTGACTTCATGCTCTAATGATGAGGAAGAAAAGAAGATTGAAGTAACATTTAATGCCATTCCCAAAGTGGCTGGTGCATTGGATGTATCGACATTAGCTGGTACACCTGTCATGTTTACAGAGGTACGCAATCAGGACATAAAGTCGTTTCCTCTCGATGCCAATGGCATTGTGGTCGCTTCTCTCCCTATGGGAGTTTATAATGTTGCTATCGAAAAGACTATTACCAATGCCCAAGGTGAAGAGGTGGTCATATCCCTCCGTATGGAAAACGTAAACGTTAATACTGATGGGCAGAAGATTGAGGGCTACGTAAACTCATTGCCAGCAAGTGCTATGGGTAAGGACTTTATATTTAGTGAGGTATTCTTCAATGGTGAGACCAATTCAGGCCGAATGATGCATCCAGACCAATATATCGTTCTGTTTAATCCGACAGAGGATGTCCTGTATGTTGATGGTGTAAGTATTGGTGTTACGATGCATCTCTCATGGCAGAATAAACAATTATGGTATGATTCATATTATCCCAATCAGGTCCCTATTGGCGGTTTCATCACTATTCCTGGCAACGGACAAGATCATCCCGTGCAACCCGGCGAAAAATTCGTGATTGCGTTTACTGCCATCAACCACTCTGAGGTGGTGAACGGTGAGATTGCCTATGACCATGCAGTTGACTTGAGTGGGGCTGATATGGAAATCTATTATGGTCCTGACGCCAACGACGTTGACAACCCCAGCGTGCCTAACGTGCTTATCACAGAAAACGGTGACTCCTATGGTTTCTTTTTCCAGCCACGTGGCTATGTGTCGCCAGTGATGTTCCGTCTGGAAAATGGTCTTCAGTCTACGGTTGATGCTTTCGTCAATAGTCATACCACTTTGTCAAAGACACACGTAGAGGCTACCGAAACCACACCAGAGGGAGACATTGACATCCATATTCTTGCTATAGAAACAGATAAGATTATTGACGGTATTCAAACTAGCGATGTGCCTCAGGATGTGAAAACCCGAGTAGTACCAGAAACGGTTGACCGCGGAAAGTTCCTTGTGAATGGCTGTCACCGTCAGGAGCTTTGCATCCGAAAGGAAATCAAAGTGGGCGATAAAACTTTCTATCAGGACACCAACAACAGCAGTGAGGACATGCAGGATGTCAACGAGCGCAAGGCTGCAGGACTTATTCAGACAGCATTTCCCATTGGATGGCGAAATAAATAATTGTAATGCATTATTCACAAACAAACAAAATTTTATCACTGATCTTTTTCCTGCTGTGTATGGTAACTGCAGCTGTAGGACAGTCCTATACAGTCAAGGGAAGAGTCATCACCGATCACGATGGCGAGGCAGCAAGCTTCGCCATCGTTAGTATTCAGAATCAAGAATTGCGTACACTCTGCGATATCAACGGATTTTTCGAGTTACACAATGTTCCAACGGGCAATCATACGATTGAAGTGGAATGCCTGGGCTATGCTAAACTGAAACAATCCTTTTTGGTTAGTAAGAACCTGCGCGTTCAGCTCCAACTGCAGAGTAGTAGCTTTGCCTTACCAGAATTTGAGGTAATGGCTAAAAAAAGCAGGAAGGGAAAAGTAATTATTGACGAGGCTGCTCTGGAGTATATACAGCCGACATCGCTTGCCGACGTGATGCTTTTGTTGCCAGGCAGTGTATATAAAGAAAATAACCTGACGCAATTTTCACAAATCAGTAGCCGTCAAATAGGCAGTGATGCCAATACTTCATTGGGCGTTGGCGTCATTACCGATGGTGCCCCAGTGTCCAATGATGGTATCCGTTCCCAATTGGTGGGCATTACTGAGGGAAGTAGCAGCTATGATGGTGAAGTGCGTAGCCGTACAGGCATCAACCAAGGTGCCGACATGCGTATGATATCCACCGATCATATTCAAAGTGTAGAGTTTACTCGCGGCATCTCCTCGTCTCGCTACGGCAACTTGTCAAGCGGCATGATTAGTATTTCATCAAAACATGGTGTTACGCCACTGCGCGTACGTCTGAAGACAGATTTGAAAAACAAGCTCGTCTATGCTGGCAAGGGGTTTCGACTTGGTGAAAAGGCAGGTACACTTCACGCCGGTATTGACTACCTGTACTCTATCGACGATATCCGTGAAGAGATGGATAAGTTTTCACGACTCACAGGACAACTTTATTATAATAATAAGGTAAAGTTAGGTAACTATAACCTGAATCTTGATGCGCGACTGAGTCAGACCATTACCACAAGTAAGATGAAAAAGGATGAGTTGACCTACGAGTATGATGAAACATATAAAGCCGACTATAGTCGCACGGGTCTGATGATGAAGGGCAATATTGTTTTTGGAAAACCATGGATAGACCAACTGGAGCTAATTGTCTCTGCCGACTACACCCGTGAAAAGATTAGCCGTCATCGAATGGTACTGTCTGGCTCCGGACCCATGAATATGCCGTTGGCTTATGAAGAGGGGGAGCACGAAGGTATCTATCTCCCACGCAAGTACTACAGCGACTTCTATATCGATAATCAGCCATTGAACATATATACGCAGCTCAACGCCAACTCACGCATATCCCTTTTCAAAAATGCTATGCTTAATCTGGTGTATGGTGCAGAGTATACCAATGTCAAGAATCATGGTGCCGGAGCAGTGATAGAAGATGAAACGCGGCCTCCGTTCCCATACGACAATTCATATATGCGCCCACGGCCCAACTGGGCTATTCCTGCACTGGGCACAGGTGCAATATATACTCAAGCAGACTTCATTTATGATGACAGTAAGTGTCATATTCTTCAACTATCTATCGGAGGACGCCTCTCTACGCTTACAAATCTGCCGTCTGACTACTATCTGCACGGCAAGGTGCTGGCAGACCCGCGTGTCAACCTATCCTATACGGTTGGCAAAAAACTGAAGAACACTTTCAGAATAGGCTTTGGCACGGAGAGCAAAACTCCAACGCTCGACTACCTCTACCCTGAAAAGCTGTATAAGGATTTCTATATGCTCAATGCCTATACCAACGATCCCCAATACCGTCACCTCATCACCTACACTAATATCTATGACGTGGCCAATCGTGATCTAACGGCAAATAGAAACAAGAAGATGGAGGCAGGTTGGGATCTTGACTATCATGGACTGAGCTTATCGCTCACCGCATTTTATGAGCAGTCTAATGCTGGTTTCGAGTACTTTACCCAATACTATCCTCTGACATACAATCTCTATACTACACTGAAGTCTGGCGTAAACATCGAGGGACGAATACCACAGAAAAATGATTATGTCGAGGAACAATATAGCATATTTACCACATCACAGAAAGTTATGAATTCGAGCAAGGTTACAAAACGTGGTATAGAATATCGTCTCATATTCCCCAAGATTATCCCCTTGTCGACATCAGTCGAAATCAATGGTGCCTATTACCAGACAGACTACGCTTCATCACTACCCTTGTATTATTATCCTGCTGTCAAGATTGGTAGCAAGGAGTATCCATACGTCTGCATCTATGATAATGGGGCCAAGAACCAGTACCGTCGTCTGAACTCAAATATCTGGTTGAATACACACATTCCGAAGTTCAAACTCTTTCTGACGAACTTTTTCCAGGTTGTGTGGTTTAATACCTCGCAATATATGGACAACCACGACTATATCCCGACAGAATATATAGACATGGAGGGCAACCGTTTGCCTGTAGATGACCATATCCGCAACCTGATTGCTGCCGACGATGGAACATTCCGTTACTTCCGTCGAACCATACTGCCAGTGAAGTATGCCCGCAATGAGAAACCAATATCCCTACTTTGGAATATCAAGGCCACCAAAGAGTTCAAGAAAGGCACCAAACTCTCATTTTTTGTCAACGGGCTGCTCGACATCAGTCCAAAATACCTTTCCGGCAGTAAGGTTACCCAGCGTGAATGGCACGATCCCTACTTTGGATTAGAATTGTTTTTTAATTTTGACTTGTAATGTACAAATTATATTTCTCTTTATTACTGACTTTGGTTGTAGGTAGTGAATTATCGGCTCAGGATTTAGACAGGGTAAACTTCCCATTGTCAACGGCAGAAGAACGTTACCATACCAGCAATGCGAACCTGTCCTTAAAGAGTACTCAGGAACTATACAACAACCCAACTTTCGTACACTGGCAAAACCAGAACGACACTACGCATTGCCACAGATTGGGCATTGTGTATACCGTCCTAAGTGGTGCCGACAGCAAGGGCGACTTTATCCCATACGAAGGTGACGGTTCGACCGACTACCGTGTAGGCGCTTATGGCGAATACAGTACATCCCATAGCGGAACTCTCTCCGGACATATTCAGTATGCCCAAGGCAAACACAGGAATATTGGCTGGAGTGCCATGCGACTGCCAGAACTCTATCTGCCCTATATCTCTACCGATTCTTGTGGAGGTGACTTTAAATTCGACAGTTATTATGCTGAAGGCTGCTATGGATTGACGCTGAGCCATTGGACGTTGGGTGCGAAAGGCTCCTTTTATGGAGAACAGGCATTCCGTTTGACAGATCCCCGTGCATTGAACAATACAACATGGCTCAGGTTCAATGTCGGCGCAGCACGTGAGATGAATAGTCATCTACTGATGCTCGATGTGGGATATGGCCGAAATAAACAACACATGCAGTTGCGTTACTGGCGACCAGGGCAACAGGACCGTTTCTTCGTTTGTTATGGATTTGGGCTTTACGACACTCGCCAGAGTGCTGTCTCATTTGGAAAGTCGCGCATGTATTATGTTGACGAGTACAATGCCAGATTACAGTATCTGTCACCTCAAGACAAACCTTTGCGTCTTCATGCGTCGATGGCCTATGCCTATCAACAAATGCAGACTGAGGAGAGTGATATATATAACCTGTATGAATCAGGCACCCATAGTTTTAGCCCACTATTCCGCCTGACATATTGTCCTTCAAAGGAGTGGTCATGTGAATTGATAGGTGCTGCAGACATTAGGTTACGGAAGGGTTATGAAAACATTATTGAGGAATATCTCATCGATAAAGAGAACAATATCTATGACTTTCGCACCATCGACACGCGTCAGAACTATGACAGGAACACACATCAACTGATCGTTGCTATGAAGGTATCACGACGGACGGGGAGTATGGTATGGGGAGTACAGGGTGGACTCACATCCGATGGTTACGAAGAAACCTACAAGTCAGGCAACTATCACATCAAGGTTCAAGCCTTGACGCCTCATGCTAAACTATTAGCAAACTGGCAAGGCCAACATGATGAGGTAGACGTCAGTGTGCTATATGCCCATCAGAAAGTGGGGACTCACGATTACGATGTGAATCTGCAAAACTCTCAGATAGCTCATTTGGACTTTCAGCAGGCATTTGCACCATACGCTTATCGTGCAGCCAATCTGGATAGGTTAGTTGCAGATGTGACATGGCAACACCAGTTGAAAGGTATGACGATAGGCGTGAATGGTAAACTCTGTCTGACGAGTGGTCACCGTCTTTCTGATGTGAACTACACCAGAAGCGTAGGATTCCCATCAACAGCCCCTATCATCTCACCTGATTCGGATACGCATCAGGAGCGATGGGGTAGTGTCTCACTGTTCGTGGTGTTCTGATATTCATCACAAGGTCAGAAACTGTATTTCAGTTTAAGGAACACCTCAGAGTTGTTATCATAGACCGTGAACGAGCCGCGATCGGCATGGAAATAGTCGTAGCCCAGGGTGGCATGGAGCTGGTCGTTGAGGGCATAGTCGGCACTGAGGCGGTTGTAAACGCCGCCATTGGTGACGTCGATATAGGCAAAACTCTGCAAAGCAAGGGTGTTGCGCAGCAAGTCCTTGGAGATACGGAAGGTGGCCAAGCCGGAATTCCTATGCTCGCCACTTGCCACGTATTTATGGGCGTACTGGGCCGAGAGCGACCAGTCGTTGCCGGCATACCAGTCTACGCCCAGCAAGGCGTTGGTCGATGCGGCACGTCCAAAGGTCTGTAGTTCGTCGAGATACTCAGCTACCTCGCCACGAAGCACAAAGCGTCCGAGTGGCAACGAGCAGTCGGCACCCAGCATGGTCATTCGCCGATACTGACCGATGCCGCCACACACCACGGGCACCTTATTCCAAGTGTGAAGGGCAGAGAGGGAGAAGTCGATGCCGCTGAGGAAGAACGACAGGCGACCGCCATACTCCATGTTGCAGAGACGATGACTGGGTTCGTCACCAATGGGCAGCGGCCCTACAGACCATGGGTTCTCGGCATCGGTTGGCAGCTCAAAGAAACTGCTGACGGGAATGGCGACGGCCTCGAAACTCCATTTCTCGCGAGAGTAACGCAGACGGAGACCTCCCACAGGGATGCGGATATCATCATAGTCCTGTGCCAAGAACTCGGTATAGTCCATCGGCGAGATGATATCCGTCAGACGAAGTCCATCAGCCACTCCCCAGGCGATGATTTGTCGTCCTGCCCGTAGATCCCAGTGTTCATCGGAATAGTAGGCATAGGCCTCACGTAGTTGGAAACCCGTACGGTCTTTCAAGATAGCGTTATACACAAGGTTGGCCGAAACAAAAGCACCTGTATGACCTTTCTCAAGCGTTACCTCGCCACGCACACGCGTTCTGGACGACATCCAGTCGTTAGGCGACTCGGTGCGTAGGGCATGATAGGTATCGACAAAACCCTTGACGCCAACGCGAAGGGAATCCTCATCCTGCGCCAAGGCAGGACGAGGAGTTATGCACAACAAAAGTGCGAAAAGAGAGAGAATTTTCATAAGCCTTTCTCGAGTTTCGCCACCGTGAAGAGCGACTTATCCACCTTGACGTTGTATTGCGAGTTCTTGACCACGATGGTGGTGCTGTGCTCCGTCTGCACGTTCTTCATCTCCATCTTCTGAATGGTCCAGAAACTCTGCACTTGCTTCACGTCGCTGATGGTGAGCACGCGATGGAGTTTGTTCAGCTTGTCGTAGTACTCCACATGGGCGGCGATGAGACAGTCCTGACGAATCCACGACACCTTGCGACTGTAGATCTCGTGCTTATCGACGGGGACGGACTCCACCACCCAGCACTTATGACCGTCCTTCACCTCCTCGCGCAACAGTTTGTGGGTATCTTCATCTACATGGCGCGAACCCATATCGTCGTAGGTAAAGTCGGTTCCCATGAAATAATCGGTCTTCGACGATGAACCGCTGATGCGGCGCGTCTTCTTCATGGCAGGCAGATATAGCCACTTGGCGTCCTCCTTACCAATCTGGTCATAGTCCCAAGTGAGGAAGCCCGTGCCTTTCACGTCGCCGGGATAGGTGAAGAACATCATCTTCTTGGTGTCCTTGCCCTCGTCCATGGCCCACGATGTCACCTTGCGCTGACGCGTGGTGCCGTTCTTCTTGCGGAGCGTCAACTCCATCTCGCCGTAGCGCGTATCGCCATCGGGGCGGTCTTTTACTTTCTGAATCACATCGCGGCCCGTCAATTTCTGGGCATTGACCATTGACCATTGACCATTGAGCATTGAGCATAAAACTGCAATTAATAATACCTTTTTCATATCATTTACTTTTTACCAAATACTTTGCATTTATTCACGAGAATCGGTGTTACAAGCAGGTCGGCAGCGAGCGCTGAGAGGATGCCGATGATGGCCATGAGGCCGAAGTTGAGACACATGGTGCAGGCCGAGGTGCAGAAGCTGGCAAACACCGCCGAGGTAATAATCGACGTGATGACGATGGCGACACCCACCACGCGGAAGGTGCGGCGGATGGCCGTCTGATAGTCGTGCGTGCGATCGTACTCCAGTTTCGAGTGGTTGATGAAGTGGATGGTGTCATCTACCGCCATACCCAGCATCATGGGCAACAGCGTGGCCGTCATCATGTCGAGCGGAATACCCATCCAACCCATATAGCCACCCACAAAGACGGCAGGCATCATGTTGGGAATCAATCCTATCAAGCCCACGCGGATGCTCTGGAAGGCAATCATCAGGATGATGCCGATGATGAGGATAGAGATGACAAACGACAGCATCTGACCACGAACCAGATACTGCATCATGGTGACAAACTGTGGGATATTGCCCACCACCGTGATCTTGGCATCGGGGAACAGTTTCTCGGCATCGGCCTGTATCTGCGCCATCTCGCGCTCCACCTGAGCCGAGTTAAAGTCGGAAATCTCCACCATCAGGCGCAGACGGCGATAGTCATAGTCCATCCAATATTCCGACTCCGTGCCACCCGCATTCTCGTAGAGCACCATCATCTGCGCCACCTCTTCCTCGCTGTCAGGGATGCGGTAGTAAGCCGTATCGCCGTCGTTCAGCGTCTGGTTCAAGTCTTTCAGAATGTCAAGAATCGAGGTGGTGCGCTTGGTGAGGTCATAGGTTGCCACACGCTGTTGCACTTCGTCCAGATGTTTCAGATTCTCAGGTTCCTTCGCCTCGTCGTCGTTGGGCAGTTCTACTATCAGGTCGTAGGAATAGAGCGAGCCCAGTTCGGAGCGGCCCACATCCATCACCTCTTTTACATAAGGCACCTTGGTGCCCATCGTGCGCTCGATGTCGAAGGCGGCCTCAATCTTCCACAGGCCGACGCATAGCAGGATGCAGACAACAAGGAAGGAATAACCAATCTTCTTGGGGTTGCGCAACACCTTGTCGCACAACTGCACCATCACCCGCGTCCATCGGGTGTCGCTATCCTCCGTAAAGCCTTCGATGGGACGCTGATTTTTGCCAAACGACAACAGGACGGGGGTGACAATGAGCGAGGTGAGCAACACGAACAAGACACTCATGGAACTGATGATGCCCACGCAATGCATCGGACGGATAGGGATAACCAGGAACGACAGCAGTGATACCAGCGTGGTGAAGCCGCAGAAAAATACCGACCAGCCTATCTCCTTAAGCGTTTCTACGATAGCCTTGCGGCGCTCACCATGAATACGCATGCGTCCACGGAAATAAGAGAAGATATGGATGTTGTAGGCGATAGCAACGGCAAACGACAGGATGGTGGGAATCATCAGCACCGTCGAATCGACATACATCTGTGTGAACCCCGCGATACCATAGGTCATAAACAGGCCGCCAATCACTGACACGATAGGTGCCACCACACCTCGCCACGAGCGCGTCATGCAGAGCATCACCACCATGCAGATCAGCGTGGCAATCATCATCAGACGGCCCATCTCCTTTCCGATATACACGGTCTTGCAGTTGGTCACGTAAGGCATACCCGTGCCGCGTGGGTGCAGGGAGGCGTACTCGGGTTTCTTGATGATGTGCTCCACCTCCTGACCTGTGATGATGTCGGGTGCTATAGTGCTAGTCTTCTTCCACACGCTATCCTTGGGGAAGGTACGCAGTTTTACCATGATCCATGACAGGTCACCCTTCTCAGAGATGAGTTTGCGGGCCACGTGGGGCTTGCTGTAGGCACGGGCCTTGATGCTGTCCATCGCGGGGGAGCCGTCGGCAGGAATCTCATCAGGCACAATCTGCTCGATGGTCATACCGTCGTCGCTGCCCACCATAAACTCGATATCAGTCAGCGAGGTCACTTTGTCGGCATACGACAGACTATCCAACAATTCGTTCGAAAGGGCCCTGAGCGTCGTCAGGTTTGCCTTCGTAAAGTGGTTGTCGCATTGCGTCAGCACACCCACATAGTAGTCGTTGCCGAAGTGCGACTTAAACTCCTCAGTCTTCACCAGCATGGGGTCGTCCTCGATGAAATAGTCGTCGAACGACGTTTCCTTCACCATGCGGTTCATACCTATCACGGAGAGAACAATGACAAGTGCAAATGCGCCAAGCGTCCACCAGCGGACCCTCAGCAACTGTTCGGCATATCGCGCGAACAGTTCGTTAATCCTTTCAATCTTCATTTCTTACTATTGTTTATTATGGTTCATTAATGCTCGCCAACCTGTGTATTCAAATAAGATATAGTCGTTGATGGCTTTTTCAATCTCCTTGGCGCTAAGTTTATGTTTGATGACCTCGGACATGAAACTGAACATCCACACCGTATGTACATGATAGGTGAATGTCGTGTTGACGGTACTGTAATTAGGGTACTTCTGCTTAAAAGTATCCATAAACTCCAAGACCTGATTCGTACAAACATCGGTGTAGTCGTCGATGAAGTTTTCGAGCGACGAGCCTTGCGCTTTGAATAGAATCAGTTCCAGTTCATCGCGGTAATGGCTGATAAGTTGCATATATTTCTGCACATGCTCCGTCATCATCTCGTCGCTCTCGCCATTGGCATAGCGCAGGAACTCCTCATGATACCTCCCGTCGTGATGCTCTTTCAGCATCTCTTCCATCTTCGCTATCAGCGGAGCCACGATATGACGGAAAATCTCGTCTTTGCCGTTGAAGTAATTGTAGATGTTGCTCAATCCAATGCCTGCGCCTTTGGCAACATCGCGCATAGAAGCCTTGGCGAAGCCCTTCCGCAAGAACACCCGCTTGGCAACCGTCACAATCTGCTCGCGCGTATAATCCTTTTTTATCTGCATATTCTGCCTCCTTTCAAAAACGAACAATATTCCAATTTGTTCACAAAAAAAAGAGGACTCACGCTAACGTAAGTCCCCTTGGTCTTTGCCATAACATTCTGTTGCCTGTTACTTCTTATCATGATTTATTCAATTTCAAATTCTGCTGCAAAGGTACGGCGAAAAAACGAAGTGTACAATACTCAAAAGTTATGATTTTAAACATCGTCTCCTTTTCTTTCAAAAAAATGTCGTACCTTTGCAGCATAGTTATGGATATACAGAGTTTCTTCACATCGCTTTTGAACGTGGTTTGCGAGATGGCTCCCTATTTGCTGTTGGGATTCCTGATTGCAGGGGTGCTGCATGTGTTTGTGCCGCAGAAGTTCTATGCCAACTATCTGTCGCGCAAAAACAGGCTGTCGGTGCTATGGGCTGCGCTGTTGGGCGTACCACTTCCGTTATGTTCGTGCGGTGTGATTCCAACGGCTATCGGATTGAAGAACGAGAAGGCGTCGAAGGGAGCTATCGCCTCGTTTCTCATTGCCACACCACAGACGGGCATCGACTCCATTCTGGCTACCTTCTCGCTGATGGGACTGGGCTTTGCGATTATCCGTCCTACAGCAGCGCTTATCACAGGCGTTTGCGGCGGACTGCTGGTAAACCAACTGGTTCGTGAGGATGACGTCGTGGACATTGACAACTGTTCATGTCATGTGGAAAGCGGAAATAGAATCTGGCGTGTGCTGAAGTATGCCTATTATGATATGCTTCGTGACATTGGCCTGCGCCTACTCATCGGTCTTGTAGTGGCAGCACTGATTCAGGTGGTGGTGCCCGACGAGTTCTTCCTTAGTTTCGGCAGTCAGCCACTGTTGCAGATGCTGGTCATACTCATCATCGCAGTACCCATGTATATCTGTTCGACTGGTAGCATCCCCGTGGCAGCAGCATTGATGATGAAGGGACTCTCGCCAGGTGCGGCACTGGTGATGCTGATGGCCGGTCCTGCGGTAAATCTCGCCTCTATCCTCGTGGTTCATAAGTCGATGGGGCGTCGTTTCACTTCTATCTATCTGATGACCATTGTTGGTTTCGCAGTTCTATTCGGCCTGCTGCTCAATACTACGGGAATCGACTTCTCCGTCGCTGCCCAGGATGCTTGCTGCATGAGCACATCCGCCCTGCCCAATCCGTTCAAGATTATTTGCGCCACAGTATTAACGTTATTAATTATATTTGCTCTTATGATGAAGTTTTTCAGCAAGTTTACCGCCCAAAAGCCTTTAGACCCTGACGTGACCGTTTACCGTGTCGAGGACATGCATTGCAGCCATTGCGAGGCTGCCGTAGTCCGTGCCGTCGAGAATCTGCCTGGCGTAGAGAAAGCCAAGGCCAGTGCCTCTGCCAACACCCTCACCATCAAAGGCCCTGCTACGGAAGAAACCATCCGGACAGCGGTCGAGGGTATCGGATATACGTTCAAGGGAAAAGCTTGAAGTTCAAACCTATGCCTTGTGGTTGTAGTACCTGATGAGCAGGGCAACGCCTGTGAAAGCCAGGACGAATTCGAGGGCTACGATTAAGATGTACTGCATAATGGTAATGGTTTTATAAGTTAGGCGAGATGGCGCAGATCCAGTTGTTGAGATTGCACTTGGAAGAATCTGCATAGAGATAGTCGCCAACAATGTGCGCCCCATTCTCCTTGAGTTCGCGGCAGAAGGCATCGGCATAGATGCCGTTGTCGTGCCTGTTGCCAAGAGCCACCATAACGGCGAGGTTCTTACCGCTCAGGCTGGCCCCACGGAACATCTGAATGGCATACTGCCAATGCGGTGACAGATTGCCACCATCCTGAAACTCGACGGCAAGGACGAGACTCTGGCTGTTCTCGATCTGCCTAACGTTCATACTCTGGACGCTGACGGTCTCAGCACCCAATTTGTCAGCTATCTCTTCAGCAATAGCCTGACAGCTGTCGTACACGACGACGATTGATTCATGTTTCATATCTCTACTGTTCTGAATACTCGTTAAAAGGGGAAACGTTGTCTCACGACAGGCTGCCCCGTTAACTTATATAATAATACACGTATGCGCAATGCTGCGCAGAGCCAAAAAAGAGACATAACATACACGATACCGTCCTTCTTGCATACCTACGGCAGCAAGCGGCCAAAGGCCGAGCGCTTGATAATATCCCACAAAAATGTTTGTTTCGCCTCACGCCCTTACATCGAGAGCCGTTTGGCATGTTACCGAAAAAGGCTGGTCTTCAGACTTTCCTCCACTCCCAAGCGCCTTCTCACCCAAACGGGCAATGGCGTTTATGCTTAGGAGCCATAACGGAGTTCACTGCTGCGGGACAGTCGGAGATTCACACTCCAGTTCCCAATTAATCGCGGCTAAGCGAACCTTTACGGGCGACTCTTTTCAGAATCACGATGCAAAGATAGTGATTTTTTCTGAAAGAAATATGATTTATATAAAAAAGTTATCTATATAGCACCAATTTAATAACAAAACCCCGACCTGCACTGCAAGCCGGAGCTTCTTTTGGAATATATATGGAATGCTCCGAATTTCGATGCAAGAAGAACGTGGGGTATGAGGGCTATAGCGCAAAGCTTCGGCTGGAAATACGACCTGAAAAGGTGGAGATTTTCAGCATGAACCTTGGCCTCGGCCTTGCGCATTAGCCCGCCCCTTGTATCTTTGCTGAGAAATTCGAGTCAGATGGGCTTATTGGCGTGACTTCGTTTTCTTCTTTCTGCGTTCCAAGTACGCCGCCAGTTCATTGATGCCCCAGATGGCTGACATGACAAAGATCGGCATAAAGGCCATCGCCCATAGGAACGTCATGGTGTCGTTCAGGTGGTACTTGCCTGTGTAATAGGCAAGGACTGGAAAGACGACCAGGGCCACCTTGTCGGCCAGATGGTAGGCAATGGGAAACCACTCCATGCGCGAGGTCAGACGGATGAGGTGCTCCTCGGCTTTGGCCTCGATATACTCGCAGACAGTCTCGCCACCTTTCATCATTGCCATGCAAACCTCAGACTGCTGCCATTTCTCGCGGTCTTTCTTCGTCAGTTCTTCGACATAGCGGCTCATGAGTTTCGAGTCGTGCATGTTCTCAGCCACTTGACGCAGGATGCATTCCGCATACAGGTTCATCTTTTCCAACGGCGCAACGTCCATGTCCTGATTGACGAGTTTGCTGCTGTTGTTCCTCATTGCATCGAGCGGAATACTGCCCAAAAGCGTCTGCTGGTCTATGAGCATTTCAATGGCCTCGTGGGTTGATTTCACAAGGAACTTCCCTTTCATCACGGCCTTCACACCGCGTTCATACTCCTTCTGGTCATAGAGCGTTGCACGTTTATGACCGCCATGAAAAAGGGCCTTCAGCTTGTTAATAACTTGCAGGATGGTATGCGGCTTCTCCTGCTTTCGGGGGCTTTCTTGCCGTCTCCCAGTCTCACTGTTGCCTCCCTGCATCTGACTATCGCCAGAGGGAAGCATGCTGTCGTATTTACTTCTCATAAAAAAACGCTATCTCTTTCGTCCTCTATAATTCTGTTGTCTGATGAATCCGTTCTTCTTCCACCAATACCATTCCTCGTCCTTCTTCTTCGGCAGGTCATTATTGCTCTGACCACCTCCAAGAGACGGCTGCGTTTCCGGCAGGGCAAGGTTAGCAACGACGTCAAGCATAGCTTCGGCTGCATCACCCGCACGCTCGGCACTACATTCAAACTGATCAAGCAGTTCCATTGCAGCTTTCTTTAGGCAGTCTTCGTCGAATGATGAACCTTCGCGCTCTTCCATGTCAATGGCCTTAGCTACGATGCCTTCTGGCAGGATGTCCTCCCTATCAAGCGGACTAAACTCCGTCCTGAACGGACTCTTCACAAAGCGCTTGATGGCATTCAGCGCAAGCCAGATGGCTGTCCGACGGTCACTCTCGGCCTCCGTGGACTTACGAGGAGCAGGCTCCGTCTGCTTCACGGGTGTTGGAACCGCTGGTTTCTCAGCGTTCTTCCTATCTGCCGCCTCCTTAATCCTCAATAGTCCCAGATATGCATCGTCATCATCTGACTGCGACGACCTCGACGGCTTCTGCGGTATCGCCTCGTCCTGCCAATTCTGCTGCCAACGATAGCTCTTCGTCCGCGCCTCCTCCATCTCAGGATGCTGCTTCTGCCAAGTGCCGAACAGCTTGGAAACCGTCAGATCTCGTCCATGCCCGAACCCTTTAGCCGAAGCCTTGTACATCACGGTACTGGAGTAGTTCCCGTCGAGGTCATACAACTTTTCGCCAACGGAGTAGCCCCGGCAAATGCCCTTCGAGTCGTACGTCGGCTCCACTTCGAACCCGTTTCTGCGCATCCCGGCAAAGTACGTCTCGATGTCCCACGCATTCATTCCCTTCAGCACCTTCATCGCAGCATCGTGAATCCGCTCCATCCGCTTGTTCTCCCTATCCTCGGCCTTCGTCCACCCATATTTCTCCGCGATGATGTCAGCCGCCTTCTTCGCACGCTCCTTGCATTTGTGCGTGTCCTGCATCTCGCCGTCCATCGTCAGGCGGTTGGCTACAATGTGTACATGCGGCTTGCCCGTATCAAAGTGTACAGTGGCTACATACTGGCTGTTTGCCAGCATTGTGTGTTTGCCGTTCACCTTCACCTTGGGCTGTCCCGTCCTCTTGTCGATGACTGGCCTGCCGTCTTTGTCCTTCACCGCCTCCCGTTTGTAGTCGGTAACGTCCAGCACCTGAACACAGTCCTTACAGAATCTGTCCCACTGCGCCATCGTCCAGTTCCGGCAGACCTCCGGTGGCGGACACAGCTCGATGCGCCAAAACGGCTCATCTGCCTTGTGCCTGGAGGTTGCCTGCAGCAGCCGCATGTCCATCAACACCTCCACAGGTGAGTACGGCTTACCCGTCATTGGGTTCAGCTCGATGTTGTTGGAGGCGAGGAAGACCGGCTTGTCCTCCTTCCTCGCCTTCTCCTTGTTGAGCACATAGTTGATAGCGTTGGCGGCATGCGCCCCGTCTATCGTGTCCATCTTGATGACCATACGCTAACCTCCCATGTTTAACGTCCTGTCCCTCATCCTGTCGAAGAACTCCAGGGCAGTGATAAGGTGCTCGCGCCACCAATCAAAGCTCTTGCCGTAGATGACAGCCCTGAAACGTTCTTCGTCGGACTTATGTGCAAACTCTGCCACCATTGCATTGAACTGGAGTAGCACATCGCCACGTGACTTCTTCAGGTTCCTGAGCAGGTCCAGTTCTTCGTCGGTAAACGCTGCACGGGGATGCTTGCCGCTCAGGAGCGTCGTACAATACTGCGAAAGATTCTGTCCGCATTTTTCTGCATTCCCGAGAAGTTCATCCATCAGTCGTTTCGTCACTTTCAGGTGCAGCATCTCTGTGGCAGTCCACTTGCGGATGCGCAGTCCCGTCCGATTCTTACGCAGCACCTTGTCAATCAGGTCCACGCGATGGGCATCCAGTTTGTAACTGCCAAACAACGTGTAACTCTGTCGGCTGATAGGCTGGTCAACCTGTTCGATGCTGCCGCTACTCCGATAGACGACAAAGTGCATCTGGCATTTCCTGTCAGTCTCATCCACCCACAGGTCACCGACCGTTACGGGTTCCCATGAGAACTTGCTGTGTTCCCTGCCGTCCTTGGGCGACAGGTACCGCTTCTTCGACTTGATGAAGAAGCCCTTCTCAGGTCTCGCCTTCTCTATGAGTTGCGAGCCCTGGAATATAGCTATTACGTTTCTGTCTACTGTCATGAGTATACATTTATTAAAGGTGTGAGCCAGCGAACGCCTCCCCCAATGAGAGCCTGCGAGCATTGCCAGTTCGGTTCGGCTGCCAAAAGAGCCATAGCGATTTTGGTAGCACGAAACTCCAACTGGCATATCTTAAGGCAAGTTTCGGTTTCTACCGGCATTGTCTGTACGACAAGAGTGTCCCAGACCGTTGGGAACGTCCTGTTTGCTTGGCCGTGATTACAGGATTTCATCGATGTCCCTCCGCTGTTTAGTGACTGCGCCGTGCTTCTGTTCGTAGCGGGCGATACCGTCCTTCAGATACTTCTCCACGACATCACGAATTGAGAAACCTTCCTTGTGTGCAATAGCCTTCACCTTATCCACAATCTCTATGCTACAGATAAACGTGAAATGCATCCAGTCCCGCTTGCTGGCGTCGGCATCCTTGGGCATCTGCTGCTCCTGAGGTTTCGCCTGCTGCTTCTGAGGCTTCGATTGCTGGGTAATGTTCCTGACACTGCTTTCTAGGTCATTGAAATCACCAAGTGGAAACGTCTGCTCGCTCATATCCGTTACAGTTTAATATGTTCGACAATAGCGTTAAAAGCGTGCTCAACCGCAGCCTTCTGGTACTTGTCAAGTGCGGAAATGGTTGAGTAACGCTTGATGACAACACTCTGCTTGATCCTCGGTGTAACCCTGCCTATTCTGACAAGAATTTTTACCGTCTCTTCGCGCTGCTTCATATCGTCGGCACGGTTCTCGGTCGTGTTGATTCGGTTGGGCAGGAATACAAGTTGGATGTCCTTCACACGCTTGATTACTTTAATGAAGATACCAGTGGCATCGATGGTGTCGAAGTCGTAGGAGATAGGCACCACGGCGAGGTCTGCCGCCTTGTACAGCAGGTCGAGGTTGGCGGCATTGAGGGTTCCCGGCATGTCAAAGAGGACAACACCGTCGAACTGCATCGCCTCCTCAATGGATGACTGCAGGTTCTGGCGGTCTGTCGTGTCAACTGTACTCACTTCCCATGGGATAACCGCATCTGGGTTGGCAGTCAATTCCCTCTCCCTGTGACGGGACAAGGATGCCTGAATGTCTGCATCCAAGACCTTCACAGGATAACCATTCTCACACAGATACTGCGCAAAGAGCGCACAACAGGAGGTCTTTCCTACGCCTCCCTTGATATTTGTAAATAATACAATTTTACACATATAGAAATAGTTTTAAATAAATACATTGTTTTCAATATGGCCTTTATAGACTTTGTGTACTCTGTATATCGTTAATACAGTTTATCCATTATCGCCATTGTAGACTCTTTATACACTGGTTCCGTTGAATACTTTGTAAACATTGTCTTCATTGCAGACAACATATACATTGCAGACATTGTAACCGTTGTATATACTGTGGACAGTATAAACATTGTATACACATACGCTGTAGCCAGTGCAGAAACCAGATACATTGTGGACATTGTAGCCATTGTCTTCAGTGCATACAATTGATACACCCTATACATTGTATACTCGGTCATGTCAGACATGTTACCAGTCACGCTTGTTGGGTTTACGACGATGAGACGAAAGGATGGCATCATTCTCTTCCTCGGTGGTCAGGGGTACGGCATTCTTGCGTTTCACCTCCAGCCACTTGTCGAGTTCGTCATTGAACAAGACCCAACGCTTGCCGGGCTTCGATCCAGGCACCTCGCCCTTCTGCAACTTCATGTAGAGGGTGTTGAGAGGCATACGCAAGTAGTCCGCAGCCTCCTCCACGTTCATCGTACGACGCACACGTTCCATCTTCTGCTTCGTTTGTCCTTTCTGAAGGTCAAGCAGTACCACCTTCATGCCGACGACTTCATCCCGAAGCTCGGCAACGACCTGCGGAAGGTCGTTGAATGTCAAAGTTTCCTTTACCATATATAGTGAATGAGACCTTTGTGTCTCGACTGCAAAGGAAGCGCATTATCGTTCCGTTACGAAAGATATGATTCATCATGCTGAGATAATAATGGAATAATGTGGTAGATGATGGATCTGCGTGGTCGCCTATGGTTATAGCTGGTTGTTTGTTAAAATGGGAGGGCTGGCATGGTAATAATCTTGTTCACTTGAAGGCATAGAAAATCGCCGCACAGATCCAGCAAAGAATCTGTACGACGATGCAGAGTCAGTATTGTAAGATGATCAGACAGCCTGTTTCATTTCCATATCACGGAAGTGGAAAGCTATTGAATGTGGTTCAGGCTTGTCAATCTTGATAAGGTCATTGGGCTTTTCCTCGAGCAGGTTCTGTGACAGGTAGCTGTCCGTACAGGGCGAACCGTCACGCTTGACGCACAAGTCTGGGAACAGGGCCTTTACGAAACGGCCACAATTTTCGCTCTTGTATCCATTCTCCATACCCATGCGCTTGGCGATGTTCCATGTCAGATGACGCACGTCACGGCTGGTCACTTTTTCCTTCCACTTGCAGAGTCTGGGCTTGGGCTGATAGGTACTGCTGCTTATCCAACCCTCATATTCAAGCCATACGGCAAGAATGTCCTGTTCGTCCAGCAGAGGGCCGAGCGAGTAATAGATATACTCCTGCATGATTTCCTTTCGGTCTTGGGCGAACTTCTCTCTTTTCTTCTGTTGCTCTTCAGCACTGAGACTCATGAGCTCAACAATTTTCCTGTTCGTTTCTTCCGACTGGGCAGGATTTGGAACTGTGACATCGGTGGATGCAGACTCATGACCGGTTGAGATAGCACGTTCCTCACTTGTTGGGTCTGGAGCCTGCAACTCTTCCGTTTGTTCCTCATGGACTGGCTGTGTTTGCCCCATGTTGTCAGGATCTGGCGGGACAGGACTTGTCTGCGCATCTATCAGTTGTGCAGGAACGGCTTGCACAATATTGGCCTGGTCCGGAACTGGAATGTCTTTCTTCTTGCCAAAGATGCTGCTGCTGAACTCTGAAAGCAATGAGAAATAGACTACGACCAGAAGTTCAATCAGAATGAACGACAAGGCAAGAAGTACGCTGTATGGAATGAGCGTGCTTCTTGCGTAGAGATACGACGCAGCCATGAATGACACGACCAAGGCCACGGCACTGATGGCTGCGAAGAATGCCGCAGGCAGAACGGTCGAAGTTGAAATGCAAACTTTTTTACAATACATGTTACTTGAATTTAATTGTTAACCTGAAATTTGCGGGCAAAGGTAAGCAAAAGCCACAAATAACCATGCCTTTGAAAATTATTCTTCAAAATTTAACACTCCGATAAAGCCTTTTTAACCTCTCCGACCTTCATCTGGGCAATTTTCGCGGACTTCAGCGTGATTTTGTCAACGGACTCGCGCTTGCTGGAGTCGGCCATCGCAGCATAGATTTGAGTAGTAGAAACATTCTTGTGGCCAAGGATATGCTGGACGGTATAGACGCTGGTGCCTGCCTCAACCTGTAGCGAGCCCAGAGTATGGCGGCTACAGTGATAGGTTATATGCTTGGTGATGCCAGCCTCCTTCAGCCAGTTCTTCAGCGGGGCCTGGGTGAGGCTGTCGTTGAAGCCGACAAAGACCTTGTCTGTCGGTTTGCGGTTCTCATCGCCGTCATTAAAGCCAATCAGTTCCAGAGCCTCGTTGCTGATGGGGTTGTTCACCAGTTCCTTGGTCTTCTGCATTCGGAGGGTGACGTACATGCCACCGTCACCGTAGGGCTGGATCTTGTCCCAGGTCAGCTGTTTGATGTCGCTCTTGCGGAGTCCCGTCAGACAAGAAAAGAGGAAAGCCTTCTTCAGCACAGGCGAAGAACAGGGTGTGTTGGCCAGATTGACGAGTTCTTGCCTTGATAGGTGCTCTTTCTCCGTGGGGATGGTGTCGATGCGCTCCAAGAATCCGTTGGGATTCTCGACTATCTTGTGCTCTCGGTAGGCAGTGTGAAGCACGGCACGGAAGGTTGACCAGTAGCCTGCTATACTATTGATATGTAAGGTGTACTCCGTGTGTTTGAGTTGGTGGGCGGTCATCAGATACTCCTTGAACTTGTTGCACAGGTCAACGTTGATTTCATCGAAGCGGCACTTGCCATTGCAGAATTTCTCGAAGTGGAGGTACACGTTCTCCCACTTTGTGTTCTTCTTGTACGCCTTCTCCTTGAAGTAGTCGAGAAAGCTGCCCTTCATCTTCTCCTTGTCGAAGAAGTCGTATCGTTCGTTGACGATGCTCTCGAAACGACGGCAGCGCAGGGCTTCGGCCTTTTCGCGCATACGGTCGTTGTAGTCCTTCTCGCGCTGCGACTTCGGCTTGGCATAGATGTAGATGCCGAGACTCTCGTGGCGCATAACTTTCATTGTGCTCTCGTCCCTGTAGCCAGGGTAATAGTCCAAGTAAAAGGACAGCTGTTCTCCGCCTTTGATTTTCCGTGTGCGGAGGGTCACGGTCTTACAAATGTTACTCATATACATTATTATATTTTTGTGAATATTCGTCGGTGAAGCGTCTCTTCACAGCTGCAAATTTCGCTCATTATCCTTGTATGATGGCAGATATTATGCGTAATGTACCCGTAATATTGAGATAATGTTGGTTGTTCGTGCATAATGTACAAATGCTTCTACTCATATTGCCCATCATAACTGGTATCGCTTGGTTGTTCATACTATGTTATAACTGCCATATTGGGCCATACGCTCGTTCATGATGCGGTCGAAGTCTGTCTTCAGAATCAAGTTCTTCACGCCAACCTTGACTGTTGCGATGCTATTCTTTTTGGCGATGATGCCGACATTGGCAGTGCTCATCCCATATTTCTCAGCAGCTTCCCTCGCAGTGTAGTAATTGTCATCATTCACAAGGTCGGTACGTCTCAACTGCTCAAAGTGGTCTTTTGAGTAATAGGTCTGGCCATACTCCCGCTTGGTCGGAATATGATGGCGATAGGCGTTGGAGCGGACAGATGCAGCACTCATGCCATATAGTTCCTGAGCCTCCTTCATAGTCAGCCACTCACTGACTGCCTCCACATCAGCCGACTTGCCATACAATGCATCCATGTGCTTACGGCTATAGTAGTTCATTCCCGCAATCCTACACACAGGCACTTGGTTTCTCTTGGCCGAAGTATAGAGCCATGATTTCTTGACCTTGTAGATACGCATGACCTCTTCGCCGGAAATGTAGTCCAGCACCTCAGACTCTTGATTGTTGCCCTGACAATTTTTGGCATTTGCAATCTCTTTCTTCGATGTTGGCACAGATGCTTTCTTGGGTCTGTTCGTCGGCAATACTCTATGATACGGATTCCCCGCCAGCATCTTCTCAATATCAGCTTTCCGTATAAAAGCCATTCTGCTGCTGATTCTTGATGCCGCCAGTTTCCCATCATTCACCAACTTGTAAACATACTGCCGAGAACACCCCATGAGTATCGCAGCCTTGGCAAACGTCAGATACTCCTGACATTGCAGGTCAATCACAGGCTCCACAGCATTCATAAAGTCTTGCTGCCGCTTCTTTCTGGCTTCCTTTGCCTTCGCCTGACACTCCTCGCAGCAAAACTTCTGCATTCCGCTCCTTGCCACAAACTCCTTCCCACAATACTTGCACTTTCTAATTGCTTTCATTTTCAACACTCTTTTGATGGTTTTACATTCCTTTTCTCTTCCCCTACCGTTGAGTCAACCATGCTTCACGTTCGTCACCCTATGTCAACTCCGTCCGCATCGTGACTCTATCCGAATCCGTCCGCCATGTTTTGTCATCCTTTGCATCCCGTCGTAACCCTTTGTCAACTGAGTCCGCAGAATGACGATTTTCAGGCCCCGTAAATTCCTCGCGGTAGAAATACGTTGCAAAAATATACTGAAATTCGGTTACTACCAAATTCCAGTCATCAAGTGTTAAAAATCAAAAGTTACTGAAAATGAGTGTTTTACAAATAGATAGTATTAGATATTCATGGTTGTTTACACCCGTTTAGATACATTCACCGAAAGCACCGTTTCCTATGCTCGTCACGCTGTTGGGAATGGTAATCGAAGTCAAACTTTTGCAATACTGGAAAGCATAATATCCGATGCTCGTCACGCCATTTCCTATGGTGACTGAAGTGAGGCCAGAGCAACCCTCGAAAGCACCGTCTCCTATGCTCGTCACGCTGTTGGGGATGGTGACTGAAGTGAGGCCAGAGCAATACTGGAAAGCATAGCTTCCTATACTCGTCACACTGTTGCCAATGGCAACAGTGGTCAGACTGCTGCAGTTCATGAAAGCATCGCTTCCTATGCTCGTCACGCTGTTGGGGATGGTGACTGAAGTGAGGCCAGAGCATTTATAGAAAGCACGTCCTCCTATGCTCGTCACGCTGTTGCCAATCGTGACAGAAGTCAGGTCGCTGCAATACTGGAAAGCATAGCTTCCTATGCTCGTCACCTTTCGAGTTATGTTCATATAGGTGACTTCATCTGGTATAACCACAGAACCGCTATAAGTTTTATAATAATAAGGATCTTTATAGGTTACCTCTAGCTCTTTTGCATCATTGATGTAATTGTAGTAAATAGTCACGCCATCAGCATTCTTAACTTCAATATGATAAGCCAATGCTTTTGTTCCAACCATACCCAATAGTATAGTTAACATAATATAAGTAGCAACTTGTTTCATAATTATATAGTTTTTTAAGTTGTAATATACGTTTATCTGACTCCAAATCTCAGGTGTATGCATACAAAGTCGGCTATAGATTGGTGCAAATATAAGAAATAAATTTGAATCGGCAATGGAAATAGTCCCTTTTTTAATAAAAAACTTATAAAAACTAAGATTTTTCTTTGGATTATTCAGAAATAATGCTGACTAAGTGCATATCCACGTTTGATGATAAATTATTCAAACATGCAAGTTTTTATCGAAAAATGTAATGAGAATACTGATCGAGGGGGGCGAGAAGTAAGCAACGAGGGCACGAGATTACTTCTTTTTGAGGGTTTTTCAGGCAACACTTTGGGCTGGAGAAGCAACGTTTTTTGCCGAATAAGCAACGCTTTTTGCGAGTATTAATGATTGCAATTGTTAGCATTAATAGTAGCATTTGTTCTCTAGTATGGTAGCAAAAATGTGGGGTGTGTTGCAACGTTGCCTCTGTTGCATAAGCACTATCCATGTGTGCAGAAAGTACCTACTGGATAGTGTTTGGAATATTATGATAAATAGAAATTAATATTTCTACTATTATACACCTTACGCAACACAGGCAACAGGCAACACTGCAACAGCGAGAGCAGAGCAGAACTTGTTCTGGCTATGCCGAGCGCAAGAAGTGTCGACATCGTCAGCACTGCAACAGC
>Ga0265298_10001916_pt1 | contig 30149 bp, 21 predicted proteins | sample AusTroGonzalo_MG_3_FD_193486 | JGI IMG/M metagenome (GOLD analysis project Ga0265298, IMG submission 193486) | Bovine rumen microbial communities from tropical cattle in Woodstock, Queensland, Australia - Gonzalo_01 | ecosystem: Host-associated > Mammals > Digestive system > Stomach > Rumen ...
GCCGGTCCAGGAGGCAGTGATCCCTTACCTTCTGGAGGAGGGTAGCGGTGATGTCGTGGCTCTGGCACAGACCGGAACCGGTAAGACTGCGGCATATGGCATACCGGCCATACAGAAGACAGATGTTGAGAGCTCCGATGCACAGTTCCTTATACTGAGCCCTACACGTGAGCTTTGCGTGCAGATAGCCAGTGACCTGGCCGATTTCTCGCATTATATAGAGGGCCTGCACGTGATACCTATGTACGGCGGCTCATCAATAGAGAACCAGATTCGCAACTTTAAGCGTGGCGCACATATCATCGTGGCCACTCCGGGCCGTCTGATTGACCTCATGGAGCGTGGTGTGGTAAGTCTTGACACCATACGCACAGTCATCCTTGATGAGGCCGATGAGATGCTCAACATGGGATTCAGTGAGGACCTGGAGAAGATCCTCTCATCGGTCCCCGTAGAGCGTAAGATGCTCATGTTCTCGGCCACCATGAGCAAGGAGATACAGGCTATCTCAAAAAAGTACCTGCAGGATGCACGTGAGATAGTGGTCGGTACCCGTAATGAGGGCGCCGAGAACGTGAACCACGTCTACTACATGGTACATGCCAAGGACAAGTACCTGGCTCTGAAACGTATTGTCGACTACTATCCTTCAATATACGCAATCATATTCTGCCGTACCCGTATGGAGACGCAGGAGATTGCCGACAAGCTGATGCAGGACGGCTATAATGCCGATTCACTGCACGGTGACCTGTCACAGGCGCAGCGTGACCTGACCATGAACAAGTTCCGCAAGCATCAGCTGCAGCTGTTGGTGGCTACCGATGTTGCTGCACGCGGACTTGACGTGGATAACCTCACGCATGTAATCAACTTTGGCCTGCCCGATGACATAGAGAACTACACGCACCGCAGCGGCCGTACCGGTCGTGCCGGCAAGACAGGTACATCAATATCTATCGTGAACCTGAGGGAGAAGGGTAAGATCCGTTTCATAGAGAAAGCCATAGGCAAGCAGTTCGTACAGGGCCAGATGCCTACCGGAACCCAGATCTGTGAGAAACAGCTCTACAAGGTGATTGATGACCTGGAGCGCATACAGGTTGATGAGGAGCAGATAGAACGTTTCCTGCCTGATATATTCCGCCGTCTGGACTGGATGGACAAGAACGATATAATAAAGCGTATCGTTACCCGTGAGTTCGGCCGTTTTGTCCGTTACTACAAGGATGCCCCGGAGCTTGAGGAGGTCACCCATAAGGAGGCCGATGAGGAAAAACGCAAGAAGAAGGACCGTCACCGCGCCCAGAAGGGTTATACCCGCTTCTTTATCAATATCGGTAAGAAAGACCATGTCCAGCCTGTCCATATCATTGAGATGCTCAACCGCAATGTAGCCGGACGTGTGGATGTGGGCCGCATCGACCTGATGCAGAACTTCTCATTCTTTGAGTGCCCCCAGGAGTATACTGAGGAGATACTCACAGGAATGGAGGGAGTTAACTACAAGGGCCGTCAGGTTCATGTAGAGGTGGCCGAGACCCGCTCAGAGGATGGACAGCAGACAGAGGACAGACCCGCTAAGGAGCGTAAGTCCCGCAGGGAAGACAAACCCCGCCGCGAGGATAGGCCCCGTCGTGAAGAGAAGCCCTCCAGGGATAAGAGATCCTACAGCGATGAGAAAACAACACGCACTCCCAAGCGTGCTCCCAAGGTCCAGGTAGCCCAGGATGATGAGTTCTGGCGTGACTTTGAAAATGGAGACTGGCGTCAGTTCTTCCGCTCCGATAACGGCAAACCCCGCCGCGGTGCCGGCCGTAATGACTCCAAGCCCTCCAAGCACAAGGACAAGAAATCAATCCGCAAGGAAAAGGTCAACGGCCGCAAATCCCGCCGGTAAAACGCAAAGGGGACGGTTCTGTTTGCGAACAGAACCGTCCCCTACGCGAACAGAACCGTCCCCTACGCGGAGGGAAGTGTAAAAAATTTAGACGATTTTAGGGCAAGACTGTGGTTTTTGCCCTTTTTGTTTGTTTATTGGCGTGGGGATAGGATATTTTTGGGATTGAAATTGAATTAGTCCTAAGTATGTTATTTCATTATCTCAAAATGGCATTCCGTAGTCTGGGCAAGTACCGGATGCAGAATATCATATCAATTGTTTGCCTCTCTGTAGCATTGTTCTGTTTCAGCATCAATCTCTATTTCTCACGTTCATTCATTGAGCTGGATGACTGGCTGGATGATGACAGGATTGTTTGCCTTAGAAACGAACTCATTCCTAGCGTGAATCCGGGATTGGCAATGGAGATTGTCAGGCAGAAACCTGAAGTGGAGTGCATGTTCCGCTATCAGTCACGAATATGTGGATGGCATGAGACCGACAGGTTGGGAGAGAGTGAGAATACGGATAATTTCATATTTGCAGACGCCACTCTCAAGGATGTGCTGGGGCTTAAACTGTTGGCCGGAAACTGGGAGTCTGTCATTAATAATAACTCAATGTATACATTGGTTCTGACCGAGTCCTTTGCCAAACAGCATTACGGAACTATAGACAGTCTGATAAGGCATCAGCTGTTCATGTCTGAGGCTAGGGGAGTGGTAAACGTGATGGGTGTCATTGAGGACCTTCCATACGCCAATTCAATATCGGGATACAAGCCGGTTGCAGGCTGGATTTTCACGAATGAAGGTTTTTCCGCATTTTCAGGCACCAATGTCCTTCTTAAACTGAAAGAGGGGGTTGACGCAGATGCGTTTATCAGGAGCTTCTATGAAGAGCAGACCGACGCGGATAATACGAAGGTAAGGAAATACAGATTCCGTGATGAGAGAGGTGGCGTGTATCCCGTCAGAATTAATCAGAAAAATACAGATAATTCTACCCGTCTGCTGATTCTGCTTTTGATTACGATGCCGGGTACACTGATACTTATTGTGGCGTTGTTCAACTATTTCCATCTGCTGGCCAACAGCATACTGTCAAGCAGGCGTGAATATGCCCTAAGACGTATAAACGGAGCGCGTACGGTAGATATGTGGCTGATGGTAAGCATACAGATAATTATCACCACCTTACTGACGGGTGCATTAAGCCTGATAATTGTACGTTATGTAACTCCGTTGATCAGTATAAGCCAGTCAACGGGTTCGGGCTCTAAAGTGACCTCACTCGTAATAGATACTGATGTAGTTCTTAAGCATACAATGCAGTATATCCTGATGCTGATAGCCGTAGGGCTGGTTCTGGCCTGGATTGCCGTAATGCGCCTTAGAAGTGCCGATATGGGTAATATGATCAAGCGTCATTACGGTGGCCGCAATGTCATGATCGGTATTCAGCTTACCGTGGCGCAACTGGCCATTACTGTCCTGGTGGCTCTGTCACTTAAGGTAAGAGCCAACCTGAATGAACCCTATTCATGGCTCAGCAAGGAGGATAAGACATGCATCATAACAGACAGGCAATACTATACCAGACTACATTTCAGCGAGATAATTGAGAGGGAGACATCAAGCCTTAAGTCCCTTCCGTATATCACCAACGTATCCTTTGTCCCCGGTGAGTATCTGAGTGGAAACAACTCCCTGACCACTGAGTATTCTAAAGGAAACAGCTTGGACGATGAAATGAACTGTACCAGGGTAGTCCTCAACTCTGAGATGATGGATATTCTGCAGATACCCATCAGGGAGGGACGCATGCCTGTAAAGAAAAATGAGATACTGGTGGATGACTATTTCATTGACGTGTTCAGATTAGGTATAGGCGATACAATCCGGGTGCGTGACCTGACCGATAACTATGCAGGTGACGTGGCTGATTATGATATGGCAGGCGGGTGGATTCCGCTGGTAATTACGGGCCGTATAGATAATGTGCGTGAAATGGCGGAGTTCTTCCGTGTCTTGAAAAAGCCTACCGTCTATTTTAACTGGGAGGTCAATGAAGGCCATATTGTAGCCAGGTGCCTGCCCGGTTACCAGAAAGAGACAAAGGAGGCTATCGTAAAGGCTCATTATCCCTATGCAAAGGAGGATGCCAATCTGAGTCTGGATGAAGCGTGGTCTTTATATGATTATCTTGACGATAACAACAATACATGGAACAATATCGGTTTCATGGCATGGATAGTGGCTATCATAACTCTCATAATCACTCTGCTGGGCGTCTACTCGGCCATTTCGATCGATACTACCCGCCGCCGCAAGGAGATGGCACTGCGCAAGATAAACGGCGCCGTAACCGCACAGATAGCATTGCTGTTTGCCCGGTTGTATATGAAACTGTTCGCTATATCATCGGTAGTATCAATACCGCTAAGTGCATTCATCATAAAAGGGATGATCCTTAACGGCCGATATGACAAGGGTGCCGTATACGCGATAATCTTCTATCTCTTTGTCCTTGCGATAATGGTAGCGTTCGTAGCCCTGACCATAGGATTCAAGATACGCCGCATAGCCCGCGAGAATCCGGCTGATGTTATCAAGAGCGAATAAGTGTCAAATAATTAGACGATTTTAGGCCTAAAAAGACGATTCGGGAAATAATAGTTGGAGTAAGCACGGTAAGGGCGGTACTTTTGAACTGTCAATTAAAACAAAGAAATATGAGACAGCTAATCAAAATATCGCTCTTCCTTGTTTTGCTGAACGTATCAGCCGCCGGCTATGCCGGTGGCGATACAGTTCGTCTTACGATGAGTGACGTAATCCGAATGGCACAGGAGTCATCACCCCTGGCGGTGCAGGCACGTAACACGTTTGAGTCAGCCTGGCTCAGCTACCGCAGTTACAAGGCCGAGATGCTTCCCACGCTCTCCCTTTCATCATCTCCGTCACTCAATCACAGTACCAATTATGTTACGCTTCCTGATGGATCCGAACATTATGCTCAGAGCAACAGCATGCGCAACAATCTGTCACTTGACCTGACGCAGAACGTATGGCTTACAGGAGGTTCAATATCTCTTTCGGCCGGTCTGAGCCGTCTGGATCAACTTGGTGAAAACCACACTCACAGTTACTATTCCCAGCCTTTGCAGTTAAGTTTCTCGCAAAGCCTTAACGGCTACAACTCTTTCAAGTGGAGCCGCAAGACGGAGCCCATTGAGTACCGTATGGCGCGTAAGCAGTATGCTGAGACAATGGAGCTGGTGGCATCACAGGCATCAATGGTGTTTTTCAGTCTGGTATCGGCACAGACAGATTTGGAGATTGCCCGACTCAACTATGCCGCTACCGATACCCTGTACACTTACGGACTGGGACGTTATAACATCGGTACCATTACTGAGAATGAACTGCTCCAGCTGGAACTGAACAAGCTGAACCAGGAGACCAGCATCATATCGTCACAGATGTCATTTGATGATGCTGTTGACCAGTTGCGCAATTTCCTGAACCTGACATCGGACACCCAGATTGAGGTAATTCCAACTGACAGCATACCTCATTTCAGCGTACCGTTGCAGAAGGCTATGGAACTGGCCCGTCAGAACAGCCCAGACATAGAGAACATGGAGCTAAACCGTCTTAACAGCGAGAGCAATCTGGCTTATTACAAGTCACAGGCCGGTTTCAAGGCATCAATCTATCTGAGTCTGGGATTGGCACAGACTGCCGATGATCTGCCCGAGAGTTTCCGCAACCTTAATGATGAGCAGTCAGTCAGGGTGTCAATAAGCATACCCATACTGGATTGGGGACGTGCACGCGGACGTGTCAAGATAGCCCAGAATAATCTGGAACTGACAAAGATGCGCATAGAGCAGAATGAGGTGAATTTTGAGAAGACCGTGACCAGGACCGTAAACCAGTTCAACCTGCAGGAACGCCAGGTGGAGATTGCCCAACGTACCATGCAGACTGCACAGCATCGTTATGAGGTGGCACGTCACCTCTATGTGAGCGGAAACTCTACAATTCTGGATCTCAACACCGCAATCACATCAAAGGATTCAGCTTACAGAGGTTACGTATCAGCCCTGAGCCGTTACTGGCAGCTCTACTATACCATACGTAGCCTTACAGCATATGATTTTATGAATAATGAACATATAGAACAACAGATTGAATATGGATATTAAACTGCCCCCCAAGAAATGGTATGTAAAATACCGCATACATATAGTAGCCGGAATGCTTGGTATAGCACTCTTAGTAATGCTTATCAGGGTATCCACCGGTCCCAGAGTAATGAGAATAAACTCTGACAGCGTACAGACTGCAACCGTTACCAGCGGTGAATTCTCAGAGTATGTGAATGCCGACGGCACGTTGCAACCCATCCAGACCATTAAGGTCTACACCCGTGAAGGCGGATATGTAGAGAAGGTCCTGGTACAGGACGGTGCCGTGGTGCACAAAGGTGACACCCTTATGATACTGAGTGACCCGGAACTGATGCGCACCATAGAGGCTGAGCGTGAGAAATGGCGCAAGCAGAACCGCACCTACCGCACCAGCATGATTGAGATGGACCAGCGCCGCCTGTCACTGGCACAGAACATACTGCAGACAAAATATGAGCTCAAAAGGCTAGAAAAAGAGCATAACCTTGTAATTGAGGAGTTCAAGATGGGAATTAAAAGCAAGGCCCAGCTTGATGTGGCCGATGAGGAGTACAACTACAAGATGGAGACCGTACGCCTGCAGCTGGAGAGCCGCCGTCAAGACTCAGTGCTCAACGCGATACGCCAGGAGGCTCTGCAGGATGAGCTTGAAGAGGGACGCCGCCAGCTCCTCAATACTGAGGCACGCCTGAATGACCTTGTGGTTACTGCACCGGCCGACGGCCAGCTGAGCGGACTGTCACTTGAGCCCAGCCAGCGCATCAGCTCAGGTACCTCAATTGCTGATATTAAGCGAATGGATCAGTTCCGTATGCACCTGAGCATAAATGAGTTCTATATTGACAAGATAGCTGTGGGCCAGCCCGCTACCATCACTTATGAGAAAAAGAGTTATCCGATGGTCATCAGCAATACGGTTCCTGAAATCAAGGGCGGATCATTTGATGTCTATCTGGTATTTACGGATTCCATGCCTGATAACGCCCGCATAGGTAAGACCTATCAGGCCCGCATAGAGATGGGTGGCCAGGTGCAGTCAGTCATTGTACCCAAGGGTAACTTCTATAACTTTACCCATGGAGCCTGGGTATTCCGTCTGAATGAGTCACATACACATGCAGTACGTGTACCGGTAAGCATAGGCCGTCAGAACCCGCGTCACTTTGAGATACTTGAAGGCCTCAATCCCGGCGATGAGATCATAATTACCGGTTACGACCGCATAGCCGATGCCGATGAAGTTGTGCTTAACTGAATTAATAGTATTTTTGAATATGTTTTTACACTATCTCAAGTCCTCTTTCCGATATATGCGCAGGTTTGCGCTGCAGAACATCATCAGTATGGCGGGCCTTGCCGCCGGTTTCATGGTGTATGCGTTTTCATCTCTCTGGACAGGTTATGCCAACTCATATGACAGCTACCACAAGGATGCAGACCGTATTTACACTTTTACATATAATGAAGATGGCATTAGAGTTATAGGTAATGAACGAACCCGCCGCAACGGAGATATTTTCTTTCATCTGTTTCTAAAGTACAGTCAGAATAACATGCTTGACTCACTTGGTGTAGAATCTTTCATACGCTATAATGTTGAGGGGGGCGGTGATATTTATAATGATGGCCCGACATGCTTGTGTATTGACTCTTCTTTCATAGAGTATTTCAATCCCATCCTTTTGGCAGGTGACTGGTCATTCATGGATGACATGAGTAAAGTGGCTGTTTCAAGATCATACGCCGCGAAAGAGTATGGAGATGAATCACCCATAGGTAAGACTCTTACAGTAAAGCGTTCCCCGTATGCAAGAGAACGGCAATACACCATTGGAGCTGTCATGGATGATTATGATCATTCCTATATTAGGTTTGACATGCTCAGGAGATTGGACAGCAGTTCTCTTTACTCTTACAAGTGGCTGATATTCAAACTTAAGGAAGGAGTAACGCCTAAGGATATGCTGGCCCGTTGTGAGGACCCTATCCAGGTTATGTTCAGCAATACTCTGGAGAACGCCATGGCAGGTAAGACAATCATACCTCTAAAGGAGTTTTACAAGAATATTGCCGATGCTCGTGAGAGTTCATTCATAAAACTGGACGATCTGGGCATGCTGACAAAAGCAAGTCTGCTGATACTCATATGTGCCATCGTAAACCATTTCACTTTCTTCCTGAACTATCTGCGTGGCCGCAGACGTGAGATGTCTCTGCGTAAAGTCTATGGCGCATCCAACGGCAATATCGCTGTACAGTTACTGTTTGAAAGCAGCATCCCGGTACTGATATCTCTTATTGTCAGTCTGATTCTTACAGTTACACTTAAAAAACCGTATATGCGGCTTGCCGATATAGATATGACTGACTCGTTCTATCTAAAGGGTAGCATAGGCATAATGCTGGCGGTTCTTGTCGTCTCTGTGGCACTTAGTCTGATTGAAATACTGGCAATAAACAGCAGGACCATCCAGTCAAACATTCGTCATGCTGATGACAGGGCATTCCGCAGGATAAGCCTGGGCGTACAGATTGCATCGGGAGTGGTACTTATGTTTGCTCTGGCTGTCATGTACCGTCAGTTCAGTTTCATGAGAAATAATGATTGGGGAACCAAGAGAAAGAATACTGCAATTGTTGTGTTCCCTCAGGATGACATATATACGGAAAATGGAAATCTCTTTTGGGGAGATCTCTATCTGGATGAACTGGAAAGCAAATACGGACTCAAGGATAGGATTTCGGCACTTCCCTTTATTGAAGGTGTCTATATGAATTTTGCAGATATGTCAATACGTCATTTTGGAGAATCAGCATTAGTTTCGACTAATATGAATCTTGACGACATGCTCTTTCCGGATGTATATGGTTATCTCTATCCCGAGCTTATTGACCGTCTCGGATTGACAGTCCTTGACGGTGCCATCCCCATAGATGGAATCAGGGATGATGAGATAGTCATTACAGAGAACCTCTTGAAGGCTCTGGGAGGAAACAGTCTGGAAGATATGCATGTACTGTACATATTACTGGATCAAGACCCTGAAACAGGAGATAGGATGAATGAGAGCGTAATAATGCCTTTTAATGTCGTAGCGGTCATAAAGGACATCCATGTAGTCAACTATGATGATTTACCGACCCAGATCATACTGTGTAGCTATCGTAACAAATATCTTATTGATAAACACAGTTACGGTACTGACCGCTCAGGCGGCTCTGTTTATGGAGAACTGTCAGTAATGTATAAGTCCGGTTCAAAAAAACAGTTTGAATCAGCAATCAAGGACATGATGGGCAGCCTGGGTATTGAATACAAGATCCAATATCCTAACGATGATTTCTTTAATCATCTGTCAAAGGACAGGAATCTCACCAGGATGCTTCTGATACTATGTCTGGTCAGCATCTTCATAGCATTGTTCGGAGTGTTCTCACAGATATCACTCTCATGCATGGAACGCAGACGTGAGATTGCCATCCGCAAGACCCATGGTGCCAAGATTCGTGAGATATTATCCATATTTGCACGCGAGTATGGTATCATATTCCTGATTTCATCAAGTTTAGCCTTTGTACTGGGTTATATCGTAATTCACCGCTGGATCCAACAGTTCTATTATCAGGCTACCATAAGCTGGTGGGTATATCTGTCTGTATTCCTGTTCACAGCACTGGTGATTGTGGGAACAGTTCTCAACCGTGTACTCAAGACCGCCCGTGAGAATCCGGCCGATGTAATCAAGAGTGAGTGACACAAATGTCCCAAAGGGGACAGTCCCCTTTGGGACATTTTGAAAAAAGAGCTAAATTCGCAGTATTATGACGGATGCTAAGATTCTTGTGATTGATGATAACACGGCTGTGTTGAGTACACTTAAGATAGTCCTTAAGTGCGTGTTCAAGACTGTTGTGGCAGTGAGTGACCCTCAGCTTATCCCGGCTCTGATAAGTGCGGGTGATGTAGATGCGGTCCTGCTGGATATGAACTTCGGGTCCGATAAGCTGGACGGACAGGACGGCCTGTTCTGGCTGGACCGTATAATAAACCGCAGCAAACTTGATAACCCGCCTGCAGTTGTCATGATCACGGCATTCGGTGATGTAGGTCTGGCCGTTACGTCCCTTAAGAAAGGCGCGCTTGATTTCATCCAGAAGCCCTGGGACAACAATGACCTTATACGCAAACTGCAGGAGGCCATAGCCAAACGTGATGCACTCTATGCTGAGAAGCAGCGCAATCCTGCACCGCAAGAGGAATCCAAGGAGCAGGAGGCTCCCAGCTCACTTGATGAGATGGAGAAACTGACTATCCAACGGGTACTGGAGTCCAGCGGGCGTAATCTCACCACAGCTGCCGAGAAACTTGGTATAACACGTCAGACATTGTATAACAAGATGAAACATCATGGCATCGTATAGCCGTCATTACACTCTGCATGTGACGGCAACAGTTGTCCTGACAATGGCTCTGCCGGCCGTGGCTGTGTGGCTCGTTACAGCGGGCCATATTCCTTTTGCGGTACTGGCATCTATACTCGCGGTCATGGTCGTTGTACGGCTCATCAGACTGGTACGCTATCCTATATCGCAGACTGAGATGATGGCACGGGCCATAAAGAACAATGACCTGATGCTGCATATCCCTGAGACAGATGACGTGCTTCTGCATCAGGCATCGGCCGATATGAACCGCATTCTGCTCTCTTACCGCCGCGACCAGAATGAGCTTGAGACCCGCAAGAACTACTACGACCGCATACTGCGCGTGATGACCCATGAGTTGCGCAACACGGTCACTCCCATAGTATCGCTGACTGATTTCATGATTGAGAATCCCGATGCCCAGACAGAGGAGGACCGCAGGGAGGCCATTGGCATTATCAACAGTCAGGCACATAACGTGTGCAGTTTCCTGGAGTCATACCGTCAGCTCACAGTGCTGGCACAGCCATCCATGACCGATATCCCGGTATCCCGCATATTCAGTAATCTGCAGACTCTGATCAAGGCTGAGCCGGGTGCTGACCGCGTGCGTTTTGAGACCGCCGGTGATGTCGTTATCCATGCTGATTCAAGCCTTATCCCTCTGGCTCTCATAAACATCATTCGTAACGCCATACAGGCGACTGATGAGGTTGAGGACGGTCAGATAACCGTATTGGCATCGGCCCCCGGCGGCAAGCCCTGCATAACGGTCACCAATAACGGACCTGAGATTCCGGAGAGCCAGATAGAGCAGATATTCATGCCGTTCTATTCTACTAAGAAGAGGGGTAGCGGCAGCGGTATAGGACTAGCACTTTCACGTCAGATCATGCAGCTTCACGAGGGAACTCTCACCTGCTCGTCACACTATCCCTTTACCACTTTTACTTTCCAGTTCAGTTGATGCTCACTTTGAAATGGTAAGCAGGTCATTCGCTCTTGATTACATCGGCCGGATTCTCGCGGGCGGTGCTGAGTACGCGGTGGCCTACGGTCAGGCAGATTACTAGTGCCATGACCGCAAAGATTGAGGCAAAAATCCACCAGCTGACGGTGGCCTGCAGCCGGAACTGTTTCATCCACTCCCTGACTACGGGATAACCTACCATAAAGCCAAATGCCGATGATACGATGAACAGGATGCCGTAGTCACGTGCAAATATGGAGAGTATGTCCCTGATCCTTGCTCCGTATACTTTGCGCACGGCAATCTCGCGTTTCTTTTCCTGGCATGAGAGTGCCACTATGGAGTATATTCCCGCAAGTGAAATTATCAGGCATAGTATACCCAGTGCCTCAATCAATGCGGTAAGATGACGGTCATTAGTGAGTGTCTCATAGAAACTGTCCTCAGTAAACTTGAGTTCATATTCCAATCCCGTCCCGTTCATTATTTCAGTAACCCTTCCGGCCAACTCTTTCCTTGAGCCGGGTTTATATGTAAGAGTAACCAGGGCATCGGCCCATCCTAATGAGTGTCCTATGATTTTGGTGTTTCCGGGCGCACAAAGTATATAGCTTTCAGGATCCATATTGAACTCTACCAGATACAGGTCACTAATCACAGCTATTACCTGATAAGTGTATGACACATCCATTTCTTCTCCTCCCAATAGCTTTGCCTGACCATCAACCCAAACCCAATTGTATGGCTTACGATAATGTCTTCGGATGGTTATCACTGGTTCATCGGCTATATCTCCGAGCCCTAGTTCACGCTGCAGATTCCTGGTGATTACAATTTCATCATCCCTGAGAGGCCTGTTGGGGATTGCTCCGTCCAGGACATTCAGAGACAGATATTTCATCAAGGTGGTATCTATGATATCCAGATAATTTGTCCTGATATTATCATTACCGTTTATCCATATTCCATCTTGCTTGAATACTTCATGGACAGTTCTGTATATGTTATCTATATCACCTATACCAGTGTAAACGTCATTTACGCACGGAATACCCTTTAGCTTTGATGTCAGGCCATATAACCCGTCAATCCGGTCCATATATTCAGTACCACTCTCTCCTCTCGGCGGCATAAAATCCTCATCATCCATATAAGAGTAACCGCCAAAACCCGAAAAGAAATCATGATCTGGATTGAATATAGTCAGCGCAGCCGTATCATTCACCCTTATTCCCCAATTGTTGTTCCTTAGAAAACGGAACTGATGCAGAAATGAGAAGACCACAAATGCAAACAGCACGCTTACGAATATCTGGATACCTATGCTTATATTGCGGAATGTCTTGCCGGTCTTTCTTACCAGCGTGCTCTGCATTGTGCGGCGTCTAACCATACCCACCGATATGATGCTGACCACCATGGATACAGCAAAGGCAAGTGCTATCATAGCCAAGCTTCCCCACATAACATATCCGCCGGTCATTCCTATATCCGCCATCCGTCTGAAGGGTTCCTTAAGGAACAGGACCATTATGAATCCAAGAATTGAGGCCATACCCAGTATGATGCCGGACTCGACAGTCATCATACCCAAGACCGACCTTGTGGTAGCTCCGTGAACAATCCTGAGAACCATCTCATGCTCCCTGTTCCTTACCCTGTTCAGGTTAAAGAGCAGGAAATTCACCAATGCGCACAGCGTGAGCAGAAGGCTGGCCCATGCAAACAATCCGGCATGCTCATATCCAATGTACATGACAACTGAAAAATCATGTTTATGCACATCACTGATAGGTAGCAATTCAAATATTATATCATCAACCCATCTGTTTTTCCTGTTCAGAACATTGGAAATCGAATCAGAGAGCATATCCGTATCCATTCCGCCATGTATCTTAAAGAATACGTTAGGACATCTTTCCAGCTCATCATAAATAATAGGTAAACCATTCATCTCACCACCTATGACTCCTGATGAGATCATAGGAAAGAGATGCATGGTCAGTATGTCAAAACTAAGATGTGATGGTCCACGGAAAGGAGATATGACGGCACAGACGGTCTTTCCGAACAGCTCTTGTCCTATAGGGTCCATGCCGGGGAACCTCTTTCGGGCATATGATTGTGATATGGCCACATAATTGGTGTCACGCATAAAGCTCCGGTTGCCGCTGGCCAGACTGAATTCAAAGTATTCAAAGAAAGTGCTGTCTGCTATCAGTTCCGTCACCTTGCCATGATGGCGGTAGTTCCATTTGGTATATGACTCCACCTCTTTGAATTCAAGCAACGGATTCAACATCTCGGGCGTGAACTGAGGAATACAAGGTACAGGACTATAGGGAGACTCCTCCAGTAACGTATAAATCCGGTCAGCATCCTTATGGAACGTGTCAAATGACTCCTCAAAATGGATCCAAAGTGCAGAGAAACTGAGGCAGACAAGGCCCGCGGCAAGCCCCAATACGCTGACCGTATTCTGGAGGGCATATTTGCGTATATTGCGCAGCGCGACGGTTATATAATGGCGGAACATTACAAGGACTATTGATTTATGTTTATTCCCGTTTTATTACGATAGCAGGATTTGTGCGCATTATGGCGCGGATCTTGCTGAATACTGAGAGCACTACAACCACTGCTATTACAACCAGCGTTACCGGTGCAATCCAGACTAATGATTTTGAATACCCCTCAATAGCTATTGTTGCAAGGATTCCTATGGGGAATGCCACAGCCAGGATTATGCAGTAGGGCTTGATGAACAGAGCCATAATATTCCGGGCCTTTGCGCCGTTGATCTTGCGCAGTGCCACCTCCTTGCGGCGAATGTTTGTTTCGGCCGATATGGACGATGTCACGCTCAGTATTACCAACAGTATGCAGACTATTCCGCCAATCTGGAAACCCAATGCCCCGAACCTGAACTCATCATCGCTATATTTGGGTATGGATTCTATCCTGATATCCTCCATGGATGTGGGATTGGCCTCATACCAGGCATTGCGCAAAAGAGCCTCTGCTTCTGATTTTGAGACACCCTCACGGAACCTTATAAAGAAGTTTGTGTAATAGTCCGATACGGGATCATACTTGAACAGACCGCCTATATCTCCACCTATCACATAAGGATCACCTAACATATAGTGTTCATACACTCCGGTTATGTTGATAGAGGTAACCCCGTTGTAGCCTGATACGGTTATGTTGCTCAAATCCACACCTTCTCTAAGATATCTCTCATAAGTGCGCCTGTCTATCAGGTAACCGCTTGACGGATGGGCAGGATCAAGCCATTCAATGGGGATATTGAAGATGTCAAAATATCGGATATCAGGTCCTTTCACGAACAGCCATTCCATTTTGCCCTGGACATTGAACTGATCGACCCTTGAACCATTCCAGTCGCTCTCAGAAGATACCATCTTTTCAACCTGCGGCATCCTGCTTATCATATTGCAGAATACGTGCTGATTGTCTGTATGTGAATCACCTTCCTCTGTCCGGACATAGAAGGTTCTGCTGCTTTCTGACTTGGAGAGTGGGTTGTATGGTCTTGGCGCGGTAATTTCTATTGTAATTACCGATGCCAGAGCAAGAACGGCAACCGTGATTTCAAGGCCTATCATTATGTATTTGATGACCTTCCTTTCACTCTGGTAGACAAAGATCCTGTTCTTGAGGATGCGTTTCTGTCCGAATACAGCCAAACGGCATACAACAACGCTTACAACTAAGACACATGCAATTGCCAATGTGTTGAGCCATGAGAGGTCTGCAAGATGGAAATAGCGGTCTCCCATATAGACGGTCTGGTTGACCCATGTGCAGACAAGGAGAGTTAGATATTGTGCAATTGCATAGGATATGGCCAGTATCACAATGACCTCGGCCATCATCATAAACGTGAGGCTTGCCGGTTTGGCTCCCAGACTGTATCGGATAATATTGCCGCGGTTACGCTGTTTGAGCAACAATACCATATGCTTAAGGTAGTTGGTGACAGCTACCAGCAGCACAATTATGCTCAAAATGCTCAGTAACACTCTCCCCATCCTGTCATTGGGAGCTTCATAGAAACGTGTCAGCTGGAGTATCTTGTTCCTGCCATTATAGTCAGTTGTTATAGTGTTGCTCAGCTTTGTATTGACCTCATCCAGTGTGGCTCCCTTTGCCAGGGTGACATCGATATCGTAGAACGGCATGTTTGCGACCTTCCAGTCATCGGAACAGAAAAAGGCATCAATACCAAGGCTGCGGCTCCATTTGTCATCTCGTACCACATTGACTATCTGATACTCCTGGCCTTCCCTGAATGACTCAGTACGTACAAGACATTGACTTATATCCTTGTCATATCCTATACGTTTAAGCAGTGATTCAGTTACCACGATTTCATTCGTGTTCATGGGTACTCTGTCTCCATAGAGAAGACTGAGATTCCAGTAACTGAAAAAATCACCCTCAATATATGTTCCTTCAACCGGACCTTTTCCATATACCTTGTAGGCATCCTCAAAGGAGAGATGGGCGTTCATATCTCCATGAACCGATACGGACTCTATCTGCGGTATATCCAGAAGGCTCAGGTAATTGCGGTATGGCAACTGGCTGCGGTATACCTTCTCATTACGGTCTCCATGATTGATGTTGCCCGGCTCCTCCATGTAAACGAAATAGTTCCGTTCCTGGCCGGGAAGTCTGTTTCTAAAGAAATCGTCATAGTTGATGCCGTAATACAACATTGAGAACATGGTTGTACCTATGGCAAGGCAACATATACTGAGAAGGCTGTATACCCAGTTAGTGCGGATATTCCGCAAGGTAGTCTTAAGGTAATGGATGAACATATTGAGATTCAAAGAGTGTTCACAAGGGGAGAGTTCCGGTCAGTCGTTCTTTTTACAGTGGCAGTTCCTTTACGATGCTTCCGTCAAACAGATTGATGATACGGTTAGCGTATGACGCATCGTGACGGCTGTGTGTTACCATTACGATGGTTGTGCCCTGCTGGTTGAGTTCCTTAAGCAGGTTCATTACCTCCTGACCGTTTACTGAATCCAGGTTACCGGTGGGCTCATCGGCCAGTATCAGCTTGGGGCCTGCAATCACGGCACGGGCAATTGCCACACGCTGTTGCTGACCACCGCTCAGCTGGTTGGGGAAATGCTTCTCGCGGTGCGATATGTTCATGCGCTCCATAACCTCCTCGGCACGGCGGCGACGCTCCTTGGCGGGTACGCCCATGTAGAGTAGGGGCAGCTCTATGTTCTCACGTACGTTAAGCTCATCAATAAGGTTAAAGCTCTGGAATACAAAACCTATCACGCCCTTACGGAGGTCTGTGCGATGGTTCTCATCAAGTGTAGCTACCTCAACACCCTGCAGCTTGTAACTGCCTTTAGTGGGGTTGTCCAGCAAACCAAGGATATTCAGCAAGGTTGACTTACCGCAACCTGAAGGGCCCATGATGGCCACAAACTCACCGTCGGCAACATTGAACGATACATCATTCAGAGCCCAGGTCTCAACTTCCTCTGTACGGAAGATCTTCTGCAAATTGTTAACTTCAATCATGACTATATAAGAGTTTAATTGTTATTTCTGATTCAAATTTATTCTCTATAAACTTCTTGTTCCAATAAAAAGATACCAAATCTGATATTGAGTCGCAAAATCGTCTAATTTTTTGACACTACTCACTCTTTATCACATCGGCGGGGTTGGTGCGCATTATTGAGCGGACCCTGCGCAGCAGTGTCAACGCCACTACCGCAACTATTATGGCAAGCGTAACGGGCAGGATCCAGCTTACATAACTGTCCAACGTCAGGTATGTCATTACTTCGCCGCGTACCGCCTTGACCGTCCTTACCACGCTTAACAGATAGCCTGCTGTAAACGCTACGAGTACAATCACGCCGTAAGGCCTTACGAACAATGCCGCTATGTCACGTGCCTTGGCGCCGTTTATCTTGCGCAGTGCCACCTCCTTGCGGCGACGGTTTGCATCGGCCGATACAGATGTCTGTACGCTCAGTATGGCCAGCAACAGGCAGATAATGGCAATTGTTGAGAATATGGATGATGAAGTCTTGACATTATCTTCATAGTAATATGTATCCAACTTCTTTAGTTGCAGTTTTATTGTCTCCGGCAGATGTCTGGAGACGACATCATCAACAAGCTGTTGAGCCTGTTCCATGGTTACGCCGCGAGAGAATCTTAAATATGGAATGCTGAAATTGTTGTTGTCAACTGTTACGGCGCAGCCTCTGGCATCCATTTGTTCCTCTCCTTCATTATATGCGTGATAGTTCCTTTCATATATTCCGGCTACGACAACTCTACGGTTTGTACCGGGAATACGGTTACCTTTCGTGTCATAAATGGCTATATTGAAGTTGTTTATATCCAACTGTCCGGTAACATCTACGCCGGCTGCTACAAGATTATCCCACAACTTACGGCTCAGATATATTTCATCGCCTGTCTCCGGCACTCCAAATCTCTGACATGGAATACAGAAGAACCTGAAATAGCTGCTGTCAACCTGTGAAAGCCAGAAATTTGTACCGTTTATTGACATGAAACTGCTTATCCATGACTGTGCGCAGCAGATCTCCTCAACCTGAGGTATGGAACGCAGTTCATTTACCAGTTGGGAGATAGGAACGTATTGCTCAACTATTGACCTCTGAGACTGAATGGACAGACTGAATGTTCTCTTCTTAACATCTCTGGGCAGCGGGTTGTATATTTGCTCCGAAAAGCCCAGTTGTGTCAATGATTCAGTCATTCCGTAAACGGCCACTGCAAGCTCAATGCATATGATTAAGTTGGTCACCAGATGACGCTCCTTATGTGTAATGATGCTGCCTGAGTAGGCATTCTTTATAAAGAAGTAAGTTGCTATAAGAACCACAACTGTACTTACGGTCAGGATTATGGCCGATGCCAAAAGCTCAAATTTAACTACATCACCAAGTGTCAGATAGTGCTGGAAACTGAAATTGTCCAGGTTGCCGTTCAGGAATTCTGACAGTAACGATGATATATATGCAGATAACAGGAAGGCTGCTATCAACGTGATCAGGACTTCTAACATCTGCAATATCAGGATATGCCATACCCCGGCACCCAAGCAGATGTGAATCTGCTTGGCTCTCTTGCTCTGATTCATTGACTGTACCAGTCTTTTCAGGAAACTGACAACCGCAATGATCAGCGCCAGAGAATACAGCAGGGACCTTTTCACCTCTCCGTGGTGATAATAAAACTCACTTGACAATTGAGGAATCTTAATATCACCGCGCGTATTGGTGAACTGTCTGGCTTTAAGTCTTTCATTGACGGCCTCTTTATCGGCACCCGGAGCCAGGATGACCTGGGGAAAGAAACTGTCTTCATTCAGCCTTGATATGGATATCCAATGGAAACAGTCATAATCGTCCTCTTTGCTCCATTTGTCATCCTTTATCACATTGACTATGTGATACTCAAGGTCTGAGATTTCATCGTCGGACAATATAGGCTTGACAGAACATGATTCTATATCATCTACACTAAGGCCGATTCTTTTAAGCAGTGATTCCTTTACCACGATCTCATACTCGTTTGCAGGTGTACGGTCACCCATCAGAAGAGTAAGGTTTTTATACTTGTAATAGGACTGGGATACTTCCATGTGTTCCAATTCGGGACCTCCATAATAGTACGGGATATCCTTTCCTGCAGAATGGAACATCAGACCCTTCTGGTTTCTCAGTTCATCTGAGGCTTGCTTAAGGACAATATCCTCAACCCCCTCAACATAGAAGCAACCGGCGTCATAGACCTTCTCTCCATACAACTCCATCTCTTTCTGATAATTCTGGATAAAGGAGCCATAATCCCAAACGGCAGCTCTCTTTTTCTCCTTGATAGAATCCGGTTCGGAGAGTTCTGCATAAAAGGTCCTTTCATGGCCGGGATAGCCGCTCTCAAAATAGCAATCATTTTCTACAGTCAGTATGGCAAACAAGGTAAGACCGGCTGCAAGGCAAACAGTAATTATCAGGAAATAGCTCCAGTCACGCCTGATATTACGCATTACGATTTTCAAATATTGGAGTATCATACTATTAATTGTTTTGTTTGCCCCAAAATTATCTCCTTGTTTAATCTTATTCCAAACAAAAAGGGCAAAATCCGCGATTTTGCCCCTAAAGTGTCTAATTATTAGACAGACACAAGTCCTTCTTATCTCAGAGGGTTACGTTGAATCCGGCCATGAAGGCTATGCCAGGCATGGGGTATCCGGCATTTATCTGATACTTGGTGTTAAGCAGGTTGTCTCCGTTCACCCAGAGCTGAACCATATCGGTAAGCTGATATGATACGCGTGCATTCCAGAGCAGGAAGTCCTCCTTCTTGTCAGGACCGACAGCCGAGTAGAGGCTGTTTATGTACTGCAAACCGGTGCTGGCATGCCATCTGTCCTTGTTGAATGAACCTCCCAGATAGGCTTTATGCTCAGGTGCTCCTACAACAGGAGTATCCATCTTTAGATAACTGTAGTTGCCGTTTACTGCAAAAGCCTTTGAGATAAGGTATGATGCCTCAATCTCCACACCGGTGTTCTTGAGCTTGCCGCTGTTCTGGTTGAGCTTAGGACCGTTGGGCATAGCCGGGTTTTTGGGCTGTGTCAGTATGATATTCTCTGCATCTATGTGGAACAGGTTGATGCCATAGTTGAGACGGCCCTGGAAGAGACTCTGTGAGAATGCAAGTTCATAGTTCCAGAGTGATTCAGGTTTCAGGTCCGGGTTCTGCGGAGGATACATATACATCTCTCTTAAGAACGGATAACGGAAACCCTTGCTTGCTGACAGCTTGACCTCGGCATTTGCAGGCAGATGGAATGCGGCTCCCACCTGGGGAACTATCTCTGTGCCAACATTGAAATTGTGGTCAGCGCGAACGCCTGCATTCAGGGTAAGCCAAGAACCAATCATCTGGCGCATCTCAATGTAACCGGCCAGTTCATCCTCACGTTTGTCAACCTGGAGGACTCTGGGACGTCCTTTTGTTGAGTCGTTGTAAGCGGTACCGCCGTAGTGGTAATAATCAACGCCCAGTGTCAGACGGTTGCCCTCAAAGAGATTGACGCTCTGCCATGCTGATACACCCATCATCTCATCATATGATGTGAATCGGAACTCCTTGGGCAATGTGTCACTCTTGTTTTTATATTGTTTGGTGGGATCCGGTGTTTGGTATCCGTCATTGATCCAGTGGTCACCCCAACTGTAGAACAGACTTACGGCACCTGATGTCTTGGCATAGTTGTTCTCAATGAACAGAGCGGTTGTACCGCGAGTGATATCCTGGTCTGCATCAGTAAGGGGAGCGGTCTCGGGGCCCGGATAAGAGGCCTTGAAACGTGTCACGTCTACGTTGGCTGATGCATTCCAACTCCTGGATATTTCATATCCCAGTTTTGCGTAACCGCTAAACTGCTCAAAATTAAGGTTGTCACTATGGCCGTCGGTACGGTTGTATGAACCTGAAGCTACGGCGCTGAGCTTGCCCTGCTGTGTGTTTACAGAGAACTCGGTCTCGGCTGTATTGAATGATCCGTAACCGGCATGGATATTTGCGTGTGTTCCGTCCTGCGGTTTCTTTGTAACGATGTTGATTACGCCACCCATGGCTTTTGAACCGTAAAGAAGCGATGCAGGTCCGCGCAACACCTCAACTCTCTCTGTCATAAGTGACTGATAAGAATCAGCTATGGGGTGTCCGTAAATACCTGCATAGTTGGGATGACCGTCTATGAGGACCAGAACCTGTGATGAACCGCCGGTGAGACCACGCATGGAGATTGCTCCGGCAGCTCCGTTTGATATTCCGTATCCGGCATAGCCGCGCTGAGTGATGAAGAGTCCGGGGACCTGCTCTGTAAGCAGGGGCAGGAGAGATGTTCGGTTGGTCTCCTCTATGGCGGCACGGTCTATCACGTTCACGGTTTGTGACAGATGACGGACATCGGTCGCAGCACGTGTTCCTGTTATTACTACTTCCTGTATGGAGTCTGATGGTTCATTGGCGAATGCGGTACCTATTGATAAGGTCGCAGCGAGAATTAAAGCAATGCGTTTCATATTCCGGGTTAGTTTGCCCGGCAAATATAATGAAGTGACACGAATAACTGAAATCGTAACACGCCTTTTTATTAAATATTATCCGGGTTGTGGGCTAAAAAGAGCTATTTTTGACTTTTGAACTCCGGGTTCGTATAATTAAGTGAGATGCAACAGACAGACATTGAACTCATAAACAGATGCAAGGCGGGCGATAAGACCGCATTCCGCATTGTGGTGCAGAATTGCCAGGGTATGGTATATTCGCTCTCACTTAAGATGCTTGCCGATGTTGAGGAGGCCAAGGATGTGGTGCAGGATACTTTTATTAAGGTGTGGCAGAACCTGGACAGTTATGATGAACATTACGCTTTCAACACCTGGGTTTACACGATAGCATCGCGTCTCTGTCTGGACCGTCTGCGCAGGGTAAGACCCATAGGTCCTGTGGATGCCGATGAGCGTGTGTTTGAGACTGTGGCCGATGATACGGATCCAGAGCGGCAGCTTGAAAGCAGCGAGTGGGTATCGGTCATAAAGGTGTTGGCCGATGAGCTGAGCGGAAAACAGAGACTGGTCTTTACGTTAAGCCAGCTTGAGGGACTTGAGACAGAGCAGATAAAAGAGATTACAGGTCTGGATGCAGATCAGATAAAGAGCAATCTGTATGCGGCCAAGAAGAATATTCGTGAACGATTGATAAAGATGGGATATGGAAAGGATAGATGACTTGATGGAACGCCTAAAAGGGCAGATGCCCGTGGTACCTGATGCCGATGCGCTGACAGACAGCATCATGGCAGCCATAGAGGGACTGGACAGCGGATCTAAGCATGAGGAATCAAGGCATGTACCTATGTGGATTACAATGCTGCGTACTGTTTCAAGTGTTGCTGCGGTGATTCTGGTGGCGTTGTTCATTCATGTTGATAGTGTGGAAGAGGACCCCATATCCAGTGAACCTGCAAATGCGTCTGCCAAGGTGATTATGCCTGATGTCTGCGAGGAGTGCACACCCGCCGATATCTTCAACATAAAGAGAGAACGTATACAAAAGAGAAAAGAACGTGAAATCTTAAAGAACAAGTTATATGCGAGTTACAAGTTTTAAGATTATGACTTTGCTGGCCATGATGCTGGCAATGGTCTCATGCGAGAACTGGAAGGTTCAGATAGATACTCAGGTCCGTCGAGACGGATCCTGCATAAGGACGGTTACAGCAAACAAAGGATTCTGCCTGACTGAAGATGAGGGCTGGGATTACACGGAGACAGTCACTCCTAAAGACTCTGCCAATGAGGACAATTATGTTGTCGTGGGTTTTGACGAGAACAAGGAACCCATATTTGGACTGGACTCTACAAGGAGATACATCATTACAAGAGAGTTTGACCGTGTGGAGGATATGGGCTCATACCCGGCATTGATGGCAAATGAGCAACCCGTCACATCGGCGGCATCACTGACCAAGAAGTTCAAGTGGTTCTATACGGACTATACCTTTACCGAGACGTTCAACGGTTGGGACAGCACCTTCAACATTCCCATTACGGATTATATGAGCCGTGAGGAGGCCTCTTTCATGTGGTCCGGCTATCCTAATCTGATGGAAGGAATGACCGGTAATGAGATTGCCGAGGCCATAGACTCATATGAGGAGAAGGTTGAGATGTGGGAGTACGCCCTTGTCTGGGACATATGGTTCCAGTCCCTGGCAGAGTATTATGACTACATCAAGAATCCGCCCGTAGACCGTGAGACATTCCTCGCCATGCGTGACTCAATGGCCAGATATGCCTGGGATAAGGATGTTGAGCTGTTCCAGGGGCAGGAGAGAGGTGCATTCCGCGATTTCTTCAATACCGACACATATTTCAGTTCATTTGAAGGAAATGATGAATTGTATGAGGAACTTGATGCCCGTCAGGAGTATCTTATGAACCGTCTGGGTGCAGTGAGGTATCTGAAAGGTTCTTACACGCTCGGAATGCCTGGAAGTATCATCGATCCCGGACGCGGAGCGGTTGAGAATGGAGCGGTAGTCTACAAGTTTGACGGAGCGTGCCTGATCACGGGCGATTATGCCTTTACGGCAACATCCAGGGCTGCGAACGTGTGGGCGTTCCTGCTCTCAGGACTGATACTGATAATTGCAGTGGGTAGCTTCTTTATAAAGCGTTAATCGGCACGGCTCATAAGCAGCTTGCCGTGGCGGATGCCCTTGACGGATGTCATCTCATCGGCCAGGGCGGTAAGCAGGCGGGCCTCACCCATGACGGTGCATACGTGCAGGCAGGTGCCCTCACTTATATAGTGCTGCTGTGATGAAAGCACAAGATTCTGGTGGCGGATCTGTATATCCGATATGCGTGCGGATATATCGGTCCGCTGCTGGTCATATATGATGAATATGGTGCCGGCCACGATGTGGTTGCACTGCCACTTCTTCTCGGCCACGTTCTTCTCAACCAGAAACCGTATGGCCTGCGAACGGTTAGCGAAACCATCCTCCTTAACAAGTGAATCCAGCTGCTCCAGCAGCTCATCCTCAAGCGAAACTCCGAATCTCTTCAATGCCATAGCATCTGCAAACATACAAAAAATACGCTATAAGTACTCTCAAAAACACCTGTTGAAAACTTCTCTTTTAGAAGGCGCCGGAAGTTATTAACAACCCGTATCAACTTATCTTTTTTATAATATCTTTGCTCGCGTCATTGGTTTCCTTAAGGGTGGCACCCCGAATGGAATAATTTGGAATCCGGTGCAAATCCGGGACAGTACCTGCTGCTGTAAATCCCTAATTATAAGTCCGATGCACTCTCTGCCACTGGCCTAACAGGCTGGGAAGGCGTACCGGACGGGATGAGTCAGAAGACCTGCCAATGATGATGGATTACTGCACCTTGCAGGAGTACGAGGACGGGATAACATTTATTCTTTTATGGAGACATATATAGTTAAACGTGATGGTAAACACGAGGTGTTTGCCATAGACAAGATTAAGGCTGCTATTGCCAAATCATTCCTTGCATCGGGAGCGTTTGCAACCGAGGAGGTTATGACCGGTATCCTGAGCCATCTGAACATTCAGAGCGGCATCAGCGTGGAGGAGATCCAGAACCAGGTCGAGGTGGCACTTATGGCCGAGGGCTATTATCAGGTTGCCAAAACGTACATGCTGTACCGCAACCGTCACGCTGAGGACCGTGAGACTAAATCCAAGCTGGAATTCCTTATGGGCTATTGTCAGGCTGCCAATGCCGCCGAGGGCAGTAAGTTTGACGCAAACGCCAATGTGGAGAACAAGAACATCGCAACTCTGATAGGTGAGTTGCCTAAGAAGGGCTTTATCCGTCTGAACCGTCGTCTGCTTTGCGACCGCATCCGCCAGATGTTCGGTAAGGAGGTTGCAGACAAGTACATCAGCCTGCTGCATCAGCATTTCATCTACAAGAATGATGAGACCAATCTGGCTAACTACTGCGCAAGTATAACCATGTATCCGTGGCTGCTTGGTGGTACCAAATCAATTGGCGGTAACGCAACACAGCCTACCAACCTCAAGTCATTCTGCGGTGGTTTCATCAACATGGTATTCATGGTATCATCCATGCTGTCAGGCGCATGCGCTACACCTGAGTTCCTCATGTACATGAACTACTTCATCGAGAAGGAGTTCGGTGAGGACTACTACAAGCGTGCCGATGAGGTTGTAGACCTGAGCCTTAAGAAACGTACCATTGACAAGATCATTACAGACTGCTTCCAGCAGGTGGTTTACTCCATCAACCAGCCTACCGGTGCACGTAACTTCCAGTCAGTATTCTGGAATATCAGCTACTATGACCGTTTCTACTTTGAGTCACTGTTCGGTGAGTTCCGTTTCCCCGACGGCGAGAAGCCTCATTGGGATTCACTCTCATGGCTGCAGAAGCGTTTCATGAAGTGGTTCAACCAGGAGCGTCTGCGCTGCGTGCTCACATTCCCGGTAGAGACCATGGCTCTGCTTACCGAGAACGGAGACGTTAAGGATAAGGAGTACGGTGACTTTACCGCCGAGATGTATGCCGAGGGTCACTCATTCTTTACCTATGTAAGTGACAATGCTGACTCTCTGTCAAGCTGCTGCCGTCTCAGAAACGAGATTACCGATAACGGATTCTCATACACTCTGGGTGCAGGTGGCGTGAGCACCGGTTCCAAGAGCGTGCTTACCATCAACCTGAACCGCTGCGTACAGTACGCACAGCGTATGGGTATACCTTATCAGAATTATATTGAGGATGTGGTTGACCTTATGCATAAGGTACAGCTGGCATATAACGAGAACCTTAAGGAGCTCCAGAAGAAGGGCATGCTGCCTCTGTTTGATTCAGGTTACATCAACATCGGCCGTCAGTATCTGACTATCGGTGTAAACGGTCTGGTTGAGAGTGCCGAGTTCCTGGGTATCGAGATCAGTGACAACCCGCGTTACACAGAGTATGTACAGACCGTTTTGGGTATCGTAGAGAAGCTGAACAAGAAGTACCGCACCAAGGGCGTAATGTTCAACTGTGAGATGATTCCGGCCGAGAACGTGGGTGTCAAGAATGCCAAGTGGGATAAGGAGGACGGCTACGTTGTACCGCGTGACTGCTACAACAGCTACTTCTATAAGGTGGAGGATACCACACTGAACGTAATTGACCGTTTCCGTCTGCACGGTGTCAAGTATATTGAGCACCTGACCGGTGGATCTGCACTGCACTGCAATCTTGAGGAGCATCTGTCAAAGGCCCAGTACCGCCAGCTGCTCAAGGTGGCTGCACAGGAGGGTTGCAACTACTTTACGTTCAACATCCCCAACACCATCTGCAACGACTGCGGAACCATTGACAAGCGTTATCTTAAGGAGTGCCCGCACTGCCACTCAACCAACGTGGATTATCTGACACGTATCATCGGTTACATGAAGCGCGTGAGCAACTTCTCTGCCGCCCGTCAGGTTGAGGCATCAAAGCGTTATTACGCTACTCTGTAAATGAAGATTGCGTCATATGACATAGTTTTCCAGGATGTTCCGGGAGAGGTTACGCTATCGCTTAACCTCTCCCAATGTCCTAATTGCTGCAAGGGGTGCCACAGCCCCCAGTTGCAGGAGGATATAGGTTACCCTCTTGATGACAGCATGCTGGACGGACTGCTGGAGCGCTATGGCCGTGATGTTACCTGTGTATGTTTTATGGGCGGTGACCGTGAACCGCAGGAGGTGATGCGTCTGGCCGATCGTGTCCATGCCGCAGGTCTTAAGACCGCCTGGTACTCCGGCAGGCAGAACCTGCCTGACTGTTTCCGTAAGGAGTCACTTGATTATGTCAAGGTGGGCCCGTACATAGAGAGTAGGGGGCCGTTGCCCAATCCTGATACAAACCAGCGGATGTACAGGATAGATAATGATGAGATGATTGATATCACGGCAAGTTTCAGAAAAAAAGGAGTAGGTTGACCTACTCCTTTTTTTGCTCGGGCCAGTTGAACTGCGGCTGCATGGGCCGTTGCCCTCCTTGTTGAAATTGCTGACCTTGTTGGAACTGGTGGCCGCGGGATTGTTGTATATCCTTCAGGATTTGGCTGTTGAACTGCTCCTCGGCATTCTGGACCTTAAGGATCTTGGATGCGGGGAGGATCTGCTTGAATTTTTGCAGATACTCTTTTTCAAGCTCTGCTATCTTGATGTTGGTCTCGGCCATTGAGTCAATAGCCTTGAGACTCTGGTCCTCGGTAGCCTGAGCGCCTGCAGCCTCACGCATGATGCGGCGCATCTCACGGTTCAGCTCACGCTTTTTCTGCTGCAGCTCATTGTATACGGGGAAGAAAGCCTTTGCCTCATCCTCTGTAAGGCCTGCTTTCTCTGTAAAGAAGGCTTTCTGCTGGTTCCAGTACTCGGTGGGTGAGAACTGTGCTATGCGGTTGGGCGCCTGCTGTTGCTGCTGCATGCGGTTCTGGCGGGGCCATACCTGTCTGGGTTGTTGCTGGTTGCCGAACTGCTGGTTACCGAACTGGTTGTTGCCCCATTGTCCGTTACCCCACTGTCCGTTACCCCACTGCCCGATACGGGGCTGTCCGTTTCCGGACTGCGCATTGGCAGGCTGCTGATTCTGACCGGATACTGATACGACGGCCAGCATACAGCATAAAAGCAGTATGAAGGTTTTTCTCATAACGGTCAATTTGATTCTACAAGTGTGTAATAGAGAGTGCAGTCATCAATCATGGCTGTCTCCAGGAATGAGTCAATATACTCATCCGAGTAGATGGTAGTCTCCTGGGTCTGAGCCATGCCGGCGTTGTCAGTTGAGTAACTGATACCTACGGCAGCCTTGATGCAGAAGAATATGCCGGCAAATGCGGCGGCACTATAGAGATAGGGTCTGATACGCATCCACGGCGTAACCACTATACTTGTGGAGTATAGCGGCTCCTGCTCCGGGAGTGCAGCCATAATGTTCTGGGTAAGGTTCTCAAAGTAACCTTCCGGAACAGAGAATGGCCTGTGGGGCTCACGCTCGTTGATTTTGTATTTAACTTCCTTGTTCATCGTTGTTTGGACTGGTTTTCAGTTAAATGGTTTAATCTATATTGTTGAAATACTCTTCAATTTTCTTTACAGCTATATGAAATGAGGCCTTGAGAGCTCCTACGCTGGTTCCCAGGAGTTCAGAAATTTCCTCATATTTCATCTCGTTGAAATACTTCATGTTGAATACCATGCGCTGCTTTTCGGGCAGGGTGGCGATGGCTTCCTGCAGTTGGCGCTCGGTAAGGTCTCCGTCAAAATAGGGGTCGCTCTCCAGACGCTCGGCTATGCTTATCTCACCCTCCTCATCTGTCTCAATGGGGACGGTGTTCTTTTGCTTGTTGAGGAATGTCAACGTCTCATTTATGGCTATGCGGTAGAGCCATGTGGAGATTCTGGAGTATCCCATGAACGAGTCCAGGTTTGTCCAGGCTTTGATGAATGTGTTCTGGAGAATGTCATTGGCGTCATCATGAGACAATACCATATGACGTATCTGCCAGTACAGCTGCTCGCTGAAATTGCGTACTATTGACTCAAATGCACGACGGCGTGAGATGTCATCCTCATGGAGCATCTCCAGAATACGCTTCTCATCATACGCCATCATCGCCATAGGTCAGATAGATACGGTTAGGTTCTCCTTGGCCAGGAGAGTGTTGCTGAATATCTGACAGGCCTCATCCAGAAGTATGGTCTCATCCGGGTAACGGGCGGAGAAATGACCCAGCATGAGGCGGGCTGCTCCGGCATCGAGCGCGGTGCGGGCGGCGTCAGTTGCGGTGCTGTGGAAATGCTTCTTGGCGCGGTCGGCATCACAGGCTGCATAGGTGCAGTCATGATAGATCAGGTCGGCACCTTTTATAATAGGTACCATCTTGGGATTATATGCGGTGTCACAGCAGTATGCGTAGCTGCGTACCGGACCGGCCGGGGTGGTGAGGCGGTCATGGGGAATGACCTCTCCCTGTGCGGTGATGAAATCACCTCCCTCCTTGATACGGGCGTAATCCCACTGGGGAACTCCGTAGAAATCAGCTGCGGCACGGTCCAGATGATCGGCCGTGGGATTCTCTCGGAACAGGAATCCGGCGCATGGCACACGGTGCTTGAGCGGGATGGTGGTAACAGTGAGTGAACGGTCCTGATAAATCTGGGCCGATACGGCCGGATCAAACCCCTGGAACTCAACCTGGAACTCCAGGTCACGGCAGTAGAAATCCATCTCCTGCTGCAGCATCGGTTCCAGCTCCGCGGGCGCGTGTATATAAAGAGGTGCGGTACGGCCCAATAGTCCGAATGATGAGATCATGCCCAGCAGCCCGAAACAGTGGTCTCCGTGCAGGTGTGATATGAATATGTGGTTGATGCGCGCAAAAGCCACACGTGAGCGGCGCAGCTGAATCTGCGTGCCCTCGCCGCAGTCAACCATGAAGAGTTTTCCGCGTATATCAACTACCTGCGAAGATGTGTAGTGCTTTGGGCTGGGGGTGGCGGAGCCACATCCCAATATGGTGATCTCAAACTTTTCCATATCTGCGGGTGTAAAAGTACAAAAAAAGGACCGCACACGCGTGCGGTCCTTTTATTAAATAATGTGATAATCCGTAGATTACTTACCTCCGTTCTCGAGCTGCTCCTTGAGTGCTGCAAGAGCATCGATGTCACCAAGAGTGGTAGCGGCAGCCTGGTTCTGGATAACGGGCTCCTCTTTCTCCTTCTTAGCGCTGGTCTTGCGTGCAGCCTTCTTCTCAGCCTTAGCCTCTGCCTTGGCGATATCCTCAAATATGCGGCTGTGTGAAAGGATGATTCTCTTTGAATCCTTGTTGAACTCGATAACCTTGAACTGGAGAGTCTCACCCTGCTGAGCCTGTGAACCGTCCTCCTTAACAAGATGCTTAGGAGTAGCAAAGCCCTCAACGCCCTCGGCCAGAGAGATAACTGCGCCCTTGTCCATCATCTCGGTGATCTTACCCTCGTGGATAGA
>Ga0265298_10001917_pt1 | contig 30122 bp, 25 predicted proteins | sample AusTroGonzalo_MG_3_FD_193486 | JGI IMG/M metagenome (GOLD analysis project Ga0265298, IMG submission 193486) | Bovine rumen microbial communities from tropical cattle in Woodstock, Queensland, Australia - Gonzalo_01 | ecosystem: Host-associated > Mammals > Digestive system > Stomach > Rumen ...
CTGAACTTCCTGTTTTATCTGATCTTCACCCCGGCCATTGCCACATCCATGAACAAGGTGATGTTCATGGGGGAAAACAATGTCAAAGCAGCTGATGCAGTCAGCCGGATGGATCATATCCTGCATCTCAGCCCGCTGCCCGAGCCGGAACATCCGCAGGAACCCAAAGGATCTTCGGTGGAATTGAGGAATGTGACATACCGATATTCTCCGGATGCAGCGCCAGCGGTTTCCCATCTGTCCCTGAAGGCTGACAGGAATGAAATCATTGCTTTGGTGGGCCCTTCCGGAAGCGGAAAAACCACAGTGGCGGGATTGATTTCACGTTTCTTTGATCCCCAGGAAGGACAAGTGCTGATCGGTGGTACGGATGTGAAAGAAATCTCCAAGGAAACACTGATGAAGCACGTAGCCTATGTGTTCCAGGACAGCAGGCTGCTGAAACGCTCCATTGCGGACAATCTGAGAATCGCCAGGCCTGACGCGACAGACAGGGAACTGATGGAAGTGCTTCGGAAAGCACAGTGTACGGATATTATTGAGCGCCTGCCTGACGGTATCCATACGGTACTGGGCAGCAAGGGCACTTATCTTTCCGGCGGCGAGCAGCAGCGGATCGCGATTGCCCGGACCATGCTGAAGGGTGCTGATGTGGTTATTCTGGATGAGGCCAGCGCCTTTGCGGATCCGGAGTGCGAGATGCAAGTTCAGAAGGCGTTCCAGGAGATGGCCCGGGGCCGGACGGTGATCATGATCGCACACCGGCTGTCCACAATTCGCAATGCCGACCGTATTTATGTGCTGCAGGATGGCAAAGTGAAGGAAGAAGGGAAACATGAGGCTCTGCTGGAGGAAAACGGGCTGTACGCTTCCATGTGGGCAGAATATCAGAAGACGGTCAACTGGAAGGTGGGTGAAACCGCATGAAAAAGGCTCTGATGAGACAGTTTGCCATGTCGGAAAAAGGCGCGGTTGATATGATCAGGGCAATCTGCATATCAACATGCTCCAATCTCTCCCTGATTATTCCCGTGTGGCTGCTTTTCGCCTTCACCGGCGATTATCTGGTGGGCACGGCGATGCAACGGTGGGGGTTCTGGCTGGCAGGCATAGCAGTGTGCTTGATTCTGATCCTGCTGCCGAATTATTTTCAGTACAATTCAACTTTTTATGCTACCTATGAAGAATCCGGGAAACGCCGTATCGCGCTGGCAGAAAAACTGAGAAAACTCCCTCTGTCCTTTTTCGGAAAGAAAGACCTGGCAGACCTGACAAGCACGATCATGGCGGATTGTGAAACACTGGAGCATGCGGGTTCCCATCAGATTCCCCAGTTTTATGCCAGCCTGATCTCAACCTCCCTGATCTGCATCATGCTGCTGTTCTACCATTGGAAAATGGCGCTGGCTGCTGTCTGGCCCATTCCGATCGCTCTGTTCATCGTTTTTTTCTCACGTCATATCCAGGCGCGTTACATCAGGAAACAATCTGACTCTAAAGTACAGCTGAACGATGCGGTTCAGGAGTTTATCGAAACCTCCAGGGATCTGAAGAGCTGCAATGCAGAAGATGTGTATTTGTCTGAACTGGATCAGAAGATTGACGATGTGGAGAAGAAAAGCATCGGCGCAGAACTGGGCCAGGCTGCCTTCATTGTATCCGCTCAGCTGATCCTGAAGATCGGTATTGGCACTGTGGCCGTCGTTGGCAGTATCCTGCTTGTAAAGGGACAGCTGAACGTTATGCAGTTCCTGAGCTTCCTGCTGCTTGCTTCCAGGCTTTATGAACCGATGTGCGCCAATCTGATCAACCTGGGAATGCTGAACCTGCTGGCCATTCCCGTGGAACGCACGAATGAGATCTCGGCCTGTAAAGAACAGACGGGAACGCGGGATTTTCATCCCGACGGTTATGATATTTGTTTTGAGAATGTCGGTTTTTCATATGACGACGGAAAGACCGTGCTGAAGGATGTATCCTTTACGGCAAAACAGGGCGAGGTGACGGCGCTGGTCGGACCTTCCGGGGGAGGAAAGACCACGGTCTCCAGGCTTGCTGCCCGTTTCTGGGATCCTGACTGCGGAACGATTACTGTGGGTGGAGAGGACATTTCCGGAATCGATCCGGAAACACTTCTCAGCGTATTTTCCATCGTGTTCCAGGACGTTACGCTTTTTAACAACAGCATCCTCGAGAATATCCGGATCGGCAGAAAAGACGCCACGGATGAAGAAGTACTGCAGGCAGCAAAGCTCGCGAACTGCGATGAATTCGCATTGAAACTGCCCCATGGATACAATGAGATGATCGGCGAGAACGGCAGTGAGTTGTCCGGCGGGGAGCGCCAGCGTATTTCCATTGCCCGCGCCTTCCTGAAAGACGCGCCGATCATTTTGTTGGATGAGGCCAGCGCAAGCCTGGATGTGGAAAATGAAACAGTGATCCAGGAAGCATTATCCCGACTGATCCGAAACAAGACAGTGATCGTCATTGCCCATCGGATGCGGACAGTCAGCGGTGCGGATAAAATTGTAGTACTGGCGGACGGGATAATTGCTGAAACCGGGAAACCGGCAGAACTCCTCGCAAAAGAAAGCAGTATGTTTAGAAGAATGGCCAACCTTCAGGCTTCCAGCGCTGAATGGAGTATATGATTATTATGTGAACAGTGACGACTGATCAGTGATTTTCAAGCTGCTTGCAGATCATAGAAAAAGTTTCTTCTGAAATATCGTGCTCGACTTTGCAGGCATCTTTGCGTGCGGTTGCTTCATCAACGCCAATGGAGACAAAAAAACCTGTCAAAGTCAGGTGCCTGTCATAGATGCGCCGGGCAATCGGATATCCTTTATCAGTAAGCGAAATCAATCCGCCCTTTTCCATGGAGATATAACCGTTCTCTCTCAGCTTTTTCATTGCGACACTGACGGAAGGCTTTGTATATCCGAGGGCCTCGGCAATGTCTGTTGACCGTGCATATCCTTTGTTTTCCAGCAAAATCAGAATCTGTTCGAGATAATCTTCTGCAGATTCGTAGATATTCATTTCAAACCTTCCTTCCCGCAGTAAGCCTGGGCTAATCTATAAAAAACTGTATCACATAAATCCGCCGAAATCAATCAGTTCTTCTGTTTGTGATGCTTTTTCAGCCTTCATCCGCCACTCGCTTGGTGAAAAGCCGGTCATTTTTTTGAACTGATGGGAAAAATGTGACGGTGAAATATATCCGACAGCGGAACTGATTTCAGCCACAGGCAGCTTTGTTTCCAGCAGCATTTTCCTGGCATTTTCACAACGAACTGCGTTATGGTACCACAGCAGCGTGCGACCTGTTTCATGCTTAAACACGCGCGCCAGATAACTGCTGTTCACAAAGAGTGCGCCGGCTATCTCTGACAGGGAGAACTTCTGCTCGCTGTGCTCACGAATATAATATGCAGTCTGTAATGCAAGTCGCTTTCCTGCCGTAGTCCGGTCGTTATGCATCATACATGCTCCCTTCGATAGCTTAGAATACATTGATATTAGCATAGACTAATAATCGATTCAATTGGTTTCCTGATTGAACATAGATGTTTTTATTATATTTTGATAAATGGTCAATATCAGACATGGAATATAGATTAGATTATGCTAATATACTTACTGTTGTTAGTAAATGCTAACGGCAGAACAGTTACGGAAAGAGGCAAGCGTTGTGAGAAAGGTATTACGACTGGGAACAAGTTTGATACTGAGTTTGTTTTTGATTTTGCAGTATCTTCCCGTCTTCGGTGAAGGAGCCAGTACGCGCTGGGCGGATGCGGCGGATGAAATAGACCGGTATCTGGATACGGCTTTCGAGGACTACCTGGCCGGGAATACGGACGCAGCTTACAGCAATGTTAATGATGCTTATTTCCGGGTTTATGAAACAACCGGATTTGAACGTCAGACCATGAGCTATATTTCCGGAGTTCGCAAAAATGCGGTGGAGATGCAGTTTTCCACCTGTAAAGCGGCGGTAAAAAAGGATCATACAGATCAGGAAACGATTGTTTCCGTGCGCAGTTCGCTGTTTAAGCTGAAAAGCATGATCCGTGAGGACGGAAATAAGCTTGCTGCGCAACAAGGCGGAGTTCAAAGCGAGAACAAATTCTACAAAGGTGGAGAACTTGTCGCTTCCGATCCCTATCCTGAATATTCTCCCGATCCGAACGCCGCTGCAAAATATGCCAGCTGGTATGAAGCGGCAAACCTGGCAAAGGAACTTCTGGATACATCGTACCTGGCTTATTTGGATAAAGACTTCAAAGCAGCGGAAGATAACTTAAACACAGCGTATTACAGCGTTTTTGAGGAATCAGGACTGGCGCATAAGATCTATACGGATCTGGGTATGTCAGATCGTCAGGAAGCGGAGAGTCAATTCAGTGCGCTGCGCAGCCTGATTCGCAGTGGAGCAGAAAAGTATCAGAAAAACAAATATCGTACTACAAGCGATAAAACCAAGCAGGTTTTGCTTAAAAAAGCCAGGGCACTGGATGAACAGGCTGCCGCAGAGAAGGGAACGGTCAGTACTGCTGAGGCTGTCACCTCAGAGGAGGGGACTGCAACGAAACAGGCCAGTCCGCAATGGCTTACTTTCCTGGGAGCCTTTGGAATTATTGTGCGTGAAGGCCTTGAAGCAATTCTGGTCATCGCCGCAATCATTGCCTATCTTGTTAAGAGCGGAAACGGAAAGAGCCTGAAGAATGTATATTTCGGTGCTCTGTCCGGTGTTCTGGCAAGCTTTGCCGCGGCTGCTGTGCTGTACTTTGTGAAACAGGCTGTGGCCGGAGCCGGTATGGCACAGGAGCTGATCGAAGGGATCACTGCGTTGATTGCAGTTTGCGTTCTGTTCTACGTCTCGAACTGGATGATTTCGAAAGCGGAGGCGGCTGCCTGGACAGGGTATATCGATAACAAAGTGAAATCCGGCGTGGAAAGACGTTCTTCTTTCACGCTGGCGTTCACCGCGTTCCTGTCCGTGTTCAGGGAAGGCGCGGAAGTTGTGCTTTTTTATCAGCCAATGCTGCAGGAAGGAAATGCCGGCATGGTCTGGGCAGGCTTTGGAGCCGGCGTTGTGATTCTGGTGTTTGTTTATCTGGCGATCACAAAGCTTTCCGTGAAGCTTCCGATAAAGGTGTTCTTCACGGCAACCTCGATCCTGATGGCTGTTATGTGTGTCAGTTTCCTTGGTAGCGGAATCAAGGAACTGGCGGAAGGAAATCTGTTTGATCTGACGCTCCGGGTACCGGGTATTCCGGAAAATGATGTGCTTCAGGTATTTGGTATCTATCCTTATCTGGAGACGCTGGTGCCACAATTGATTTTGTCGATTATCCTGCTGATCACCTTTATGATGGCTCACTACCGCGGCAAGCTGGCAGCACTGAAGAAGGAGCTGACCGCTGCCCGTTCATAAGATTTTTCGCGTGGCGCCCCCCGCAAGCCATGCTGAAGAATACCATCCCGGAAAACCACAAATGTTCTGTAAATCAAAGGAGGAACCTACACATGAAAAAACTGCTTTCTCTGGTAATGGCCGCGATGATGCTGTTCAGCCTGTCCGCTGTTGCGATGGCTGAAGACGAAGCCGGTTTTGATGAATTCGAATTGGGTGTTGAAGGCGAGCAGGAAGTTGGCTTTATGACCATGGCTATGGTGTATTTCCAGCCCGTGGACATGGCGCCCGTTGATCAGGCGACTGCCAAGGAAAACACGGACCTGCATATCGAAGTGGACCTGACTGCCAATGAGAACGGCTATGCCTTCCCGGTGGATCAGTGGGTGCCCTATCTGACTATTGATTTTGTTATCAAGGATACGGAAGGCAAAGAAGTGACGTCCGGTTCCATGATGCCTATGGCGGCTTCCGATGGCCCTCACTATGGGAACAATATCAAGCTGGCTGACGGTGAATACTCCATTACGCTGTATATCAAGAGCCCGGCAGAAAACGGATATCTGCTGCATGTGGACTCCGAGACCGGTGTTGACGCCAAGGATGGTTTCTGGACTGAACCCCTGGAAGCGACCTGGACTGGCTGGAAGTTTGTCAAGCAGTGGTAATCAATTCCTGAAATAAATGCGTTCTGATCTGCCGGCGCGGTATCCGCGGGGGATGCCGTGCCGGCAGGCTGTATCTGTTTATTCTGTTTGGGGGAAGGCGTTTTGCTGTATTATCTCTGGACTGTTATACAGGATCTGTTTTGTACGGTTACAATGGTGACACTGATGCACGCGGTGCTGGGTCTTTTATGCGGGCGAACGGGACGAAGAGGCCATATTGCAGGCATCTGTACCGGTATTGCGTCAGGCGCTGCGCTGGCTGCAGTCAAGCAAACGACAAAGCTGATCATATCCAGTCACTGGAATCATTGGACATATGCTTTTCTGCTGGTATCTATCGTGGCGTTTTTTGTGTGCTCCCTGATACGGGGAGGCAAAACAGGAAAAACAGGTAAAAGTGGGTTTTTCCTGATCCTTTGCGGAACAGCAGTCTCCGCTGGGATGATCTTTTTCAGGCTGCCTACGGTTTTGCTTTATCCCTTCAGCTTTAACACCATGGGAAATGGCTTTCTTTCAGCCTATTATATGGAGCGGCTGGGCGGCTGGGCTTTAGCGCTTCTGTTACTGTTTGTATATTCGCGCATCCTGTATGGCTGCGCTGTTCATATCAGAAAAAAAGGCGTTCTGCACGGTATCCTGCGCGCTGGTCTGTTCACGTATATTGTTTATTGTCTGGGCCGTTTCTTTGTACCCTGGATCAGCCGGGCAAAATGGCTGAAGTGGCCGGTGAAGTATACGGAAGCTGAGTACGGCTGGATCGGCTCCTTCAGTATGTGGACAGCAACAAATGCAATGGTATTTATCTGGATCTGTGCGGCACTGGCCGCACTGCTGGCTTTCCTGTTCCTGCTTGAAAATACACGGGTAACGGAACCTTATGAGCATGCCGCGCAGTTGCGCAAACTGAAGGCCGGAAATCGACGCAGGAGACGTCTGGCGATCATGACCCTGGTAATGATCCTCCTGTCTGTTCTAATCCTGACGGTTGTCAAGGCGTATGACACAAGAGAAGTCGAGCTGTCTGCGCCGGAAGTGTACACCATTGAGGGAGATACAATCCTGATTCCGTCAGAATCGGTAAATGACGGTCATCTGCATCGTTTTGAGTACACTACGGATCGGAATGTGACAATCCGCTGGATCGTGGTGAAGAAGCCGAATTCAGCCAGTTTCGGCGTCGGCTTTGACGCCTGTGAGGTCTGCGGAAGCGCGGGCTACTATGAGCGTGGCAGTCAGGTGGTTTGCAAACGCTGCGATGTGGTGATGAACATCAACACCATTGGTTTCAAGGGCGGATGCAATCCGATTCCATTGGCTTATGAAGTGAGCGGTGGAAACCTGATGTTCCGGCTGGAAGACCTGCTGGCCGGTGAAAAGGAATTCAGATAAGGAGGGCGCGTACAGATGCTGTTCAGAATGATCCGCGGCGTACTGTTTCACCAAAAAGGCAAAATGCTGCTGATCGCTTTTACAATCGCGCTCGGAGCCAGCCTGGCTACAGGCATGCTGAACGTGATGATGGATGTAGGCGACAAGGTGAATCAGGAACTCAAGAACTATGGTGCAAACATTGTGGTGAAACCTAAAGATTCCTCGCTTCTGGCTGATATTTATGATGTGGGCGAAAGCGGAGAAGAACTGAATACGGCCTGGTTGAATGAATCTGACCTGGGAAAGATTAAAACGATCTTCTGGGCGTTCAATATTGTGGATTTTGCGCCGCTTCTGGATGCGCAGACAGAATTACCGGACGGCAGCACTGTGAAGCTGAATGGAAGCTGGTTCAATCACCATCTTTCCCTCCCTACAGGTGAAGAACTGGATGCCGGTGTTGTCGGCATGCGTTCCTGGTGGGATATCACAGAGGGCCGTTGGCTGGATGAGAAGGATGAGAATGCTGGCGAGGAAATCATGGCTGGAGCCACGATTGCCAGGGAACAGGGATGGAAAGCCGGCGACCGTGTCGTGCTGAAGGCGTCAAAAGGTCAGAAAACCGTTACCGTTTCCGGTGTTTATGACGCGGGCGGGGATGAAGATGAGCAGATCTTTGGCACACTGGCGCTGGTACAGGAGCTGACAGGTCGTGAGGGGAAGGTTGCATCGGTGGAAGTATCCGCCATTACCACGCCGGACAACGAACTGGCACGCCGGGCGGCAAAGAACCCCGCTGCGCTCTCAGGACGGGACTATGAAACCTGGTATTGTACAGCTTATGTCAGCGCCATCTGTTATCAGATCCAGGAAGCGATTCCCGGCTCTGTGGCCTCTGCAGTCCGGAAAGTAGCAGAAGGCGAAGGTGCTGTGCTTGAGAAAACACAGTTGCTCATGATCCTGATCACTGCGCTGAGCCTGATCGGTTCTGCATTGGGCATCAGCAATCTGGTGACTGCCAGCGTGATGGAGCGTGCGAAAGAAATTGGCTTGCTTAAAGCAATTGGTGCGCGGGATCATTCCATCACCGGAATTATAATGACAGAAATCATGGTAACAGCTCTGCTGGGTGGAGTTGCCGGGTATTTCCTGGGTTTCGGGTTTGCCCAGCTGATTGGCCGCAGTGTATTCGGCGCTGCGGTCGAAATGAAACCTGCAGTAATACCTGTCGTCGCTGCACTTGTTGCCGCGGTGACTCTTGCCGGCAGTCTGCCTGCTATCCGGACTGTATTGAGACTGCGTCCGGCTGAAGTATTGCACGGGGGTCATTGAGATGACAAAAAGAAGAATGTTTCTGCGGATGATTACCGCATCATTGCTCAGGCGTCGGAGCCGGATGCTGATTGCACTGCTGTCCATCGGGATTGGAGCAACAATCCTGGCGGGACTTGTGACGATCTACGTGGATGTACCCCGGCAGATGGGGGCTCAGTTCAGATCCTTCGGCGCAAATATGTTGATCCTGTCTGATGATGAAAAAGGTATGTCCAAAGATCAGATGGATAAAGCGCTGGAAGGCATTCCTGCTGATCAGTTGGTTGGCGCAGCGCCATATCGATATATCCGGGTCGACATGACTACCCGGCAGCAATCCTTTACTTCCGCCGGAACAGATTTTGATCAGATCACTAAAACCAGCCCCTATTTCAGCGTTGAGGGCCGGTATCCGGAGAACCCCAGAGAAGTTCTGGTTGGAAAAGAAATTGCAGAAACAATTGGCATCCGGGAAGGCTCTGATATGGAACTGACTTGGCAACCGGCAGCAGGTAACGCAGAAGGGGATCCTTCAGAGGACAGAAAGCCAGGCGCGGTACTGAGCGGAAGTGCCGAAGGCTGGAGCGGCGGAACGGTTTATGTCACTGTAAAACTGGACGATTCGTCAAGGATTGCATCTTTGACCATTGATGCGGGGACTCAGACTCCGGAGATCGGTGGCCTGGCACAAACGGATGAGGCATTTTCCCGTCAGTTTGTCGGAAAAACTCTTCCACTGACACCTGGAGAAGATGTGGATGCCCTGAGTGGAGCGACAATCACATCAACGGCTGTAGTTGAAGCTCTGAATACTGCACGCAGTACTCAAGATACTGTGGCGGCAAAAACCGTTAAGTATACAGTGACCGGGATTCTGACAACCGGCGGAGAAGAGGAATCCTATGTATTCATGAGCCTTGAAGATATGGCGGGCCTGACAGGAAGCGACATCGTGGATGTGGCTGAATTGAGTGTCAGTGCGTCTGCTGAAGAACTGGAAGCTTATGCGGAACAAATTACCGGGAATGTCGACGGTGTACGGGCGCGCCTGGTAAAGCGGGTCACCCGCTCTGAAACTGCTGTGCTTGGAAAATTGCAGAGCCTTGTTTTTCTCGTGACTGCGGTTGTGCTGATTCTGACAATGATCTGCGTCTCCACGACCATGATGGCTGTGGTTTCTGAACGGCGAAGGGAAATCGGATTACGGAAAGCACTTGGTGCATCTGACGGGAGCATCCGGACGGAATTCCTGGGTGAGGGTATGTTCCTGGGACTGCTTGGCGGTGTTCTGGGAGCAATTCTTGGCTTTGCGTTTGCCCAGGTGGTCAGTGTCAATGTGTTTGATTCCTCGATCACTTTCCAACCACTGCTGCTGCCGGCAGCGGTCATCGTATCCATGGGGGTGGCAGCACTCAGCTGCCTGCAGCCGATTAAACGCGCGGTCGCTATTGATCCTGCGATCGTACTTAAAGACGAGTGATAAGGAGACATGAACGATGAGTCTGCTCGAATTGAAGAATGTATCGAAGATCTACGGAGATCTGAAGGCCCTGGATAATGTAAATGTACACGTGGACAAAGGTGAGTGGGTCGCGATCATGGGCCCTTCCGGCTCCGGTAAAAGTACCATGATGAACATTATTGGCTGTATGGATAAACCGACGCTTGGTGAAGTTTTACTGGACGGCGTGGATATTGCGAAGGAAAACAGTAAAAAGCTGACAGATATCCGCCGGGATAAAATCGGTTTGATTTTCCAGCAGTTTCATATGGTGAACTATCTGACTGCTGTTGAAAATGTTATGGTCAGCCAGTATTACCATTCGATGCCGGATGAACAGGAGGCGCTGGAGGCGCTGGGACGTGTTGGACTGCGGGAACGGGCACATCATTTGCCCAGCCAGCTGTCCGGCGGTGAACAGCAGCGTGTCTGTGTTGCCCGCGCTTTGATTAATCATCCGGAATTAATTCTGGCTGACGAGCCCACAGGAAACCTGGATGAGGCAAATGAGAATATTGTCCTGGATTTGTTTGCCCAGCTGCATGCGGAAGGTACAACTCTGATTGTGGTAACGCACGATCCGGAAGTTGCAGATGCTGCGCAAAGGACCATTGTGCTGGAACATGGCAAGGTTGCCCGGGAAGTTATCAATGAGCATTTTGATGAACAACAGAAACTATGGCTTGCCAGGCTGAATGCAGAGAACAAGGGGTAACATGATATGAAAAAGAATGTCTTTTGTGGTCTTCTGCTGGCATTGGCTGCTGTCATTGCCATCGGGTCTGTCACTGTGCTGGGCCCATGTGTTCATGAAGACGGAAGCGAAGCGCCTTGTATTGGAGCAGGCCGGGCCGTTCTTATCGGCGGATGTGCATTGGCAATACTGGCAGTGCTGATCCTGTTCATTCGTAAATCTTCTGTACGCATCGTTTTGTTTTTTATCTCACTGTTTGTAGCCGCTGTGGGGATTGCGCTTCCCGGAACGATTTTTCCGGTTTGCAGGATGGACACTATGCATTGCCGTGCGGTCATGCAGCCGGCAATGGTCATTCTTTTTGCATCCGAACTGATCGTTTCTGTATGCGGACTGATCGTCGAATGGAATCGAATCAGGAGAGAAAGGGCATGAATCATTTTTCGCTGATGATCCGGAATTTAACAAGGAGACCGGGAAGGACGATATCCCTGATTCTTCTGACGGCCTTTCTGGCGATGTCTCTTTTCTGCGGAACGATTGTTGTTTCTTCATTGCGTCGGGGACTGGCCAGCATGGAAAACCGTCTTGGAGCAGATATCATTGTGGTGCCGGCCGAGGCAGAATCAAAAGCCAGCATGAAGAATCTTCTTTTGCAGGGAACAATCGGGACTTTTTATATGGATGCTTCTGCATTGGAAAAGGTTCGGGAAACGGAAGGTGTTGAGAAAGCATCTGCCCAGATCTTTCTTTCATCCATGAAAGCTGACTGCTGTTCTGTTAAGGTTCAGATTATCGGCTTTGATCCGGAAAATGATTTTGTGGTGCAGCCATGGATTGCTGAGAGCCTGAATTGTCCGCTGGGAGACATGGAGGTGGTAGTTGGAAGCAGGGTCGAAACGGACGTGGGGAATAATTTCCGTATCTATGACCGCAGCTGCCGTGTTGTGGCAAAACTGGCATCTACCGGGACTGGTCTTGATACTGCTGTTTACTGCAACATGAATACGATTCATATACTGCTTCAGGCGGCAGAGGAAAAAGGAATCTTCCATAAAATCGATTCGGGAAATGATTCGGAAGTGGTTTCTGCCATCTATGTCAAAGTTCTTTCCGGAACAGATCCCGGGCTGGTAAACAGCAGACTGAACGGGCATGTACGGAAAGCAACCGCAATCCGTACTGCCGGAATGATGACTGAGGTGTCTGACAGTCTGAGTGGCGTATCCCGGACAATTGCTGTTCTGATCGGCGCGATTTGGGTATTGGCACTGATCATACTGTTTATTGTTTTCTCCATGATGGTCAATGAGCGACGGCGGGAATTGGCAGTATACAGATTGCTGGGCATGAGCCGGAAGATGCTGTCCGGTATGATCCTGAAGGAGACTGCACTGTGCAGTTTTACCGGTGCATTGTGCGGCACGGTGTTGGGTGCGATTCTGGTATTCCCTTTTACTACACTGATTGAAACCAGCTTGAAGCTGCCCTATCTGGCACCTGGTGCGGGAACCGTTGCTCTGTATGCCTGCATTGCAATCCTGGTTACCGCTGCGGTGGGATGCGTGTCAGGTTTCAGGACCGCGTCCAGGTTAAGCCAGGTAGATCCGGGAACAACGCTGAGGGAGGGAGTATAAGATGCAGTTGAGAGCAGAAAACATTTCCAGGCGTTACTTCCGGAAACATGGAGAGGCAAATTTTATTGAGGTGGTTCATCCGGTTTCACTGACGCTGGAAAGCGGAAAGATTACTGTTTTGAACGGAAAAAGCGGTTCCGGGAAGACAACATTGCTGAATATGCTTGCAGGGCTGCTGAACCCATCTGAAGGCGAGGTATATCTGAATGAAACAAATCTCTATGCGCTGGAGGACAAGGATTTGTCCAGGCTGCGCAGTGAAAAGATAGGAGTTATTCCTCAGGGACGAAGTGCAGTAGATACACTGTCAGTATATGAAAACATTCTATTGCCGGGAATTCTGTATGGAGGAATACCCCGGACAGAAGAAGCAGAAAACTGGATGGATGTGTTTGGTATTTCCGAGTTACGGAATGCGATGCCGGCTGAACTATCCGGAGGTGAGCTTCGACGGATGGCAATTGCCCGTACACTGACGGCCGGTCCGGAAGTGATCCTGGCGGATGAACCAACCGGTGATCTGGACAGTGACAATACGGCAGTTGTTTTAACTGCATTTCAGCAAGCTGCAAAAGCTGGGAAAACCGTATTGGTGGTTAGCCATGAAACGGATGCTGAGGCATATGCAGATCAGATTTATCATATGAATCATGGGACGATAGAACAGGGGTGAGCAGAAGATGGGAGAATGCGAAGCTTTGGAAAACTACCTCAAACAGATCCTCGTTCTTCTGGAAACAAAAGGATATGCCCGCTCAAAGGATATCGCTGACAGCATGGGGGTGTCAAAACCTTCAGTCTGCGTTGCTATGAAAAAACTGAAGGAAAACGGTTGTATCATGATGAACAATCGAAGTCCTGTTTATCTGACAGACAAGGGATATTCAATTGCCAGGCAATTCTATGACCGATATAAAATACTCAAACGATTTCTTGTTCAGTTAGGGGTAGATGAAGAGATTGCGGCGCGGGATGCCTGCAAGATGGAGCACGATCTTTCTGACGAAAGTCTGACTGCCATTTCCGGTCTGCTTACAAGATAAAATATAAAGGAAAACGGAATGCCTGTACGCATAGGCATTCCGCTCCTTTGGAGGTAAAAGGATCTGGTATATCATTCGGGATGGCTTTTCCCGATTGATATTATTCTATAGGTTAGTAGAAACTAACCACATATAGTATATCGTAATGTACTTTGGTCGTCAATGTCCATTCTGTTTTTCATCTGTTTTTTTGAGATCGCTTTTCACGAAGCCATCAATCTGCTTTGGGTTTATAAGGACATGAGTTGTCTGCTTTTGACGGAAACATGATAATGCTTGACAGCAGTTGCTGCTCCGGCTATTATGTGTTAGTAATAGCTAACCTCCTGAGCTGCTCTTTGGTTTGGGGATGTACCAGAGAGCAGCTACTTTTAAGAACAGAGGTTAGACTCGACTAATAAGGAGCAAACTATGTCTGATGAGATTGTGATCCGTTGCTGCGCACCAACGCTTGCCGCCATTAAAACCGGCAGCCTTTTCAACTGCCCGTTTGCCAGCCGCGGAGAAATGACAGCCAGTTTGCGGGCAATCAATCACTGCCTGCTGCATAAAGGCGTCTGTGCGATTCCGCTTCGTTATCAGGACGGTAATGCTCTGATCTATCTGTACCGTCCTGCTATGCTGGAGAAAGATCTGTGTGATCCAATCGCTACGGATATCCTGAAAAAAACGGGATATCCGGATGACAGCAACATACACCGTATTCTCTGGCTGATTCATCGCCTGAAGAATTTAAATACATTTCCGCATGAAATCGGATTGTTTCTTGGTTATCCTGCTGTGGATGTTCGTGGATTCATACAGCATGGAGAATGTAAATATACCGGTTTGTGGAAGGTGTATGAAAGCGACATGGATCAGGCAAAGAGATTATTTGCGCGCTGCAGACACTGCACAAAAGCCTATCTGCAGCGTAACCAGGAGGGATGGAGCCTGTCACGGCTGACGGTTCAGCCACGACAGTATTCATATAATGAAGCCGAAAGGCTGGAAAGGAAGGAAACTGCATGAGTAAAGTTGCGGTTATTTACTGGAGCGGAACCGGCAATACAAAAGCTATGGCAGTTGCTGTCGCGGACGGCGCGAAGGAAGCCGGCGCTGATGTGGATCTGATGGAATGTGCGGATGTCGGCATTGTTTCCTCATATGACGCGGCAGCACTCGGATGCCCCGCAATGGGCGCGGAAGAACTGGAAGACAGTGAGTTCCTGCCAATGCTGGAAAGCATTGAGCCGGAACTGGCCGGAAAGAAAGTGGCATTGTTTGGTTCCTACGGATGGGGTGACGGTGAATGGATGCGATCCTGGGAAAAGCGATGTTCGGAAAAGGAAATATTGCTGGCGGCAGAAAGTGTACTGGTCAATGAAGCTCCTGATGACGCTGCATTGGCAGCCTGCAAGATGCTTGGAAAAGAACTGGCATAACAGAAAGGAAGAATAAGGATATGAAAAAGACAATTGCACTGGTACTTACTCTTTGCCTGCTGATGATGACTGCCGCATTCGGTGTGGCGGAGACAGCGGATGATTCTGCGGATGCAGCGGCTTTTATGGACAGCATCAAAGGAACGTATGAAGCCCTGTTTCCAGTAATTACTGTTCCGGAATATGACCAGATCTGGCTTGATGCCTGTGCTGCGGTATTGGGTGAAGGAGCCGCTCCCGCAACAGCGGAGATGCTGAAAGCTGCCTGCAACGGAACAGTCTACGGACAGGAAGCAATTGACGCCTTTGGTGACGGATCCAATGGTGCCCAGTTTGACTGCCTGTTCATCAACGGCGTTTCCCGTATCACCTTTGACGGAATGACGGTCAGCGGTGTGGATGACAAGGGTGAAACGGTATTCAGTCACGAATATTCGTATACCGGCCATCTGTCACTGGCCGGCATGATGGACGGATACCTGTTTGAGACAGCGGATGAAGACGCGGGAGAGTTCAAATACTTCTATATGATGCCCGACACCCCGGCAACCACCTATCATCTGGAGTTCCGCTACGGAAGCAGCAAGGAGAATCTGGCGAAGTACAATGAAGGACCTTATGCCTACTGGCTGGCTGCGGGATTCCCGGTTGACGCCGGTGAAGAAATGATTAAAGACGTGATTACACTTTTCTGTCTTGAAAACATGGATTATTCTGCACATATGGAAGAAGCTCTTGCGCAGCTGACCGATCTGGGGTTCATTGGAACATGGCAGGCAGATATGACTCCTTTCGGTGAAGCTTATGCGGGTGTGGAACTGATTATGACCATTGACGAAAAAGGTCATGGAATCACACTGATGAACGGACAGCAGACAGCGGATTTTGAGGCGTATGCGCTGGACAGCGGTGAAAAAGGCGACGGGATCGGAATCTATGTTGCATTCAGCAATCCGGAACGGGAAGCAGAAGATGCTCCTTACGTCATTGCTGTCAATGAGAATGGGCAGACAGTCCTGACTTTGACCGCAGATGACGGCACGATCAGTTGGGTGAAGCAGGTTGCGGAATGATTAGCTGAATAAGCCGTGCGGCACGATACAGATGTATCGTGCCGCTTTTGGCATGGAGGGTTTTGTAATAGGCAATATATCCGCTGATACTGCTTTCGGTCTGCTGATTCATTTTCCGAGGACGGCAGCAGGTTCGGCATGCGTGTTTTTTATGAAACGAAGCAAATAGACATTGTTTTTCTGAACCTCGTATGAACTTTTTATTGTTCCTAGTATTCATTCTTTTCGCATTATTCAGACTTGGAGTAGGAACGAAAAAGCACCGTATCCGTCCACATGACCTGCGGCACAGTTTCTGTGAATGGTGCATTACAAATGGCATCGATCTGAAAATTGTTTCAAGCTGGATGAGGCATTCGGATCAGAAAATGATTATGCAGGTATATGATCATGTCACAGACGAGCGGGAAACGAAGGCTGTCGAAAAATAAAATAAACTTTTCACGGAAGAATGAAAAAATATTTCATGTATGATCTGGTGGTTGTCAGCCCATCGTGGGAGCGGACAACCGTTTGACAACCATTCAGAGTATTTTTGACACTTTTGACCACTTTAAGCGACTCTGTTTTGGGGCAACAGAAAACCCGGAGCGCCTTATTTTTCAACGCTCCGGGTTAGTGAGCCCGGCGGGATTCGAACCCACGACCTTTTGATTCGTAGTCAAACACTCTATCCAGCTGAGCTACGAGCCCACATGCTGTCGTGACAGCTTATGTATGATAGCACAACCGGGATACGGTGTCAAACTTTTTTTCTGAAAGAGCTGATTTACTTGCTTCGGTGAAGCTGATACAATGAATCTGTTTCAATCCGGACCGAGATGCGGAGGGGAAGAGCCTTTGGAAACAAAACAGAAAACGCTGTATGTGACAGACCTGGACGGGACGCTGATGCGGAATGACGAGACCATTTCCGCCTGGACGGAGCAGACGGTCAACGAACTGGTGACGGCCGGGATGGCCTTCACCTACGCGACAGCCCGGTCTGTGGAAAGCGCACGGACGATCGCGGGCGGTCTGCGTCTGCAGCTTCCGGTGATCACCCGGAACGGGGCTGTGCTGGCAGACAACAATACCGGGAAGCACCTGGAACGGGCACTATTTACGAAAGAGGAAGTGCAGCAGCTGAAACAGCTGCTGCCCGAACTGCCTGAATGTGGTTTTGTTTCCTGCTTTATCGGGGAGAAAATGATCAAGACCCATGTTCCGGGGAACCAGACTCCCGGCCTGCAGAAAAGCCTGCGGAGCAATGTGGGCAGTATTGGCCTGAAACCGGTAAGCAGCATGGAAGAAATGTTCTGCGGACAGCCGGGCTATGTCACGCTGATCGACGACCGGGAGAAGATTGCGCCGCTGTATGAGCGGGTGCGGGAATACCCGGGATGGGAATGCGTTTTTCAGAAGGATACCTACTGGGAGGAGTACTGGCTGGAGATCTGCCCGCGGAACTGCACCAAGGCCAAGGCAATCCTGAAGATGAAGGAAAGGTACGGATTTGACAGGCTCGTGGCTTTCGGAGATTCCGTCAACGACCTGTCCATGTTTCGGGTCGCGGACGAAGCCTACGCGGTGGCCAACGCCATCGGGGAAGTGAAGGCGGCTGCCACGGCGGTCATCGGCAGCAATGAGGAGGACGCGGTGGCCTGCTTCCTGCAGGAAGCCTTGCGGGCGCCCCATTCATGATGTAGAATTAACCACAGGAGAAAAATGCAATACAGCAGGAGGTACCATATGTTACAGGATATCATCGGATCCCAAACAGGACTGTTTGCCGACGGCGTGCAGACAGTGCTGCGCGGCCATGAAAACCGGTCCCGCAGGGTTGTGCTGCTGAAGGGCAACCTGGTGCAGAATTCCCGCAGCGACAGCGCGGGAATCAACGCACGGGTCAACAATCACGGCACATTCGGGTTTGCCTCGATTGCCGAATATACGCCGGAAGCCGCGGAAAAGGTAATCCGCGCCGCAACGGAGAACGCCATCGCTCTTGGAAAGCATTCCGGGAGGAATCTTCCGCTGCCCGTTTCCGCCGGCACCGGCACTGTTCCGCTGAACGCGAAGATTGTAGACGCGGAGCAGAAGGAACTGATTGAGATGTGCAAGACGGTGGACGGCTATATCGAAAAGAAGTATCCGGACCTGACCAGCCGCACGGTTGTCTACTACGAGGATTCCCAGGACCGGATCGTCTATACCTCCGACGCATATAACGGCCACCTGGTAACACCACGCTGCTATGTGTTTGTCATGATGAGCGCGGAGACGAAGGACGGCGTTCCGGTGGAACTGTTCAAAGCCTTCGGCGGATTCGGAAGCTTCTACGATCATTTCAGCGATCCGGAAAAACTTTATCCCGGTATTGACGAACTGTACAAAAAACTGATGGACAAAAAGGAAGGCGTGTATGCCGAAGCCGGATACAAGACCGTGGTGCTGGGCAGTATGATGGGCGGCATGCTGGCGCATGAAGCCGTAGGCCATACCGTTGAAGCGGACCTGGTCCGCGGCGGCAGCGTGGCCGGGCCGAACCTGAACAAGCGGGTGGCATCAGACCTGGTAACCATGGTGGATTTTGCGCATACCTACAATGGGACGCCGGCCGCGCTGCCGGTGTTCCTCGATGACGAGGGGACCAGGGCGGAGGATGTGGTGCTGATCCGGGACGGTATCCTGACCGGCTATATGAATGACCGGGAAAGCGCCGCGGAGTACGGAATGACGCCTGCCGGCAACGCAAGAGGCTGGACCTTTGCGGACGAACCGATCATCCGGATGCGGAACACCTGCATCCTGCCGGGAAAGAACACTGTGGAAGAGCTGATTGCCTCGGTGGATGATGGCTATTACCTGATTGATTCCGGCAACGGGCAGGCGGACCTGACCGGTGAATTCATGTTCGGTGTGACCTGCGGATATGAAATCAAGAACGGCAAGCTGGGGAAGGCGCTGCTGGATACAACCGTGACGGGGATTGCCTTTGAAATGCTGAAAACCGTGGACATGGTATCCGACAAGGTGGAATGGAGCTCCAGCGGATTCTGCGGAAAGAAACAGCCCATGGCTGTCGGTATGGGCGGCCCGCATATGAGATGCAAGATCACGATAGGAGGCAGATAAGATGGAACTGAAACAAGCTGCCGATTTCCTGGACGGCATTCTCCGGGAACAGAAGATCGAAAAATACGGCTTTTTCCTGAACCAGTCGGAAAAGCAGGAACTGAATATTGAAAACGGCGAATTCAAGCTGCTGCGCACCGTTTTCAACAACAATACTTCCGTCAATGTGTTCCTGGGAACAAAGACGGGCTCCGCCGGCGGCAACGCCATGACGGAAGAGGGACTGCGGAAAGTGGTGGAGGAAGCAAAGGCTGCCGCGGAATCCGCTTCCGAGGATCCCTGCCACGATATCGCTCCGGGCCAGGGAAAGGAACTTTACCGCCGGGGTATCTATGAACCGGACATGGAAAAATTTATCGAAAGGATCCGGGAGTTCCTGGATACCGTCGCGAAAGAGTATCCGGAAGTCCGGATTATGGCCAGCATCGGATCCTTTGACCGCTGGCACTGGCTTTCCCGCAACACGAACGGGACAGAGTTTGAAGGCATCGGCGGGCAGTATCATTTTTCCATCGAGATCTGCGCCAGCGACGGGGAGAGGACGACGGGACTGGATTATACCGGAATCGCCATGAAGACACTGGACCAGCCCCTGATCGAGCTGGGAGATATCCGCCGGCATCTGGAGGATATCCGCAGGAGCATCCATCCCGAAACGCTGGAAGGCAAGTTTGAAGGCACCCTGATCCTGACTCCCGGCTGCGCCGCGAATTTCATCTTTATGACCCTGTCCAACTATATCTGCGACGGCGTTATCATCAACGGCACCAGCCAGTGGCTGGACAAGGTGGGAGAACAGGTGGCGCATGAAAAGCTGACGATCACCCTGGACCCCTATGATGAGCGGATTGTTTCGGGCGAATGCGGAACGGCCAGCGGCTTCCGGAGCGAGAAAGTGACACTGATCGAAAAGGGCGTGCTGAAGACCCACTGGCTGAGCCTGTACGGCGCAAACAAGACCGGCCGTCCCGTGGTGAAAAACACGGGATCGGATCTGGTGGTAACACCAGGGGACAAGACGCTGGAAGAGCTGATTGCCTCCGTGGACAAGGGCCTGATTATCGGATACTATTCCGGCGGACAGCCCGGTACCAACGGTGAATTCTCCGGCGTGGCCAAGAACAGCTTCCTGATCGAGAACGGGAAGATCAAAGGCGCCGTAACGGAGACGATGGTCAACGGCAACCTGGGTGAAGCGTTCCGGAAGATCCGGGGCATTTCCAGAGAAGTACTGTGCGACGGCGGATCCGTCGTTCCGTACATTGCAGTGGACGGAATTGTGATCTCCGGTAAATAATCCCGGCCTGAAGGGCTGAAAGGGCAAAACAAAACGGAAGCGAACCGAATCGCTTCCGTTTTTGTTATGGTTTCCGTCAGTCGATATTGATGGAAGAAACTGCCTTGTCGAACAGGGCTTCAACTTCCGCGTCGGGCTTCTTGTCCATCAGGGTGACAACCACCGCGGCACACAGGCCGGCGACGAAGCCGGGGACGATCTCATACAGGCCGGTCTTGGAAAGGAGAACCAGCCAGAGGATATCGACGATCGCGCCGACGGAGATGCCGGCGACAGCGCCCTTGAAGGTGAAGCGCTTCCAGAAGAGAGACAGCAGGATGGCCGGGCCGAAGGCGGCACCGAAGACGCCCCAGGCATTGGACACCAGGTCCATGATGGAACCGGCATTTGGGTTCACTGCGAGGACCAGGGCCAGCAGGGCGATCACCAGCACGACAATACGGCCGGTCCAGAGCATCTCCTTGTCGCTGGTCTTGTTCTTGCGGATCAGGGGTTTATACACATCGCTGGAGAAGGCGGAAGCTGCGGAGAGCAGCTGGCTGTCGGCTGTGGACATGGCCGCAGCCAGGATGGCGGACAGCAGGACACCGGAAACCAGCGGCGGGAAGAGCTTGCGTACCATGGTGATGAACACCAGGCTGTTCTTGGAAATGCCTTCGTCGAAGCCCAGGGACATCCGGCCGAGAACGCCGACCAGCACGGAGAAGATCAGGATCAACGTGGTCCAGGTGATACCGATCTTCGCGGAACGCTTCAGGGATTTCTGGCTTTCCACGGACATGAAGCGGATGATGATGTGCGGCATGCCGAAGTAGCCAAGGCCCCAGCCGAGGCCGGAAAGAATATCAGTCCAGGAGGTGAAGACGGAATAGTATCCGGGAGCTTCCTTCACAATCGCGTCAGCACCGCCGGTGGGCAGGTTGGCTGCAGCGAAGATTGGCGCCAGGAGCAGGGCACCCAGCATGAGCATGCCCTGGAAGAAGTCTGTCCAGCAGACGGCGGAGAAGCCGCCCAGGAAGGTGTAGCCCACGATGATGGCAGCGGCGATATACATCGCAACGTTCGCGTCCACGCCCAGTACGGTGTTGAACAGCGTGCCGGCGGCCTTGATGCTGGAAGCAGCGTAGATTGTGTAAGCAACCAGGAAGATGATCGCGCAGACAACCTGCAGAGAATGGGACTTGGACTTGAACCGGTTGGTCAGGTACTGGGGGATGGTGATGGAGTCATCCGCCGCGATGGAGAAGGCGCGCAGGCGCGGCGCTTCAAAGATCCAGCTCAGGGCGTAACCGATGGCCAGACCGACGGCAATCCATACCTGTCCGAGACCCAGCGCGTAAACGGAGGCGGGGAGGCCCATCAGCACCCAGGCGCTCATATCGGAAGCGCCGGCGGAGAGGGCGGAAACCCAGGGGCCCATTTTACGGCCGCCAAGGAAGTATTCCTTTTCGCCGCCGGTACGGGTGCGGAGGAAGAAGTACACGCCGATACCGATCATGCAGACAAGATAGATGATAAAGACAACCAGTTCCGTGTTCAAAGAAAATCACCACTTTCCATGAGTTTCACTCATTGAATCCTGTATACAGCTACACATTATATCGACGGAAACGGCGCCGCACAAGGGTTCTTTCGTACTATTATTGTTTATTATGATAAAGCAGTGAAAAATGGAAGCAAATCCACCGGCAAAAGGAAGAACGGAGGCAATCTTCCGGACGAAAACCGCAGGATTCAATTGCAATCCGGAAAGGCGCATGCTATAATTTTTCCGATTTCGGTATCCTCGGAGGGAATATGAGTATTACAGACATTGTTATGCTCCTGGGCGGTGTCGCGATGTTCCTCTACGGAATGTCGCTGATGGGAAGCAGCCTGAAAAAAGTCGCGGGCAACAAGCTCGAACTGATTCTGTACAGGCTTTCCGGCACACCGCTGAGGGGCATTTTGCTTGGTACGGGCGTCACCGCAGTGATCCAGTCCTCATCCGCAACGAGCGTGATGACGGTCGGCTTTGTGAACTCCATGATGATGAAGCTGCGGCAGGCGCTTTCCGTCATCATGGGCGCGGTGGTCGGTACCAGTATCACCGGCTGGCTGATCTGCCTGGGCGGCGTGGGCGGAAGCTCTCCGGCCCTGGCCCTGATGAGCACGGAAGGAATCAGTGCCATCACTGCGATTGCGGGCATCCTGATGCGGATGATCTGCAAAAAGAAAACCCTGATCCATGTGGGAGATATCCTGATGGGCTTCGCCGTGCTGATGTTTGGCATGAAGACCATGAGCGGTGCGGTTTCCGGGCTGCGGGAGGATCCCGGGTTCATTTCTTTCCTGACGAATTTCAACAATCCGCTGCTGGGAATCCTGATCGGTATTCTCTTCACGGCTATCCTGCAGAGCGCCAGCGCTTCCGTCGGTATCCTGCAGGCGCTGAGCAGCACGGGACTGATGACGCTGGAAGAGACGCTGCCGATTATCCTCGGTATTGCCATTGGCGCCTCGGTGCCTGTGATTATCTCCGGATTCGGGTCTTCGGTGGAGGGCCGCCGGACCGCATTTGCCTACCCCGTGATTGAAATCCTGCGGGTGATCCTGTTCGCGGGCGTTTTCTACGGACTGAACGCGGTGCTGCATTTCGACTTCATGGGCAGGACGATGAACATGTTCAGCATTGCCCTGGTCAATACCCTGTTCCGTGTCAGCACGGTGTTTGTACTGGCATGGTTCATCCCGCTGATTGAAAAGCTGATGATCCGGCTGGTGCCCGCCGACCCGCAGGAAGAAGCGGAGACGGAGGATATGAAACGCCTGGAGGAACGCTTCCTTGCTTATCCCACACTGGCGGTTGAACAGACCCGCCTGACCATGAACAAGATGGCGGAACTGGCGGAACGGTCCATGGACACGGCTATCGGACTTTTGGACAAATTCGACCCCAAAGTTTTCCAGGAGGTTGAATCCCTGGAAAGCATTGTGGACCGGTATGAAGACAAGATCGGCAGTTACCTGATGCGGCTGACCGGCCAGGAAATGACAGATACGCAGAACAAGGCCGTGAGCCAGTACCTGCGCGCCATCACGGACCTGGAGCGCATCAGCGACCACGCGCTGAACATCGCCCAGCGGGCGGAGGAAATCCGGGATAAGAAGATCCGGTTCTCTGATAAGGGAAGCCGTGAAATGGACAACCTGAAGAGGGCCATTACGGAAATTCTTCATATCTCAATTGACAGCTTCATGACCGGTGATTCGGAAACCGCGTACCGGGTGGAGCCGCTGGAGCAGGTCATCGACATGATCTGCCGGAAGATGCGGGAGAAGCATACCGCCCGGCTGCAGAAGGGCAAGTGCACGATCGGAAACGGATATGTGTTCAACGACCTGATTTCGGACTTTGAACGAGTATCCGACCATTGCTCCAATATCGCAATTGTGCAGGTGGAACTGGAAGACAACGCGCTGGATGTACATGAGATGTCCGGAGCGCTGAAGCAGGCGCACGTGCATCAGTTTGATCTTTACTACAGCGAATATGAACAGCGCTATCTGCCGAAAAAAGAAAAAGAAAAGGAAGAGTGAGCATGAAGGATTGCTGGAAGGCAGAATTCGCGACCCGTTTCCGCCGTCATGAGGACGAACTGAAATGGCTGTATTCCGAATTGTACCACAGTAATGAAAAGGCTTACGAATCTTTCACGGACATGCTGTACCGCTGCTGGGAGGAACGGCCGGAATCCCTGCGCAGGCTGGACCGGGAACGGGAAGAATGCCCGGGCTGGTACCGGCGGCATGACCTGACCGGCATGCAGATGTATGTGGACGCCTTTGCGGGAACGCTGCAGGGCGTACGGAAAAAACTGGATTATATTGCCGACTGCGGTGTCGGCTGCCTTCACCTGATGCCGCTGCTGGAAAGCCCCGCGGACCGGAGTGACGGCGGGTACGCTGTCAGCGATTTCCGCAGGGTACAGCCGGAGCTGGGCACCATGGAAGACCTACGGGCGCTGACGGAGGACTGCCACGGGCAGGGAATTGCGGTATGTCTGGATTTCGTGATGAACCATACCAGCGAGGACCACGAATGGGCAAAGCGTGCGCGGGCCGGGGAAAAGGATTACCGGGACCGCTATTTTTTCTATGACAACTGGGAAATACCCAATGCCTATGAGCAGACGGTACCGCAGGTATTCCCGGCGACAGCGCCGGGGAATTTCACCTGGTGCCCGGAGGCGGGGAAAGTGGTGATGACCACCTTCCATCCCTATCAGTGGGACCTGAACTATATGAACCCGGCAGTCTTCAACGACATGACCGACAACCTGCTGAACCTGTGCAACCACGGAGTGGACCTGATCCGGCTGGATGCGGTGCCGTATATCTGGAAAGCGCTGGGGACCACCTGCCGCAACCTGCCGCAGGTGCATACCCTGGTGCGGATGATACGCATGGCCTGCGAGATCGTATGCCCCGGCACGCTGCTGCTGGGGGAGATTGTCATGGAACCGGACCAGGTGGCACCGTATTTCGGAACGGTGGATAAGCCGGAATGCCACCTGCTGTACAACGTGACAACCATGGCTACGCTCTGGCATACAGTGGCCACCAGGGACGCGCGGCTGCTGGCGCACCAGACAGAACAGCTGTTCCGCCTGCCACGGGAATTCACCTTCCTGAACTACCTGCGATGCCACGATGACATCGGATGGGGCCTGGACTACGGATTCCTGCGTCGGTTCGGCCAGGAGGAAATTCCGCATAAAAAGTTCCTGAACGATTACTTGACGGGTAAATGGGAAAACAGCCCGGCACGGGGTGAACTGTACAACGACGATCCGCGGCTGGGAGACGCCCGGCTGTGCGGAACGACGGCTTCCCTGTGCGGCGTGGAAGCAGCCCGCGAATCCGGGAATACCGCCGCCATGTCCAAAGCGCTCCGGCTGGACACAATGCTGCACGCATTTATGTTTACCCTGAGCGGGATGCCGGTGCTGTACAGCGGGGACGAGATCGCCCGGGAGAATGACAACAGCTATCACGACGATCCGCTGAAGCAGGCGGACAGCCGCTACCTGCACCGCGGCCGCATGGACTGGGAAAAAGCGGAGAAGCGGAAGAAAAAAACAACGGCTGAAGGCAGGATGTTTGCAGCCATCCGGAAGATGGAAAAGATCCGGGCCGCTCATGTGGCTTTCGATCCGGAAGGCGATACCTGGCTGCTGGACACGCGAAATTCCCATGTGCTGTGCATCGGACGCTATCGCCTGGGAGAACAGCTGCTGGCGCTGTTCAACTTCGGGGAGGAACCGCAGACGGTTCAGCTGGGGGACGGGAAAAGCTACACCGATCTCATCAGCGGCAAAGAAGGGGATGCCATGGCGGTGAAGGTGGGTGCCGGGGATTTCCGGTGGCTGCTGCACCAGTTTTAACCCTTTGTTTTCTTTGACAAGCAAGGAAAACTATGGTAACATGACAGCAATGAGTCACGGTAAAATGAATATCAAAACAGGAAAAGGGGAATGAGCTGATGTTCAGGCATATCGGTCGCAAGGTAAAAGGTCTGGCTGTTTTCATCTGTACGGTCGGGATTCTCGGATCCATCGGTGCGGGCGTTGCACTGTACCTGACAAAGGTCCTGCAGCTGATTCCCTGCCTGGCCATCGGCATCGGCGGCGCCATCGTGAGCTGGTGGTGTTCCTGGGTGCTGTACTGCATCGGTGATACGCATGTAAAGATCGAACGGCTGGAGAATAAGCTGATTCCCAAGCCTGCCTATGCGGAATACCTTTCCGCCAATACCCCGGTACGCGGCGCGTGCGAGATCTGCGGAAGAACCACGGACCTGATCAACGCCAGGATTGAAGACCAGCTGGGGACCCGCTACCGCAAGGTCTGCCGGGAGTGCTTCGCGGCGAACAACTGCTCTGAAGCGGATTGACGGGAAGACGGAAAATAATGGATAAAAAAGCGTTCTGCGGAGCGCTTTTTTTCTTGACTTTGAAAAAGCGCAAAGCGTATAATACTCAAGTGGTCTGAACCCGGAATGGGCCGGGGAGGACAGCGATCGTAAAATAATAAGGAGGGAATGTCATGGACGCTGGGAGTAGCAGCGGCATACCGGTTGGGCGAAGCCTGCGGAACCTGAGCGCTGTGGCGTTCCTGTTCCATCTGTCATAATTCCGGACGGGACTTCGTCCGCCTGTATGCACCGTGTGCTTACTGCTGGCTTCAACATCCTGTAAGTGGGAGGGAGCAAGCATGGCGGATCATTCTGTCACAATGGAGAACACTTTATCCACTCTGCTGTCAGACAAGAAATATTCAACGATCCGGGACGTTCTGATTACCATGAACCCCGCTGATATTGCCGCGGTCTTTTCCGGTGTGGAGCCGGAAAAACTGCCGCTGCTTTTTCGCCTGCTGCCGAAAGAACTGGCAGCGGAAAGCTTCGTTGAAATGGACAGTGAGCAGCAGGAAGCGCTGATCCGGGGTATCAGCGACAGCGAGCTGCGCCAGGTGATGGACGAGCTGTACGTGGACGACGCGGTGGACATCGTTGAGGAGATGCCCGCGAACGTGGTGCAGCGGATCCTGGCCCAGTCCGACCCGGAGATGCGCAAGGAAATCAACGAGATCCTGCAGTATCCGGAGAATTCAGCCGGTTCCGTTATGACGACGGAATATGTCAAGCTGAGCCCGGACATGACGGTCGGAGACGCGATCCTGCGGATCCGCCGGACCGGTGTGGACAAGGAAACCATCTACACCTGTTATGTGCTGAAGAACCGGATCCTTGTAGGTACGGTATCGGTGAAGAGCCTGTTGCTGGCACCAAGTGACCTGCAGACCATCGACAGCATCATGGAGTCGAACCTGATCACGGTGACGACCCATACTGACCAGGAAGAAGTTGCCCAGACCATGAGCAAATACAACCTGCTGGCGATTCCCGTCGTGGACGGGGATAACCGGATGGTCGGTATCGTCACATTCGACGACGCCATGGACGTTATGGAAGACGAGGCCACCGAGGACATCGAAATCATGGCCGGTATGACGCCGAGCGACAAGACCTACCTGAAGTCTTCGCCGTTCGAACTGTTCAAGCACCGGATTCCCTGGCTGAGCCTGCTGCTGATTTCGGCTACATTTACCGGACTGATTCTGACCAACTTTGAGGAGAAACTGGCGGCCATGGTCTGCCTGACCGCGTTTATCCCCATGCTGATGGATACCGGCGGTAATTCCGGTTCCCAGAGCTCTGTTACGGTCATCCGTGCGCTGAGCCTGAACGAACTGGAATTCAAGGATATCCTGAAGGTGATCTGGAAGGAAATCCGGACAGCGGTGCTGTGCGGCATTGCACTGGCGGCCCTGTGCTTCGCGAAGATCATGATCGTGGACAACCTGCTGCTGAAGACAGAGGATGTTACGGTTACGGTGGGCCTGGTGGTCAGCCTGACTATGTTCGTGACGGTGCTTTGTGCCAAGGTCGTTGGCTGTACGCTGCCGATGCTGGCGAAAAAACTTGGATTTGATCCGGCGGTCATGGCCAGTCCGTTCATAACGACGATTGTGGACGCCCTGAGCCTGCTGGTCTACTTCGGGATCGCAACGGCCCTGCTGCCGAAGCTTTCGGCACTGGTCTGACGCATAAAATGTCTTCTGGAGGAACGGCATGAGTACGAGAAAGAACGCGGCCTACAACGTGGCTTACCGCATGTTCTCCGTATTCCTGCCGCTCGTGACAGCCCCATACCTGTCCCGCACGGTCGGGACAGACGGTGTGGGGCTTTATTCATTGGCCTGGAGTGTATCCTATGTTTTCTGCCTGATCGGAATGCTGGGGCTGAATGATTACGGAGTGCGCACGATCGCCCAGGCGCGGGACGACCGGGAGAAACTGGATCACACCTTCTCTGCAATCCTGCAGATGCAGTGGCTGGTGGCCGGGGTGACGCTGATTGCCTGGTTCGGATATGTGTTCCTGGTGGCGGGGGAGGAAAAGACCATTGCCCTCCACCTGACCATGATGAGTGTCAGCTGCCTGTGCAGCCTGGACTGGTGCCTGATGGGACTGGATATCTTCAAGCCCATCGCCCTGCGGAATACGTTTGTGAAACTGGCGGCGGCCGCCTGTGTATTCATCTTTGTGAAGGAAAAGGCGGACCTGTGGATTTACGGCTTTGTATGGAGCCTGGCAACGCTCCTGGGCAACCTGATGAGTGCGGCTTCCCTGAGGGGAAAAGTGAAATACAGGCCTGTGCCCATGCGGGAGAGCCTGAAGCACCTGGGCCCCTGCGCCGTACTGTTCATCTCGGTGCTGGCGGTGAATGTCTACCGCACCATGGACAAGGTGATGGTCAGCACGATTGCCGGCGTGGGCGAAAACGGGCTGTATGAGAATGCCGAAAAAATAATCTATTGCCTGAGCGGATTCATCTCCGCCATCGGGACGGTGATGATGCCGAAAGTGGCACATATGTGGAAACAGGGTGCCACGGAGAAGATCAGCCGGCATATTGACCGGAGCATGGAACTGATTCTCTGTATGGTCAGCGCCATGGCTTTCGGTGTGGCCGCGGTGGCAGACCGGTTTGCCCCGCTGTTCTACGGGGAGGATTTCCGCTATTCCGGCGTGCTGATGGCTCCGCTGGCCTTCACGCTGATCATGATCGGCTTTGCGAATGTGATTCGCACACAGGTGGTGCTGCCGCAGAAGCGGGATCATATCTTCGTGAAAAGCGTGTGCTGCGGCGCGGTGGTAAACCTGATTGCCAACGCGTGCCTGATTCCGTCGATGAAGAGCATGGGCGCGGTGGTGGGTACACTGCTGGCGGAAATGACGGTGCCGGTGGTCCAGTTCTGGATCCTCCGGAAGGAACTGCCGTACCGGCAGTACATGAAATACGTCTTTATCTATGCGGTTTTCGGAGCGGTTATGCTGGGCTGTGTCCGGCTGGAAGGGCTGCTGCTGACGCAGGAAACCTGGCTGACGCTGGCGATCCAGGCGGTTACCGGCGCGGCGGTTTATGCGGCACTGTGCTTCGGATACTGGAAGATCACGAAGAAAAGTTTCAAGGAAATAGGGGATTAGTTATTAGTTGTTAGTGGCATGGGAAAAGAGGCTGCAGATGCAGCCTCTTTTGTTTGCCTTTTTGGGGATCAGTCGGCGGGATAGTAGGCGCCGAAGATGAAATCGTGCAGGTCTTCTGTTACAGCCTGGATGTCGCGCAGCTTGACCTTTTCATCCTGGTAGGACCAGCCCAGGTCACCCTTCGTGGTGTCTCCCGGGATTCGCTTCTCTTCCATCAGGGAGGTGATGGAACTCATGTCGCTGAGCATATCGCTGTCCCGCACCACGGGCCACACCTGCATGGCCAGGTCCACGATTTCCTGCATGCTCATATCGGTGATCATGTACTGGGTCAGCTCCGGAATCAGGTTCAGCAGATCCAGCTGCTTGTTCTTCAGTTTTTCCGCGATCGGATGGAACAGGGCCTGCAGCAGGCGGCGGGTACGCCCGGTGCGCTGCAGATCGTTCTCACCGGCCACATGGCG
>Ga0265298_10001919_pt1 | contig 30113 bp, 23 predicted proteins | sample AusTroGonzalo_MG_3_FD_193486 | JGI IMG/M metagenome (GOLD analysis project Ga0265298, IMG submission 193486) | Bovine rumen microbial communities from tropical cattle in Woodstock, Queensland, Australia - Gonzalo_01 | ecosystem: Host-associated > Mammals > Digestive system > Stomach > Rumen ...
TCACCACCTGACTTTCCCGCTGGTTCAATGACAGCAGCGCAAATTCGACGGCATTCTCGACAGCCTCGGAGTGTACACGCTCGTCAGCTATAGGCGCATCAGGATTCACCAGCACAGACAGCAGACTTGTATTCGTACGATGCCCGAGCGGCGCATCCACAGACAGCGGCTTGCTCTGCTGATGGGCCGTAGGATCACCCAGCGCATCCTTGGGCACCTGATAGAGCCCAGCCTGCTGAGAGATGGCCTTCTCAATCTGACTACGAATGTGCCCGACTGCGAAATTCACGAACCTGACGCCCTTCTCGCCGTCGAACTTCGTGGCAGCCTTCATCAGCCCGATGTTGCCTTCGCTCACCAAGTCCTCCATGGCCAGGCCATTGCCCTTATACTGACGGGCTACGACAACGACAAACTTCAGATTGGCCTCCACCAGCCGACTCAACGCCCGCTGGTCGCCTTGCCTGATCTTACGCGAGAGTTCACGTTCCTCTTCATCCGTGAGCAGGCTGCTGTGGCCTATCTCGTCCAGATATCTGTTCAATGCTTTGTCTTCCATATTCTTGTTCTAATGTAGTGGTGTCAGAGGATAGATGATGTTCACGATGAACACGTTGGCTAAGAGGATGATGATATTCATCAGCAGGCCGATGCGCATAAAGTCGCTGAAACGGTAGCCGCCAGGACCATAGACCAGCATGTGGGTAGGCGAGCCGATAGGCGTGGCGAAGCTTGAGCTGACGCTGACCATCAGTGCCACAAGGAATGGGAACGGTTCATAACCCAGCTTCTCTGCCGCCTCGTACATGATCGGGAAGAACATGGCTCCGGCAGCCGTGTTGGAGATGAACTCGGTAATGAACGTGCCCACGAAGCAGATAGCAGTCATCACCACAAGGGGATTAGTGCCGCAGATGTCGAGGATGCTAAAGGCAAGGCGCTCGGCGATACCCGTCTTCTGGATGGCAAGTCCCAGTACGACCGAGCCTGCAAAGACCATCAGGATTTCCCAGTTGACGGCCTTCATGGCCTGTTCCGGACTACAGCACCGGAACACGAGCATGGCCATCGCAGCGATGAAGGCACATTGCAGCAGCGGCATGACACCCAGGGCCGAGAGGGCTACCATGGCAATCATGATGGCGGTGGAGACGAGCGTGCCGCGCCCGATGTTGGGCACATCGTCAGAGTCGTAGAAGTGGAGGACGCTCTTCAGCGAAGCGGTGTTGACGTTGACGTTCTTCGGACATATAAACAGCAACGTGTCGCCAGCCTGCAACACTACCTGCCGCGGTGCCTTGTTGATGCGCTCGCCACGACGGGCCACAGCCGCCAGCGTCAGGTTGTTGTCCTTCTCAAACGTACTGCCGCCGATGGTCTTGCCTATCAGGCTGCTACCGTAATTGATGTAAGCAGTACGGAACTGGCGACTCGAGTCTAACTCGCTCATCGTAAAAACATGGTGGTCGGCACTCACCAGCTGATGTTGCTTCGCCATCTCTAAAAGCTCGTCAATCTGTCCGGCATACACCATGTGGTCACCTCCCATGATGAGTTCGTCTTCAGCGATAGGCGTCGGGACATTGTCAAAGTGATACATCTCTATCAGGCTGCCACCCTTGACGTGGTACAATCCGGCCTCGCCCAGTGTCTTGCCGACGTGTGGATTGTCTGACGGCACCTGCAGCTCAACAGTATACTCGCCCGTCGACTCGAAAGCACCGTCAGGCGCATTACGTTCGGGCAGCAGCTTGCGCATGGCGATGATGGACAACACGCCGATGAAGAGACAGAAAAGGCCAGGGATGGTCGTGGTGAGAATGTTCATCGCCTCGCCAGTCTTCTCCTCATAGAGTCCGCTGATGATCAGGTTCGGCGGCGTGCCTATCAAAGTACACACACCACCCATGCCAGAGGCATAGCTCAAGGGAATGAGCAGTTTGGAGGGCGATATATTCAGCTTCTTTGACCACATCTTCACGATATTCACAAAGAGTGCCACCACGGTAGTGTTGCTGAGGAACGAACTCAGGGCAGCCACTGGGAGCATCAGACGGACAACGGCCTTGCCATAGCTCGAGGGCTGTCCCAGCAGATGCTTCACGATCCATTGCAGCACGCCCGTATGCATGAGTCCTGCCACAACAACAAAGAGCACGCCAATCACGATAACACTCGTGCTGGAAAAGCCGGAGAAGGCTTCCTTGGCATCAAGCACACCGGTGACATAGAGGATGCCGATGGCACCCAAGAACACAAGGTCGGCACGAAGTTTGGTGAACAACATTACCGTGAACATCGAGAGGACGGTGACGATAGTGATCCAGGCGTAGATGTTAAAACCTAAAAATACAAATGATTCCATAAGCTCAAATTAGTAATATATACTGCAAAGGTAATATTTTTCTTCGACTTTCAGTACATGATAGCCACAAAACTGCTCATTATTTAATAAAAGTTTAACTTTTATCCTTTCCATGTCGGGAATTAGAAAAAAATTAGTAATTTTGCACCATTAATCAGAAAACGAAAACGAATCATGGAATATATGTCACAAGAGGGCTACGACAAGCTCGTAGCTGAACTCCGTCATATGGAGAGTGTTGAACTGCCACAGGTGCGCGATGCCATTGCAGAGGCCCGCGACAAGGGCGACCTCAGCGAGAACTTCGAATACCACGCCGCCAAGCGCGAACAAGCCCGGCTGCTGGGGCGTATACGATTCAAGCAGAAGGTGCTTGCCAATGCGCGTGTGATCGACATGTCGCGCTTAGGCACAGAGAGCGTGCAGCTGCTCAGCAAGGTGGAGATGACCAACCTCACCACCAATGCCCGCATGACCTACACCATCGCCAGCCCCAACGAGGCCAATCTGCGCGAAGGCAAGATCTCTATCAAGTCGCCCATCGCCCAGGCGCTGCTGAACAAGAAGGTGGGCGACACTGTCGAGGTACGCGTGCCGGCAGGGATGATGAAGCTCCGCATCGAGAGCATCTCACTCTGAAAACATTAACACACAGCCAATAATAATCCCCAGCCGCAATGACTGGGGATTTTTGTTGTAAGTCGGGGCGACAGGACTCGAACCTGCGACATCCTGGTCCCAAACCAGGTGCGCTACCAACTGCGCTACGCCCCGAACTATTTACGATTATCGATTCACTTGATGATACCCTGTTCAACGAAGATCTTCTTCAAGGCCTTGACGGAACGCTCAACCTGCTCCTCCGTGTGTGTGGCCATCAGGGCATAGCGCACGAGGGTGTCCTGCGGGGCACATGCGGGCGGAATGACGGGATTGATGAACACACCAGCCTTGAAGGCGAGGGCGGTGACGAGGAACGTCTTATTGGCATCACGCACGTAGAGCGGAATAATGGGACTCTCCGTATCGCCGATCTCAAAGCCTTCCTCACGGAAACGCTTCAGGGCGTAGTTGGTCACCTTCCACAGGCGCTCGATGCGCTCAGGCTCGTTCTGGATGATATGCAGGGCCTCGAGGGCAGCGGCGGTGGCTGCAGGCGTGTTGGATGCAGAGAAGATATAGGAACGCGTGTTATGACGCAGGAAGTTGATGGTATCCCAGTCTGATGCGATGAAGCCACCGATTGAGGCGAGCGACTTCGAGAACGTACCCATGATGAGATCCACTTCGTCGGTGAGACCGAAATGGTCGCACACGCCCCTACCCTGACGGCCGAAGACACCGATACCGTGGGCCTCGTCGACCATGATGGAACAGTTGTACTTATGCTTCAGCTCAACGATCTCAGGCAGCTTGGCAAGGTCGCCCTCCATCGAGAACACACCGTCGACGACGATCAGCTTGATGGCCTCGTAGGGCAGCGTCTGCAGCAAGCGCTCCAAGTCTTCCATGTCGTTGTGCTTGTAGTGCAGCTGCTTGGCAAACGACAGGCGGCGTCCGTCAACGATCGAAGCATGGTCGCGGTCATCGCAGATGATATAGTCGTCCTTGCCACAGACCACGGCGAGCACACCCTGATTCACAGAGAAGCCCGTGGAGAAGCACAATGCCTCTGTCTTGCCGATATATTCAGCCAGTTCCTTTTCCAGCTGCACATGGAGGTCGAGTGTTCCATTAAGGAAACGGCTTCCGGCACAACCTGAACCGTATTTATCGAGAGCTGCCTTGGCGGCATCGATGATGCGCTGGTCGCCCGTGAGGCCTGTATAGGCGTTAGAGCCGAACATCAGCACCTTGTGTCCGCCCATCTCAACTTCTGTCCCCTGCTTGCCCGTGATAGCACGGAAATAGGGGTAAACATCATCTTCCATGAACTTCTGAGGCACACGGTAGCTCTTAAATTTCTCTTCTAATTGTCCCATTGCTATAATAGGTAAAACTTGTCTTTGTTACTTTCAGCGTGCAAAGTTACACAATTTTTATCAAATCGTGCAAGTTTTTCTTAAAAAAGTTCTATTTTTCTATTTTTCTTGCATAAATAGTTGGTTAATTAACCGATTTTCGTAATTTTGCACACAAATTATGAGTAAGAAGAAGATTGTTTTCATCATCAATCCTATTTCGGGTACCCACTCAAAGGATGAAGTCCCCAACCTCATCGAGAAGGGGCTGGACCACGAGCTGTTTGACTACGAGATCCAGCTGACGGGCTATGCCGGCCACGCCACGGAGATCGCCCGCAACTGCGTGGAGCGACAGGTAGATATTGTGGTGGCCGTGGGTGGCGACGGCACGGTGAACGAAGTGGCCAGGGCCCTCACCCACTCTCAGACAGCCCTCGCCATCATGCCCTGCGGCTCTGGCAACGGACTGGCCCGGCACCTCTGTATACCCATGGAACTGAAACGCGCCCTCGACGTCATCAACGCCAGCAACATCGAGGCCTTCGACTACGGCATCATCAACGGTCTGCCATTCTTCTGCACCTGCGGCATGGGCTTCGACGCCTTCATCTCCCAGAAGTTCGCAGAGAGCGGCAAGCGCGGACCCATCACCTACGTGGAGAACGTACTGAAAGAGGGACTGAAATATCAGCCTGAGACCTACGAGGTGGAGGCTGACGACGGCAAGCACAATTACAAGGCCTTCCTCATCGCCTGTGCCAACGCCTCACAATACGGCAACAACGCCTACATCGCCCCAGGCGCCACGATGAAAGACGGCGAGATGGACGTGATCATCATGGAGCCCTTCGACACCTTCGAGGCCCCGCAGATCGCTGCCGACCTGTTTATGAAGACGTTACCCAGCCACTCGAAGATCAAGACCTTCCGCACCAAGCATCTCCATATCCATCGCAAGCAGCCCGGTGCCATCCACTACGACGGCGACCCCATCATGACCGATCCGGAGGTCGACGTGCATATCGAGCCACTGGGCATCCGCATCGTCACCGATCCGGATATGGTGGAAGACTCAGGGCAGCCCAACTTTCTACTCAATGCCTTCAGCGACTTCTTTAATAATATTAATAATGTACGCGAGGACATCGGGAAACAAGGCCACCGCATTCAGGTGATCAACAAGCTTCTGCTGCGGAAACTGAAGAATCTGTAGGTAGATTCAGAGCCAACAGAGAGATGTGATATGTGGCAGATTTATGTGGTGATAGTAGTCTTGGCAGGTTGTGCAGGCTATGCCGGATGGCGGATATATCGGGCGTTGACGCTTCGTGATGATTCCTGCAAGGGCTGCGCATTGGCAGAGAAATGCACGAAGAAGAAGGGCTGTCCCGTCTGCGATGGCGAATGTCACGAACGCAAATAAGCACGACAGAAGGCTCTAAAATGTTAAAAAAAGCCAATCGACAGCAAATTCTTCACTCTTCATTCTTCACTTTTCACTTCTTTTTAGTACCTTTGCACCCGCATTCTGAATAAGGTGCCTTGGATGAGTGGCTTAGTCTACGGTCTGCAAAACCGTCCACGGCGGTTCGAATCCGCCAAGCACCTCAGAGAAAAAAAGGACCCCTGCTCTAGTTGAGCGGGGGTTCTTGTTTTTTATTCTTCTTCGTCGAAGAGGTGCTGGATCTCGTTGATTTCCTCCTCGTCGAACCATTTTGAGAGGCGTTCGCGGGCCTTGGCGATGATTTCAGGGTCGATGCCCGTCCACACTTTCTTCAACACATAGAGCAGCACAGCAAGGTCGTCAGTCAGTCCGGCGATGGGAATGGCATCGGGGATGACGTCGAGGGGACTGATCATATAGCCCAGGGCGCCGATGATGATGGCCTTGTCGGCTTTGCTCACCTTGTCGCTCTGGAGGGTATAATAGAGGATGAGGGCGGCATAGACGAGTTTGGAGCCGGCACGCTTGGCGATGCGTGAAATCTTTTCAACGAAGTCCTTTTGAGTGAACTTGTTGGAGTAGTTCATAAAATCGGGTAATTCCATCTTCATATTGCTTTTATTGTTATTTCGATTTATTTGTTGATGCGGATGATACGGATGCCTGTGTGGGAGGGATGCTGGCGTAGATACTGCCAGAGTGTCATCGGCTCCTCAACCACATTCTTGTGCAGTTGCGAGGCGTTGAGCAGATGCAGGTTACCGTTCTTCCAGACAGCGAAACCCAAGTGGGCGATGTCGAGACCGGCCTTATTGCAGGTGATGGCGATGATGTCACCGTCTTTGACAACATTGCGCAACTCGTCGCTCCGTCCTACCCTCTCCTTGGGGATATAACGGAACTGCTGGCCAGACACACGCTGCTCCATCCGCCGGATCTCAGGCACGTATTCAGGATGTGCCTTCAGGGCCTTGTAGCTCTGCGGATGCTGGCTCATATAGTTGACGCTGACGGTTTGGACGGCCGTGAACGGCGGATTGGGCTGCTGGATCTCAGTCACGAGTCCCGACTTGCTGTTCTCAGTGATCCACTCTGTGAAGTAATGGATGCGGCTCGTATAGTTGTCGATCTTGCCCTTGCGGTAGCGCATGGCCTGTAGGGCAGCACGATAGGCGGCATAGGTGTATTTCTTCTGATAGGCGCACTTGGTGAGGGCGGTCACCGTCTCAACAAGCGTGGTGCAGTCGAGCTCGCGGGTGTTCACCACCAGCCTCTCCTTGTCACCCGCTTCCAAGGTATGAGCCACATAGGGACGGTTCAGGAATCCACGTGCGAAGAACAGCGGCAGATTGGCATAGGCAGGCTGCTGACGGGAATTCTTGAGCATGGTGCAGATCTTAAGGCTGTCTGCGGTCGCTGCATCCAGCTGACGGCCTTGCGCCATCATCGTCAGCGCCAGGCACACACCTATCATTATAGTCAAACACCTTTTCACCCTTTTACCCTTTTACTTTTTTACCTTTTCATCTTTAGAACTTCCCAAGTATCCGGTCCATCGCCCAGTTCACAGGCGTGGCTGAGTTGCTGGTACACGTACAGACAGACAGTCCCTGCAAGTGCTCAATCACGTTCTTGATGAGCGGATACTGCACGTATGGCGGATTGGGCACCATGATATTCTCGTCGCCATCGCTGGTCTGCAGACGGATGGGATTGTAGTCAAAGACTGAGAAGCTGACCTGTCCCTCGGTGCCGATGATCTCAATACAGTCCTCGCGGGCACTCTCATGGGCCACATAGCACCACGAGCCAGAGCCTGGCAGTCCGTTCTCAAAGCAGAAACAGGCACTCACGGAGTCCTCTGCGTCGTAGTAGCCGCCACGGTTGGCACAGATGCCCCGCGCCTCGAGGATCACCCCGAACATGTCCTGCAAGAGATCGAGCTGGTGAGGGGCCATATCGTAGAAGTAGCCGCCTCCGGCAAACTCCGGTTGCAGGCGCCAGGGCAGTGGCTGATGGTTCCTGATAGCATCGGCATCAGCCGTACGCAGGGGTTCGGTATAGCGTACCTGCACATTCAGAATCTTCCCTATCCTGCCACTCTTCACAATCTCCTTCACCTTCTGGAAATAAGGCAGGTAACGGCGGTAATAGGCCACGAAACAAGGGACACCTGTCTGCTCGGAGATGCGGTTGATGCGGGCACAGTCGTCATAGCTCGCTGCCAGGGGCTTCTCCACATAGACAGGCTTGCCGGCCTTCATCGCCATGATGGCATAGGTGGCGTGGCTTGACGGCGGCGTGGCGATATAGACGGCATTCACATCGAGATCGTCGATGAGCTCCTGGGCATCGGTATACCACTTCTTGATGCCATGGGTGACGGCATAGGTGCGGGCATGCTGCTCTGTGCGGCTCATCACTGCCACGACACTGGAACCCTCCACCTCACTGAAGGCGGGTCCGCTCTTGCGCTCAGTCACATCACCGCAACCGATGAATCCCCATTGCAATAACTTCATGTGTGCGTTACCATTATATATTTGGGTGCAAAGATACATATTTCATTGAACATTGAACATTGAACATTGAACATTTTAAATCCGTTTTAATATTATTAACGTACTCTACCGCAAGAAAATCGACAAACGTCAATCGTAAATCACAAATAATCACTAACTTTGCACGCAAAAAACAGCACACATAATGGAAAAAGATAAGGAATACATCCTTCTGAAAGACCGTAGTAGCCGAGCCTGCATCAGTGCCGGTTACCGTCTGTATATGTCAAACTTCAAGCGCATCTTCCGCGCCTCGTGGATAGCGGCCATCGTCTTCGCCGCTTTAGTGAGCGTGGGAGGCACGATGATGATCCTTCGTCCACAGCTGGCACTCATCGTCCTGCCTGTAACCGTCATCATCGACGCCCTGTTCGTGTCATACGGATTCTCCGTACTGAAACAGCATCAGGAAACGGGATCCATCGGCTGGACAACCCATTGGTACAGTTTTGATGCTCACATCTTCGTCCGCACGCTGAAGGCCTGGCTCTGCATGCTCGTCATCAGTATCATCGTCGGCAGCTTCATCGGCTTCGCAAGCATCATGCTCCTCAGCTATCTCTCCTTATACACGGCCATAGGCACCATCGCACTCATCTCGCTGCTGGCCTTTGTGTTCATCCTGCCCATGACCTATACGAACATACGCTATGTGCTGACAGACGGCACAGGCTATTGGAGCAACCTCTTCAGTCATTATGGCAAGGGCATGCGCCGCTGGGGATTCATCTTCCTCGTGGTGTTCATGACCACACTCATCGGCTGGGTATGCTACACCATTACTTCGCTCCCTGCCATCATCCTCTCCCTGGCAGGCAATGAGGCGAACATGGGATTCCTGAATGGCGATCCCTATAACATGCCATCGTATATCGGGTGGATGTCGGCACTGGTGTTCCTGCTGATCGGCTTCATCCAGGCCTACATCATGCTCTCCTTCCTGTTCCCCTTATACTATATGTACGGCGCTATTGAAGCCCATGAACAGGAGAAGAATAAATTTAACAAAGAAGCTTTATGAAAAGAATACTCTTCATCGACCGCGACGGCACACTCATCGAGGAACCTGCCGACGAGCAGATTGACGCATTTGAGAAACTGAAGTTTGTGCCGGGCGTATTTCGCAACCTCGCCTTCATCCGTGAGAAACTCGACTTTGAGTTCGTCATGGTCAGCAATCAGGACGGACTTGGAACAGACGCATTCCCTGAAGACACGTTCTGGCCGGTTCAGAATTTCATCCTCCAGACACTTGCCGGCGAAGGCATCACCTTCGACGAGATATTGATTGATCCGCACTTCCCTGAGGACAATGCTTCCACGCGCAAGCCGAATACTGGCATGGTGGAGAAGTACATGAATAATCCTGAGTATGACATCGCCAATAGTTATGTCATCGGCGACCGCGAGACAGATAGAAGCTTTGCTCGAAACATTGGCTGCAAATCACTGATACTGAGTGACGAAGGAATATCTTGGAACAAGATTGCAGAACTGCTGTTTGCTGGTGAGCGCATCGCAGAGGTCAGTCGCAAAACCAAAGAGACCGACATTCACATCAAGGTGAATCTCGACGGCACAGGCAAGTGCAATATCCAGACAGGACTGGGTTTCTTCGACCATATGCTGGAACAGATTGGCAAGCATGGTATGATGGATCTCATGATCCACACGAAGGGCGACCTTGAAGTGGATGAGCACCATACGATTGAAGATACAGCCATCGCTCTTGGCGAGTGTATCCTCACGGCCTTAGGCGACAAGCGAGGCATTGAGCGCTATGGCTATTGTCTGCCTATGGATGACTGTCTGTGCAGCGTTGCCCTCGACTTCGGAGGTCGTCCGTGGCTGGTATGGGATGCTACGTTCAAGCGCGAGAAGATTGGCGAGATGCCTACTGAAATGTTCTTACATTTCTTCAAGAGTCTCAGCGATGCTGCAAAGATGAACCTGAACATCAAGGCCGAGGGTGAGAATGAACACCATAAGATTGAAGGTATCTTCAAGGCGCTGGCACGTTCGCTGAAGATGGCCGTCAGACGGGATATCTACCACTACGAGCTGCCCTCAACGAAGGGAATGTTATAGATTTCTTGCGAAAATTTGGCTAATTCAAAAAATATTCGTACCTTTGCAGCCCATTATTATAAATAAGGTATAGAAAGAAAGCAATGATTACAGTAACAAATCTGCAGATACAGTTTGGAAAGAAGGTCCTCTATAAGGACGTCAACCTGAAATTCACGAGTGGCAACATCTACGGCATCATCGGTGCCAACGGTGCGGGCAAGTCTACCCTGCTCCGTGCCATCAGCGGTGAACTGGAACCCAATAAAGGAACGGTGGAGATGCAGCCGGGCGAGCGCCTGAGTGTGCTGGAACAGGACCACTTCAAATACGATGAGTTCTCTGTGATGGACACGGTGCTGATGGGTCATCAGCCCTTGTGGGCCAATATGAAAGAGCGTGAAGCCCTCTATGCCAAGGCAGAGATGACCGAGGAAGACGGTGTGAGAGCCGCAGACCTCGAGATGGCCTTTGTAGAGATGAACGGTTGGGAGGCAGAGAGTGAGGCTGCACAGCTGTTGCAGAACCTCGGTGTGGCTGAGGGACAACACTATAAGCAGATGGCAGAGATCTCGAACAATGAGAAGGTGCGCGTGATGCTCGCCAAGGCCTTGTTCGGTCATCCTGACAACCTGCTGCTCGACGAGCCCACCAACGACCTCGACCTTGACACTGTCCAGTGGTTGGAAGAATATCTGTCGAATCTGGAGCAATGCGTGCTTGTGGTCTCTCATGACCGTCACTTCCTCGATGCCGTCTCCACACAGACCGTCGATATCGACTTCGGCAAGGTGACACTCTTCAGCGGTAACTACTCTTTCTGGTACGAGAGCTCGCAGCTTGCTTTGCGTCAGGCGCAGAACCAGAAGATGAAGGCCGAGGAAAAGAAGAAGCAGCTGGAGGAGTTCATCAGGAGATTCTCTGCCAACGTGGCAAAGTCGAAGCAGACTACCTCACGTAAGAAGATGCTGGAGAAACTGAATGTAGAGGAGATTACACCTTCTACCCGTAAGTACCCAGGCATCATCTTCTCGATGGAGCGCGAACCTGGCACACAGATTCTTGAAGTGGAGGGCTTGAAGGCTGTCGATCCGGACGGAACAGTACTCTTTGACAACGTAAACTTCACCATCGAGAAAGGCCAGAAGACCGTCTTCCTCTCGCACAATCCCAAGGCGATGACAGCTCTCTTTGAAATCATCAATGGCAACCGTGAGGCCGACGCAGGCACCTTCAAATGGGGAGTGACCATCACAACGGCCTATCTCCCACTCGACAATACGGAGTTCTTCCAGAGCGAGATGAACCTTGTGGACTGGCTCTCGCAGTGGGGACCTGGTAATGAGGTGACAATGAAGTCGTTCCTCGGCCGTATGCTCTTCAAGGAAGAGGATGTGCTGAAACACGTAAACGTACTCTCCGGAGGTGAGAAGATGCGTTGTATGATTGCACGTATGCAGTTGAAGAACGCCAACTGCCTGATTCTCGATACGCCCACGAACCATCTGGACCTCGAGAGCATCCAGGCTTTCAACAACAACCTCATCCAATTTAAGGGCAATATCCTCTTCGCCTCTCATGACCATGAGTTCATCAACACCGTGGCAGACCGTATTATCGAACTGACGCCAAAGGGCACCATCGACAAGCTGATGATCTACGATGACTACATCTACGACGAGGCCATCAAAGCGAAGAAAGCCGAACTCTACGCCTAATGGCACGAAATTTGCATGAGGACTTGCAGAATTATTAAATTAACGCAATTATGACAAAAAAAGATATCAACATCGAAGACGGGGAGACCTTGAACGAGGCTCCTGTCGAAGAGACTGACAAAGAGGCAGAAGTCTCTGAAAACTCAGAAGATTCAGAAAACTCAGAGAAGCCTGAAGAGCAGGATCCTCTGGAGAAGGCGCAGGCAGAGATTGCCGAGTTGAAGAACCAGCTGCTCTACAAGGTGGCAGAGTTTGAGAACTATCGCAAGCGCACCCTGAAGGAGCGCGCAGAGCTGATCCTGAATGGCGGAGAGAAGTTCATCACGTCCATCCTGCCCATCATCGACGATATGGAACGTGCCATCGAGAACGGTGCCAAGACCGATGATCCTGAGGTGCTCCGTGAGGGTATGACACTGATCCATCAGAAGTTCATGAAGACGCTTGAAGCACAAGGTGTCAGTAAGATCGACACCGAGAATGCTGACTTCGACACCGACGTACATGAGGCTGTAGCAATGGTACCGGGCATGGGCGACGACAAGAAAGGCAAGGTCATCGACTGCCTGCAACAGGGATACAAACTAAACGACAAAGTAATCCGCCACGCCAAAGTGGCCGTAGGACAATAATTAAATGGCACAGAAAAGAGACTACTACGAGGTGCTTGGGGTTGAGAAGACCGCCTCGGAAGACGAGATTAAGAAAGCATATCGCAAAATAGCCATCAAGTACCACCCAGACCGTAATCCGGGTGACAAGGAAGCTGAGGAGAAATTCAAGGAGGCTGCCGAGGCCTACAATGTGTTGCACGACCCGAAGACACGCCAGCAGTACGACCAGTTCGGCTTCAATGGTCCGGGCATGGGAGGATTCGACTTCAGCGGATTCGGAGGTGCGTCGATGAACATGGACGACATCTTCTCTATGTTCGGCGACATCTTCGGCGGTCATGGCTTCAGTGGCTTTGGTGGCGGTTCACGCCGTCCGCAGCAGCACCGTGGCAGTGACTTGCGACTAAAGGTGAAGCTCACACTGGAAGAGATCAACAAGGGTGTCACGAAGAAGTTCAAGGTACGTAAGGATATCCCCTGCCCTCATTGCAGCGGATCGGGTGCCGAGGCTGGCAGTGGCAAGGAGACCTGTCCGACGTGTCATGGGCAGGGCGTCATCACCCATACCACCCAGAGCATCTTCGGCATGATGCAGCAGCAGAGCATCTGTCCGACATGTAACGGTGAGGGACAGGTGATCAAGAACAAGTGTAAGCACTGTGGTGGCACTGGTATAGAAAAAGGTGAAGAGGTCGTTGAGATCAACATCCCTGCCGGAGTAGCTGAGGGAATGGTTGTCAACGTGCCTGGAAAAGGTAATGCCGGCAAGCATAATGGTGTCAACGGAGATATACAGGTGTTCATCGAAGAGGAAGACAACGACACCTTCGTTCGTGACGGCAACGACCTGATCTACAACCTGTTGCTCGACTTCCCCACAGCAGCCCTTGGCGGAGAGATAGAGATACCCACCATCGAAGGCTCCAAGCTGAGGGTGAAACTGGAGAATGGCACCCAGCCCGGCAAGACCCTCCGTCTGCGTGGCAAAGGGCTTCCTGTCGTGCAAGGCTATGGCAGTGGTAAGGGTGACCTTGTGGTGAACATCAGCGTTTACGTGCCAAGGACACTCTCTCGTGAGGAGAAGCATGCCATCGAGTCGTTCCGTGAGAGTGACAACTTCAAGGGCGACAAGCAGACCAGAGACTCCATCTTCCAGAAGTTCAAGAATTACTTCAGTTAATTTGTAAATTGTCAAATTGTAAATTGACATGACTTACCAAGAGACGTGCGAATACCTGTTCAATGCCATGCCGATGTTTGAGCGGCAAGGAGCCAGCGGCTATAAGGAAGGACTTGAAAACTCCCTGGCTCTGGATGAGCATTTCGACCATCCCCACAAGAAGTTCCTGACTATCCACGTGGCAGGCACTAACGGCAAGGGGTCCTGTTCGCACACGTTCTCGGCCATCCTCCAGATGTGCGGCTACAGGGTGGGACTCTATACCTCACCCCATCTGGTTGATTTCAGCGAGCGCATCCGAGTCAATGGTCAGCAAATACCTGAAGAATATGTCGTCAACTTTGTAGAGCAGGAGAAATCTTTCATCGAGTCTCTCCAGCCATCCTTCTTCGAGGTGACCACGGCCATGGCCTTCAAGTATTTCGCTGAGATGGATGTGGACATCGCTGTCATTGAGGTTGGATTGGGTGGCAGACTCGACTGCACCAACATCATCACCCCAATCCTGTCAGTCATTACGAACATCGGGATGGACCATACCCAATTCCTGGGTTCTTCTCTTGAGCAGATTGCTTTTGAGAAGGCCGGCATCATCAAACCGGGTGTGCCTGTGGTTATCGGAGAGACCACCCCTGAGACGCGAGCGGTATTCGAAGCCATCGCCACTGAAGTAAAAGCCCCCATTACATATGCAGAGAACAAACAAGAGGTGAAAAGCTTCACACCCTCTGACCATGGCTTCATTTATCAGACAGAACACTTCGGCATCCTGACAGGAGAACTGGCAGGCTCTTATCAGACGAAGAACACGAATACAGTACTCTGTGCTGTCAGGCAACTGGAGAAACTTGGTTTCATGCATCCCATTAATTGCGATCCTGAGGCAGAGTGTCAGAATAAGGAAGTCAATGAAGGCTTTAGGAATGTTTGTGACCTGACAGGTCTGAAAGGACGCTGGCAGCTGGTGAAGGGAAAGCCAAAGACCATTTGCGACACAGGCCATAATCTCCCTGGCTGGCAGTATCTGAGTGAACAGCTGAATACCGTTAAGTGCCATCAGATGCATATTCTTTTCGGCATGGTTGATGATAAGGATGTCGAAGGCGTCATGGCTCTTTTGCCCAAGAACGCCATTTATTACTTCACAAAAGCCAGTACCCATCGGGCTGTTTCTGAGAATATCTTGAAGCTCTATGCTCAGCAACTTGGTCTCCAAGGAGAGAGTTATCCTAATGTTGCCAGCGCCTACGAAGACATCAAGAATTCTGCCAAAGATGACGACTTTGTGTTCATTGGAGGTAGCAGTTATGTGGTTGCAGACTTCCTAAAGAACTGCATTTAGAGTTTTTTAATACATCCGAAACATTTTTTTCGGTGTTTCTTTCTTCTATTTGCTTTTTTTTCTGTTACTTTGCAGAAAAATAGTTTAGTAACTAAAAGCATTTTTTATGGCAAACACAACAGAAACAGCGAATGTATGTGGTCTGAAGCGCGAGAACTTCCAGGCCACCATTAACGGTAAGAAAACCGATTTGTACATCCTCAGAAACCGTAAAGGTTTCGAAGTAGCCATCTCTAACTATGGTGGTGCCATCTGCGCTATCATGGTTCCAGACAAAGATGGTAAAGTAGGTAATGTGATCCAGGGTCACGACAGTATCCAACAGCTCACCAGCGGTAAGGAGCCTTATCTCTCCACACTGATTGGCCGCTGGGGTAACCGCATCTGCAAGGGTCAGTTCACGCTGAACGGCAAGGACTATCAGCTGGCTCTCAACGACGGTCCCAACCACCTGCATGGCGGTGCTGTCGGCTTCAACGCCAAGGTATGGGATGCCCGTCAGATGGGTCCCCGCTCTCTGGCCCTGCATCGTATCTCATCGTACGGTGAGGAAGGTTACACGGGCGAGCTCGATATCACGGTAGAGTTCACCTTCACTGACCTCAACGAACTGGTGATCGAGTACATGGCCACAACGAACAAGAAGACCATCGTCAACCTGACGCATCACGCCTTCTTCTCTCTGTCAGGTACAGCAGACCCCACTCCGACGATTGAGGATCAGATCTGCGAAATCAACGCCGACTTCTACCTGCCCACCGACGCCACTGCCATTCCTACGGGTGAGATCCTGAAGGTGGAAGGCACACCGTTTGACTTCCGCACACCGAAGCCCTTCGGTCAGGATATCAACGCAGATCACGAGCAGATCAAGTTTGGTAAGGGCTTCGACCACAACTATGTGCTGAACAAGCGCGAGGAAAGCGAGTTGAGCTTTGCTGCCAGAATCACCGATCCGAAGAGCGGTCGTACACTGGAGTGCTACACCACCGAACCGGGTATGCAGCTTTACACCGCCAACTATGCCAGCGGCTATAAGGGTGCCAATGGTTGCACATTCCCCTTCCGCTCAGCAGTCTGTCTCGAGACTCAGCACTTCCCCGACACACCTAACCGCCCATACTTCCCCAGCGTCATACTGCGTCCAGGTCAGACCTATAAGCACAAGACGATCTATCGTTTCGGCGTAGTCGAGTAATCAACCCAACGTGAAACCGAAAAAAGACTTTACATTTTTATATGAGTAATCAAAAATTGAATGGAAGTATCATCGCGATCATCACGATGATGTTCCTGTATGCCATGATTTCGTTCGTCACGAATCTTGGTGCGCCTATTGGGGTGATCTGGAAAAACCAGCCCGAGATTGGCGGTTCCAACGTGCTCGGCATCATGGGTAACTTCATGAACTTCTTTGCTTACCTGTTCATGGGTATCCCAGCAGGAAAGATGTTGACAAAGGTTGGCTATAAGAAGACGGCCCTGATTGGTATCGCAGTAGGCTTCGTCGGCGTACTCATCCAATACCTCTCCGGCTTCTCTGGTGGAATTCCTGGTTTCTGCATCTATCTCTTTGGTGCATTCATCTCCGGTTTCTCTGTATGTATCCTGAATACAGTGGTGAACCCGATGTTGAACCTGCTTGGCGGTGGCGGTAACCGTGGTAATCAGCTGAACATGATTGGTGGCACATTGAACTCCCTCGCTGGAACGATGACCCCAATGCTCGTTGGCGCCCTGATCGGAACAGTGACTGCCTCCACACAGATGGCCGACGTCAATCTGGTGATGTATATCGCCATGACGGTCTTCGCAGCAGCCTTCGTCGCTCTCATCTTCATCCCCATCAAGGATCCTGAGATGGGTAAGGTGACTGCTGATACGGTGTTCGAACATTCGCCCTGGTCATTCCGTCACTGTCTCTTAGGTGTGATTGCTATCTTCGTCTATGTCGGTGTCGAGGTCGGTATCCCTGGTGGTCTGAACTTCTATCTGTCAGATACCTCAGCCAATGGCGCATGGGTGAATCCTGATGCCGTTGTGAATGCAGCCACTATCGGTGGAGCCGTGGCAGCCATGTACTGGCTGCTGATGCTGGTGGGCCGTCTGTGCTCCAGCTTCATTGCCGCGAAAGTGTCTTCACGTTATCTGATGCTGATCGCCACCTTCGCCTGCATGATCCTGATTCTGGCAGCCATCTTCACGCCGAAGAGTGTAACGGTCAGCATGCCCTTGATTTCCATTCTGGAAGGCACCATCACTTCTACGACAGTACCTCTGACAGCCTTGCTTCTTGTGCTCTGCGGTCTGTTTACATCCGTAATGTGGGCCTCTATCTTCAATCTGGCCACTGAAGGTCTTGGCAAATACACAGCCCAGGCTTCTGGTATTTTTATGATGATGGTGGTAGGTGGTGGCGTATTGCCGGTAGTACAGAATTTCTTCGCAGACATCTTCGGATACATGCCCAGTTACTTTGTCTACTTCCTGGCAGTTGCCTACATGTTCTACTATGCGCTCATCGGCTGCAAGAATGTGAACAAGGACATCCCCGTTGATTAACCGTTGATTAATTTACACCTATTTTAAATATAATGGATATTGAATTTGTAAGAAGCCGCTTCATCAAGCATTTTGATGGAAAGACCGGCAATGTATATGCTTCTCCAGGACGTATCAACCTGATTGGTGAGCATACCGACTACAATGGTGGTTTCGTGTTCCCCGGTGCTGTCGACAAAGGCGTCATGGCTGAGATGCGTGCCAATGGGACGGAAGATACCGTCATGGCATATGCCATCGACCTGAAGGATCGTGTGGACTTTAAGCTCTCCGACCCCAATGGTCCACGTGCCAGCTGGGCCCGTTATATCTATGGTATCGCCTTGGAGATGAAGAAACTCGGTGTACCCGTTAAAGGATTCAACATTGCTTTTGCAGGTGATGTTCCCCTGGGTGCAGGCATGTCTTCTTCCGCTGCCATGGAGAGTTGCTTCGCCTGTGGTCTCAACGACATCTTCGGCGAGAACAAGGTCAGCCAGTGGGATATGGTGCTGGCAGGTCAGGCCACGGAGCACAACTACTGTGGTGTCAACTGTGGCATCATGGACCAGTTCGCCTCTGTCTTCGGAAAGGCAGGCTGTCTGATGCGTCTGGACTGCCGCAGCCGTGAGTTCGAGTATTTCCCCTTCAAGCCCGATGGTTATCGTCTGGTGCTCCTCGACTCTGTGGTGAAGCACCAGCTGGCAGGTTCGCCCTATAACGACCGTCGTCGTTCCTGTGAGAATGTGGTGAAGCAAATCGCTGCCAAACATCCGGAAGGAAAGTTCGAGACACTGCGCGACTGCACATGGGAACAGCTCGAGGAAGTGAAGGACGAGGTGGGCGCTGAGGATTACAAGCGTGCCAAGTTCGTACTCGGTGAGAAAGACCGTGTACTGGCCGTCTGCGACGCCCTGAACGAAGGTGACTACGAGAAAGTCGGTGAGTTGATGTACAAGACTCACGAGGGTCTCTCCAAAGACTATGAGGTATCTTGTGAGGAACTGGACTTCCTGAACGACATCGCTAAGGAAAACGGCGTGACGGGTTCCCGTATCATGGGTGGCGGCTTTGGTGGCTGTACCATCAACCTTGTGCGCAACGACCTCTATAAGAAGTTCATCGAAGACGCCAAGAAGCGTTTCAACGAGAAATACGGTCACGAGCCGAAAGTCTATGATGTGGTCATAGGAGACGGCTCGCGTAAACTCTGTTAAGGGCACGGCAACTTAGCCAAAAAAGGTTAAATTACGGCATAAAGTGTTATTTTTACACTTTATGCCGTTTAATTATTTATTTAAGTATTGCGTAATTCAAATATTAATTGTAATTTTACACCCAAAATAAACACTATAACAACAATTAAACTTAAAAACGTATTAAAATGAAAGTACTTAAAGGTATGCTTTGTGGACTGGGCGCAGCAGCGCTCCTGTTCTCGGCCTGTGAGCAAAAAGTGCAGGTACCACAATTGACAGTATCAGGTTTAGACGTAGCCAAGTTTGACACAACCATTCAGGACAAGCCCGTGAAGCTTTACACCCTGAAGAATGCCAGTGGCATGGAAGTGTGCATCACGAACTATGGTGGACGTATCGTATCACTTGTCGTACCCGACAAGAACGGCAGTCCTACGGATGTCGTACTTGGTTTTGACAACATCGCCCAGTATGCCGACACCCTCAACAGTCCGTCAGACTATGGATCCAGTGTCGGTCGTTATGCCAACCGCATCAAGGAGGGTAAGTTCACCCTTGGTGAGACGGAGTATCAGTTGAAGAAAAACGACGGTCCGAACTGCCTGCATGGTGGTGGCAACACAGGTTGGATGCATCAGGTGTACGACGCTGAGCAGATCGGCGATTCCGTCCTGAAGCTGACAATCGTGGCTGCCGACGGTGAAAACGGCTTCCCTGGCAAGGTGATGGCTGTCACAACCTATAAGGTGACGGCAGACAACATCCTCGACATGACATGGGAGGCAGAGTCAGACCGTCCGACCATCATCAACCAGACCAACCACAACTACTACAATCTCAGTGGCGACTTTACACAGCCCGGCTACGATCAGGTGCTCTATGTAAATGCCGACAACTTTACACCGAGCGATAAGCTCTACATCCCTACGGGTGAGATCAAGTCAGTGGAGGGAACCCCCATGGACTTCCGTGAGCCTCATGCCATCGGCGACAGCATCCAGTCTGAATTCGACCAGATCCAGAACGCCACAGGCTATGACCACAACTTCTGCCTGAACACCTATAAGGACGGTAAGGGCGACGACACACAGGTTTGTGCCAGCCTCTACAGCCCCAAGACCGGCATCTTCATGGAGATGTTCACCAACGAACCCGGTGTACAGGTCTACAGCGGCAACTTCCAGGGTGTAGGTGCTGATGCAGACATCATCCGCAAGCACGGTCTCAAATACCCCAAGCACGTGAGCGTCTGTCTCGAGAGCCAGAAATATCCCGACTCTCCCAATCATCCCGAATGGGTTCAGCCGACCCTGAATCCAGATGAGAAATACTACAGCCACGCTGCCTATAAGTTCTCGATTAAATAATCACTAACTATTAATATTTTAAACAATGAATTGGAGTTCACATGAATTCGTCTGGCTCGACTGGGTAGTGCTCATCGTCGGCCTTATGGGAGTGGTGGCAGCCGTATGGTATGCCATCTGGAAAGACAAGAAAGCCCAGCAGGGCGAAGACTCTTCGGCTTACCTCTTCGGTAAGGGTGAGCCTTGGTACGTCATCGGTATGGCCATCTTTGCCGCCAACATCGGTTCTGAGCACCTTGTAGGTCTCGCCGGTACCGGTGCGAAGGACGGTGTGGGAATGGCCCACTGGGAGATGCAGGGATGGATGATTCTCATCCTCGGCTGGCTCTTCGTACCCTTCTATCAGCTGCTCATCAACAAGATGGGTAAGATCATCACCATGCCCGACTTCCTGAAGTTCCGCTACACCCAGCGCACTGGTTCGTGGCTGTCCATCATCACCCTCGTGGCCTATGTGCTCACGAAGGTCTCTGTGACGGCCTTCACGGGTGGTATTTTCTTCAAATTCCTGCTCGACATCCCCTTCTGGTATGGTGCCATCGGTCTGATTGCCATCACGGCAGTCTTCACCGTCTTCGGCGGTATGAAGGGCGTGATGACGCTGTCTACCATTCAGACACCGATCCTGATCGTGGGTTCTTTCCTCGTCCTGTTCCTTGGTCTGAACATGCTTGGCGACGGTAGCATCTCTGCCGGATGGGCTGAGATGATGCGCGTCTGTAACGCTGCACACGACGGCTTCGGTACGACCCACATGTTCCATCCCGATCCTGCTGATCCGATGTACCCGCAGTTCCCAGGCTATGTGGTGTTCCTCGGTGCCTCGATCATCGGTTTCTGGTACTGGTGTACTGACCAGCATATCGTTCAGCGTGTACTCGGTCAGGTTCCTGGCGAGGACAACAAGGAAGTGATGAAGCGTGCTCGTCGTGGTACGATTGCAGCCGGTTTCTTCAAGATCCTCCCCTGCTTCATGTTCCTCATCCCCGGTATGATTGCCTATGCCCTGTCACTGAAGACGGGTAGTGGCATCGAGATGGACATCACCAACCACGAGTCTACCGATGGTGCCTTCGCCATGATGGTGAAGAACATCCTGCCTGCCGGTATCAAGGGTATCGTGACCATTGGTTTCGTCTGTGCTCTGGTAGCTTCACTGGCAGCCTTCTTCAATAGCTGTGCCACCCTCTTCACGGAGGACTTCTACAAGCCGATGAAGAAGGGCAAGAGCGAGGCTCACTACGTGTTCGTTGGCCGTTCGGCTACTGTCGTGGTGGTGCTCCTCGGTCTGGCTTGGATGCCGATCATGATGAACATGGGTAACCTCTATTCTTACCTGCAGGACATCCAGTCACTGATTGCTCCTGCTATGGTGGCCGTATTCACCCTCGGTATCTTCTCGAAGAAAATCACACCGAAGGCCGGTGAATATGGTCTCATTGGCGGCTTCCTCATCGGAATGGTCCGTCTGATCACCAACGTGGTGACCGACTCTGGTAAGGCTGTCATGGATGGTGCTTTCTGGGATGCCACTGCTTGGTTCTGGCAGACCAACTGGCTCATCTTCGAGTGCTGGCTGTTGCTCTTCATCATCCTGCTGATGGTGGCTGTCAGCTTCTTCACGCCAGCCCCATCCAAGGAACAGGTGGATGCCATCACCTTCTCTGCCGACTTCAAGAAGTCTATTAAGGAGAGCTGGGGTGTCTTCGATGTGGTAGGCACGCTGGTGGTCATCGGCCTCTGCAGCTGCTTCTACTATTACTTCTGGTAAAATACGAATAGACCATGACATTTTACAACGAACATTCCAAGGTATGGTTGTCGGTAGACTGTATCATCTTCGGCTTCGACGATGGGAAGTTGAAGGTGCTCATCGGCAAGCGCCAGATGGATCCCGGACGTGGCGAATGGAGCCTCTATGGAGGCTTCGTCGCTGCCGACGAGAGCGTCGACGACGCTGCCACACGGACACTCTACGAACTGACCGGACTGCGGAATCTGTTCATGCGCCAGGTGGGTGCTTTCGGAAATGTAGACCGTGACCCGGGCGAACGGGTGGTTTCCATTGCCTACTATGCACTCATCAACGTCAAGGACTATGATGAAGAACTGCGCTTGCAGCATGGTGTAAAATGGGTGGACATCAATGAGATTCCACAACTCTATTCCGACCACAATGAGATGGTGCGTAAGGCGAGGAAGTTGATGCAGCAGAAACTGTCCCAGGAGCCCATAGGCTTCCGCCTCCTCCCTGCCCTGTTCACGCTCACCCAGCTCCAGAACCTTTATGAGGCTGTCAACGGAGCCGAACTCGACAAGCGCAATTTCCGCAAGCGCATCAAGGAAATGGACTTCATCGAGAAGACAGAATTGGTCGACAAGACCAGTTCTAAGCGTGGTGCCTATCTCTATCGTTTCAACAAGCGGGCTTATAAAGAAGCTCCAAATTTCAAAATTTAATGATCAAACAACTATGCTCGAAGAACTAAAAGAAAAAGTATTCAAGGCCAATCTTGACTTGGTCAAGCAGAACCTCGTGATTTTCACATGGGGAAATGTCTCAGGTATTGACCGCGAGAACGGTCTGGTAGTCATCAAGCCTTCCGGCGTGGACTACGACGTGATGAAAGCATCCGATATGGTGGTGGTAGACCTCAAGACGGGTGAAGTAGTAGACGGTGACCTCAATCCGTCATCCGACACCCCCACACACCTTGTTTTATATAAGGCCTTCCCCAACATCCAGGGCGTGGTACACACCCACTCTACCTATGCCACTGCCTTCGCACAAGCTGGCCGTGACATCCCCAACATCGGCACCACCCATGCCGACTACTTCTATCAGGCCATCCCCTGCACCCGTGACATGACGGAGGCAGAGGTAAAGGGCAACTACGAGTTGGAGACGGGTAATGTCATCGTCGACGAGATCCTCAACATCCGTAAGATCAACCCCGATCACACGCCTGCCGTACTGGTGAAGAACCATGGACCTTTCTCATGGGGTACCTCTCCCGACAATGCCGTCTACAACGCCAAGGTCATGGAGCAGTGTGCCAAGATGGCATTTATCGCCTTCAATGTCAATCCCAATCTGACAATGAATCCCCTCCTCATCGAGAAGCACTACATGCGCAAGCACGGTCCCAATGCCTACTACGGACAAAAAGGACAAAAACATTAATTTATTAATATCACCACGAATTTCACTAATTTCACGAATTATTCTGTGCGCAGCAAAATTAGTGTAATTCGCGTAATTCGTGGTCAAAAAAAATTTAAGTATGAAAGCATTTGAGAATTACGAGATTTGGTGGGTGACTGGTGCACAGTTGCTCTATGGCGGCGACGCAGTCGTTGCAGTCGATGGTCACTCTAAGGAGATGGTTGAGGGTCTGAACGCCTCTGGCAACATCCCCGTGAAGATTGTGTATAAGGGTACGGCCAACAGCTCAAAGGAAGTCGAGGCTGTGATGCTGGCCGCCAACAACGACGAGAAGTGTGTCGGTATCATCACTTGGATGCATACCTTCTCACCCGCAAAGATGTGGATCAAGGGTCTGCAGCAGTTGCAGAAGCCTCTCCTCCACTTCCACACACAGTACAACGCTGAGATCCCCTGGGAGACGATGGACATGGACTTCATGAACCTCAACCAGAGTGCTCACGGCGATATCGAGTTCGGACATATCTGTACCCGTATGCGCATTGCCCGCAAGGTGGTCTGCGGCTATTGGAAGGACGAGAACGCCCAGAAGCAGATTGCCGTTTGGGCACGTGTGGCTGCCGGTGTGGCTGATGCCCACAACGTACGCTGCCTGATGTTCGGTATGAACATGAACAACGTGGCTGTGACCGATGGCGACCGTGTAGAGTTCGAGCAGCGCTTGGGCTACCATGTGGACTACTATCCTGTCTCTTCACTGATGGAGTACTTCAAGAAGGTCACCGACGCAGAGGCTGATGCCCTCGTCGAGGAGTACAAGAAGCTCTACACCATCAAGATCGACGAGAGCGGTGAAGAGGTTTACTGGCAGAAGGTGAAGAATGCTGCCAAGGCTGAGATTGCTCTCCGTCGCGTTTTGAAGGATGAGGGTGCTACCGCCTTCACCACCAACTTCGACGACCTCGGTGATGCAGACATCGATGCACCTGACTTCTGTGGCTTCGACCAGATTCCAGGTCTCGCTTCACAGCGCCTGATGGAAGAAGGTTACGGTTTCGGTGCCGAGGGTGACTGGAAGACGGCTTGTCTCTATCGCACTCTCTGGGTTATCCAGCAGGGCATGCCTATCGGCTGTTCCTTCCTCGAGGACTACACGCTCAACTTCGCTGGTGACCGTTCGTCTTGTCTCCAGAGCCACATGCTCGAGGTCTGCCCGCTCATCGCTGTCGACAAGCCAAAGCTCGAGGTTCACTTCCTCGGCATCGGTATCCGCAAGCAGCAGACTGCCCGCCTCGTGTTCACCTCGAAGACCGGTCGTGGTATCAAGGCGACTGTCGTTGACCTCGGCAACCGTTTCCGTCTCATCTCTCAGGAGGTGGAGTGCATCGAGCCGAAGCCCATGCCCAACCTCCCCGTGGCTTCTGCCCTCTGGATCCCCCAGCCCACCTTCGAGATCGGTGCTGCAGCCTGGATCCTCGCTGGTGGTACTCATCACAGCGCCTTCTCATACGACATCAACGAAGAGTACTGGGCAGACTTCGCTGAGATGCTCGGCATCGAGTACGTCCGCATCAACAAGGACACTACCATCGCCGACTTCAAGCAAACCCTCCAGAACAACGAGATGTACTACATGCTCAACAAAGCACTGAGATAAAGGAATGGAAATATACAACTATGACCGCAAAACAAACAATTGAGGCTGGAAAAGCCATATTAGGAATCGAATTCGGTTCCACGAGAATCAAGGCCGTCCTCATCGACGAGGACAACAAGCCCATTGCACAGGGCTCACATGAGTGGGAAAACCAGTTGGTAGACGGTCTCTGGACCTATTCTACCGAGGCTATCTGGTACGGACTTCAGGACTGCTATGCCGAACTCCGCAAGGATGTCCTGGCTCAGTACGACTGCGAAATTGAGGCCCTTGCCGCCATCGGCTTCTCTGCCATGATGCACGGCTACATGGCCTTCAACGAGAAACAGGAGATCCTCGTGCCCTTCCGCACATGGCGTAACACCAACACGGGTAAGGCAGCTGCAGAACTCTCCAAGCTCTTCAACTACAACATCCCCCTCCGTTGGTCGATCAGCCACCTCTATGAGGCTATCCTCGACAACGAGGAGCACGTCTCAGACATCAAGTACCTCACCACCCTTGCCGGTTATGTCCACTGGCAGGTCACAGGCCAGTTCGTCCTTGGCGTAGGCGATGCCTCTGGTATGATCCCTGTCGATCCCGCTACGAAGACTTACGATGCTACGATGGTGAAAAAGTTTGACGAGCTCATCGCTCCGAAAGGATTCTCCTGGACATTGCTCGACATCCTGCCAAAGTCACTCAACGCTGGTGAGAACGCAGGTTTCCTGACACCAGAAGGAGCAAAGAAACTCGATGTCTCTGGCCACCTGAAGGCTGGTATCCCCGTTTGTCCTCCTGAGGGCGACGCAGGCACAGGTATGGTCGCTACCAACGCTGTCAAGCAGCGCACAGGTAACGTCTCCGCAGGCACCTCTTCATTCTCGATGATCGTGCTGGAGAAACCACTGTCGAAGCCTTACGAGATGATCGACATGGTGACCACGCCTGACGGTTCTCTCGTCGCTATGGTGCACTGCAACAACTGCACCAGCGACATCAACGCCTGGGTAAGTCTCTTTAAGGAATACCAGCAACTGCTTGGTATCAAGGTGGATATGAACGAGCTATACGGCAAGCTCTTCAATAAGGCTATGGAGGGTGACACTGACTGTGGTGGCTTGATGGCCTACAACTATGTCAGTGGTGAGCCTGTCACTGGCTTGCAGGAAGGTCGCCCCATGTTCATACGTTCTGCCAACGACAAGTTCAACCTTGCCAACTTCATGCGTGCCCACCTCTATGGTGCCATCGGTGTGCTGAAGATCGGTAACGACATCCTGTTCAAGGAAGAGATGATCCGTGTAGATCGCATCACGGGTCACGGTGGTTACTTCAAGACACCTGGTGTCGGTCAGCGCATGCTTGCTGCTGCCCTCAACAGTCCCATCTCTGTGATGGAGACCGCTGGCGAAGGTGGTGCCTGGGGTATTGCCCTGCTCGCAGGCTATGCAGTAAATAATCCCGACAAACTCTCACTCGCCGACTACCTCGAGAAGGTTGTCTTCGCAGGCAACACGGGCGTATCCATCGCCCCCACCCCCGAAGACGTTGCCGGCTTTGAGAAGTACATCGAGAACTACAAGCGCTGCCTCCCCATCGAACAGGCCGCTGTCGATCACAAGTAAAGAAATAATTTCCAAATCAAATCCCCTCGCTATTCTTCGGCGAGGGGATTTTTAAGGGAATAAATCAAGCACACATTATTCCTTAAATAATATAAAAGGGTTGGCGGAATCCAAAATATTTTGTAACTTTGTAGCCAAAACATTTAAACCCTATAAACAATATGAAAAGACTATTTCTTACTGCGACTATCGCACTGGCCTTTGCCACAGGGGCAACGGCCGCAGAGAATGTGAAGGCAACGGTTCACGCTGATCAGGCGGGAGCCAAGATCAACCGTGAGATCTACGGACAGTTCTCAGAACACCTCGGATCGTGTATTTATGGCGGCCTTTGGGTGGGCGAAGACTCACAGATTCCCAACATCAACGGCTACCGCAAGGATGTGTTCGAGGCACTGAAGGCACTGAAGATTCCCGTGATGCGCTGGCCTGGTGGCTGCTTTGCCGACGACTACCACTGGATGGACGGCATCGGCCCGAAGAAAGACCGTCCGTCGCTGCGCAACAATAACTGGGGCGGCACCATCGAGGACAACTCTTTCGGTACCCATGAGTTCCTGAACCTCTGCGAGATGCTCGGCTGCGAGCCGTATATCAGCGGTAACGTGGGTTCCGGTACCGTGAAGGAGATGGCCCAGTGGGTGGAGTATATGACCAGCGACGGCGACACCCCGATGGCCCGTCTGCGTCGTGCCAACGGCCGCGACAAGGCCTGGAAGGTGAAGTACTTCGGCATCGGCAACGAGGCCTGGGGCTGTGGTGGTAACATGACACCTGAATACTACTCGAACGAGTTCCGCAAGTTCAACACCTATCTCCGCGACCAGCCCGGCAATAAGCTCTATCGCATTGCCTCAGGTGCCTCCGACTATGACTACGACTGGACCACGGTGCTGATGAAGAACATCGGCCGTCAGATGCAGGGTATATCCTTACATTATTATACCTGTACAGGTTGGAACGGCTCAAAAGGCTCAGCCACAAAGTTCAACACCGACCAGTACTACTGGGCTTTAGGCAAGTGTACGGAGATCGAGGAAGTCATCAAGAAGCACAAGGCCATCATGGACAAGGAAGATCCCGAAGGCAAGATCGGCCTGCTCGTCGATGAATGGGGCACATGGTGGGACGAGGAACCCGGCACCATCGCTGGCCACCTCTACCAGCAGAACGCCCTCCGCGATGCGTTTGTAGCTGCCCTGAGCCTGAACATCTTCCATAAGTACACCGACCGTGTAAAGATGGCAAACATCGCCCAGGTGGTGAACGTGCTACAGTCGATGATCCTCACCGACCAGGAAGGCACGGGCCACATGGTGCTCACACCGACCTACCACGTGTTTGAGATGTACACCCCGTTCCAGGAGGCCACCTGGATCCCACTCGACCTTGAGTCGGAAGTGATGGCCGTAAGCAAGGCTTACTTCAAGGAGAAGGCTGACGCCAAGGATGCAGGCTATCGTCCCTGCCCCATGCTCTCTGCCTCAGCAGCAAAGACACAGGACGGATCGATCGTACTCGCCATTACCAACGTCAGCCTCGACAAGGATCAGACCATCGACTTCAATTTCGCAGGCTATGATGCCAAGCAGGTCTCCGGACGCATCCTCACCTCGAAGAACGTAGCCGACTACAACGACTTCAATAATCCGAATGTCGTTGCCCCCAAGGCTTTCAACGATGCCAAGCTGAACAAGGGCGTACTGACGGTAAAGGTTCCCGCCAAGTCGATTGTGGTCCTGAACATCAAATGATTTTTATATGTTAAATAGAAATCACCTTGTTTTTTGTTTTCTCTTTGCACTGCTTTTGACGGGATGTCAAACGGGGGGAGAAAGAAGAGAGATGATGTGGCTGGTGCAGTCGTCTGAGAAGGTGAGTGTAGGCGGTGAGGTACTGTCCACCCCAGCAGCCCAGACAGAAGGATGGATACAGGCGAAAGCACCTTCAACCATCATGGGAGTGTTGACGGACAATGGCATTGAGAAAGAAGCACTTACGGCCGACGACTACGCCAAGATCGACAAGACGCAGTTCGAGAAGAGCTGGTGGTATCGCACCACCTTCAATCAGCCTGCCTTGAAAGAGGGTGAACACGTGTTGCTCGACTTCGACGGAATCAGTTATCGTGCTAATGTGTGGCTCAACGGCCAGCAGATTGCCAACAGTCAGGAGATGGCCGGGCCATTCCGGCAGTTTGAGTTCGATGTGACCCAAGCCATCGCCCAGGAGAATGTGCTCGCTGTCGAAGTGTTCCGTGCCCAGCCCGGAGAACCCAACATCGGCTTTGTGGACTGGAACCCGCGTCCTGCCGATGAGAGCATGGGCATCTATCGCGAGGTCAGGGTGAAGACATGTGGCAACGTGTCCGTATCTCACTCCGCCGTCCGCTCGAGGGTAAACACGGAAACGCTTGATGAAGCCTGGCTCACAGTAGTCACAGAACTGAAGAACCTCTCGGACCAGCCTGTGGAAGGCGAGGTCAGAGGCACTGCCGACGGACAGCCGTTCAGTTGTCCCGTCACACTTGCGGCTGGCGAGAAGCGTCGCCTCATCCTCCCCTCGGAGATTCATATCGACCATCCGCGCCTGTGGTGGTGCCACAATATGGGCAAGCCCGAACTCTGTGATTTGCACATTGAATTTGTGCAAACAATGGAAAATGGAAAATTGACAATGGATAATGATGTGTCTGATAGCGAGGACGTACGTTTCGGCATCCGCGAGGTGAAGAGCTATCTGACGGACGAGGGCTATCGCGGCTTCATGCTGAACGGCAAGAAGGTGCTCTTAAGAGGTGCCGGCTGGACAGACGATATTTACCTAAGAGACACCCCTGAGCGCAATCGCCTACAATTAGAATATGTACGCGATATGAACATGAACACCGTCCGACTGGAAGGATTCTGGGGAACCTCACAGAGTCTCTATGACCTCTGTGATGAACTGGGACTGCTGATCCTCGTGGGTTGGAGCTGTCATTGGGAGTGGGAAAGCTATCTCGGTTCTCCCACCGAGGAGCCCTACGGCGGCATCATCAGCCCGGAGAATATCGCCCTCGTTGCCAAGTCGTTCGAGGATCAGGTGATGTGGCTACGCTACCATCCGTCGATCATCGGCTGGTTCGTGGGCAGCGATAGGATTCCCAAACCCGAACTGGAGAAACAGTATCAGCAGTTCCTCAGTCAGGAGGACGACCGCGACTATATCATTTCTGCCAAGAATTTAGAGAGTGAGATCTCCGGATGGTCTGGCACGAAGATGGCAGGGCCCTACGAGTATGTGGGTCCGTCGTACTGGTATCTGCCAGAAGCTCCC
>Ga0265298_10001920_pt1 | contig 30105 bp, 33 predicted proteins | sample AusTroGonzalo_MG_3_FD_193486 | JGI IMG/M metagenome (GOLD analysis project Ga0265298, IMG submission 193486) | Bovine rumen microbial communities from tropical cattle in Woodstock, Queensland, Australia - Gonzalo_01 | ecosystem: Host-associated > Mammals > Digestive system > Stomach > Rumen ...
AAGATCGTCATCGAGCGTACGCTCAAGCTCATCACCGTCACCATCCACACCGCTCGTCCGGGTATCATCATCGGCAAGGGCGGCCAGGAGGTCGACAAGCTGAAAGAAGAGCTGAAGAACATCTGCAACAAGGACGTCCAGATCAACATCTTCGAAGTCAAACGCCCTGAGGTCGACGCCAACATCGTCGCCAACAACATCGCCCGCCAGCTCGAAGGCCGCGTGTCCTATCGCCGCGCCGTCAAGATGGCCGTCGCATCGACGATGCGCATGGGCGCCGAGGGCATCAAGGTCCAGATCAGCGGCCGCGTCGGTGGTGCTGAAATGGCCCGCAGCGAGATGTTCAAGGAAGGCCGTACCCCGCTCCACACCATCCGTGCCGATATTGATTACGCACTGGCAGAGGCCCATACCAAAGTCGGCGTGCTCGGCATCAAGGTCTGGATCTGCAACGGTGAAGTTTACGGTAAGCGCGACCTGTCGCCGAACGCCGGTGTCTCGGCAGCGGCCCAGGGTGCAGCCGGCGAGCGCCGTGGTGGCGACCGCCGTCCGCGCGGAGGCCGTGGCGGCGAGCGTCGCGGTGACCGTGGCGAACGCCGTGGCGGTGAGCGCCGTGGCCGTCGCGAGGAGTAATCCTCCCGTCAGGAAAAAGAGAGGTTGTCGCATCGTCGGCAACCTCTTTTTTTTATCTTTGTACCAGAATATTCCTACCTATGAAAAAGCTATTTATCCTGCTGGCCGCAGCCGCTTTGCTGGCTGGTTGCTGTGCATCGGCACCGGAAGGCGCGCTGAAGCACGCCACCCCTGAATCGATGGGGATGAATTCCGCGAAACTGAACCAGATCGACCGGGAGGTGGCCCGTGCCATCGATGAGGGCAACATCCCGGGTTGCGTTGTTTCGGTCGTCCGTGACGACAAGATCGTCTTCCTGAAAGCCTACGGCAACAAGCAGGTGGTACCCGATACCGTCCCGATGACCGTCGAGACCATCTTCGACCTGGCTTCCGTGAGCAAATGCGTGGGCACCACGCTCTCCTTCATGCAACTCGTGGAGAACGGCTACGTGCGTCTCTCGGATGACGTGGACATGTATATCCCGGACTTTAAACCCTGGATCGATCCCGAGACCGGCAAGAAGGTCGACATCACCGTACAGGACGTGATGACCCATACTTCCGGCCTGTCGCCCTACATCGCCACGGCGTCGTACCTGGCACGTTTCGGCGAGAACAGCCCGGACTCGCTCATCTGGCACATCGCCAACGAAATCAAGCGCAACTTCCGCCCGAAGACCGACTACATGTACAGCTGTCTCAACTTCGTGACCGTGCAGAATATCCTGCAGAACATCACGGGCGAGAAACTCTGTGACTATGCCGAAAAGAACGTGTTCGGCGCACTGGGCCTCAAGCACACGGGCTACATGCCGAAGCAGCGCCATCCCGAATGGATGCCGCTGGTCGCCCCGACCGAGGTGCAGCCTGACGGAAAGCCTCTGCTGGGTGAAGTGCACGACCCGCTGGCCCGCCTGGCCAACGGCGGCAACTCCGGCAACGCCGGCGTATTCTCGAACTGCGAGGATCTCTCCGTCATCTGCGCCGCCATCATGAACGGCGGAGCCGTGAACGGCAAGCGCATCCTCAGCCCGCTCACCGTCGAGACCATGGCCACCGTGCCCTCCGACAACGATCCCTGGATCGGCCGGGCGCTGGGCTGGGACAACCGCAGTGATGCAGCCGGCCTGCGCGGTGACCTCTTCAGCCGTACGCGTACCATCTGCCACACCGGCTACACCGGCACCTCCATCATCATGGACCTGGACAACAAGACCGCCGTCATCATCCTGGCCCACCGTGTTCACCCCACCGATACGGGCGGCACCGGCAAGCTCCGCGCCCGCATCGCCAACATCGTAGCAGGCAGCTTTGAGAAATAACATCACCTACGGCCGTGTGGCCGACCTTTTCCCCCGCACAGGGACCATCCTCATCGCAGACGAATATTTCCGCGAAGCAGGCACGCTTGCGTCGTGGGGCTGTCCCATCCTCTGGATCCATGCATCCGAACAGGAAAAGACCCTTGCCACGGTGGAACGCCTGGTCGCGCAGCTCCTCGAGCTGCAGGCCGACCGCGACACCATGCTTATCGGCGTGGGCGGCGGCATCGTGACCGACATCACGGGCTTCGTGGCCGCCATCTACAAACGCGGCCTCCGCTTCGGACTGGTACCCACCACCCTGCTGGCGCAGGTCGACGCTGCCATCGGCGGCAAGAACGGCGTGAATTTCGACCGTTTCAAGAATATGGTCGGCACTTTCCGCCAGGCCGAATTCGTCTATGTCGACACGGATTTCCTGCACACCCTGCCGCTGCGTGAGCTGAGGTGCGGAGCCGCGGAGATGCTCAAGACCTTCCTCCTGGCCGATGCAGAGGCCTACGAGGAAGCTGTCGCCGTTTTCCAGGGCCCGCATCCGGAACGCGTGCCGCAGCACCTCGTGCGCCGCGCCGGCGAGATCAAGTTCTCGCTCGTGGAACAGGATCCGGAAGACCATGGCGTCCGCCAGTTGTTGAACCTGGGCCACACGTTCGGCCACGCCATCGAGAAATGCAGCACCCTGTACGAACATGGCGAAGCCGTGGCTATCGGCATCGTGATGGCCGCCCGCATGGCCTGCGAGAAAGGACTCATGACGCCGGAAGACGCCGCGCGCATCCGTGCTGACATTGAAGCCGCCGGACTCCCCGTCGAGCCGCCGGTGCCCGAAGCCGAGTTGCACGCCGCCATCCTGCAGGACAAGAAACGTACGGGAGGCACCCTGCGGTTCGTGCTCCCTGAAACCATCGGCCACGCCATACTATGGGAAGAATCTGTTACAGCCTGAAGCAGGTCAGCGCCTCGTACTGCCGCTTCCTGGCCGGCATCCGTCCCGACGATGCCGTCGAGGTGCGGCTGGACGGCAGCGATTTCAGCGAAGAAGAGATCCGCGACATCTTTTCCTGCCCCCGGCAATCCCGGATGATCGCCACGTGCCACATCTCGCTGCCCTCCCAGGTGGAAGCGGCGGGTCGCCAGCTGGCCACCGCCGTCCTCGCGGGAGCCGACTATGTGGACATTCCGCTCGATTTTCCCGAGAATTCCCGGCAATGGCTCATGAGCCTGGCGCTGAACCACGGCACGCGGGTCATCCTTTCCTGGCACAACTATTCGAATACCGACAAGCCCGAACGCCTGCTGACCCTGGCGGAACAGGCCCGGCAGCAGGGCGCCGACATCATCAAGATCGTCACGACGGCACATAGCCCGGAAGATGCGGCGGCCGTACTTTCGCTGTACGAGCACTTCGAGCCGGAGCGACTGCTGGCTTTTGCCATGGGAGAAGCGGGCCGCGCCTCACGCTTCACAGCTTTTGAAAAAGGTGCGCCCTTCCTCTTCGTGGCACCCACCCGCAGCAGCGCCACCGCACCGGGACAGCCCAGTTGGTTCGACCTGCTGCCCGATGAAGCCATCCAGCTCCGCGGCGAGGCCTTCCTGCCGGCTTCCAAGAGTTTTGCCCAGCGCGCCATCCTGCTCGCCGCCCTGACCACCGGCACTACCAAACTCTACGGCGTGACCCTCTGTGAGGACGTTTCGTCCGCCATCCGCGTCGCCGGATCCCTCTTTGCCGACGTGACACTGGACGGCACCACGCTGACCGTCGTCGGGCACCAGGACATTCTCCACGAAGGTCTCCGCGTGCGCGACAATACCCTCTTCGTGGGCGAATCGGGGCTACTGGCGCGACTTTGCATCCCGCTGGCGGGTCTCGCCCAGGAAGACATCCTCATCACCGGCGAGAAGACGCTGCTCCGGCGCAAGCTCGACGACCACCGTTCCGCCCTGCGGAAACTGGGCCTGCGGCTCAACTACACCGACCGCTGCCACCTGCCCGTGACGGTGAAGGGACGGCTTCACGCCGGCGAAGTTGTCGTCTCCGGCCAGAAAGGGTCGCAGATGATCTCCGGCATGCTGCTCGCCCTTTCGCAGTGCAACGAAGAAAGCACCCTGGTCATCGAAGACGTGACCAGTGAACCCTATATCAACCTGACCACTTACATCGCCTCGTTCTTCGGCCTCTCGGGCTATGACTGTCCGGAGCTTGCCGAAGCCAGGCTCTCCGAGGACCCGGAGGAAGAGCTGGAAGATCCGCTCCTCCGCACATGGTACATCGATCCGGCTCAGCCGGTTACGCCGGTCCAGGGCCTGGAGGTGGAACGCGACTGGAGCGCTGCGGCCATGATGCTGGTGGCCGGCGCCGTGGCCGGTGAGGTCACCGTCCGCCATCTCGATCCCTTCTCCTGCCAGTCCGACGCCGCCATTTTCGACCTGCTTAAGCAGAACGACGTCGACATCGAAGTGACCGACAACCAGCGCACCCTTACCGTGCGCAAGTCCATCCTGCGGCCTTTCTTCTTCGACATCAACGACGCTCCGGACCTTTTCGCGCCGCTCTTCGTGCTGGCTGTCTTCTCGGAAGGCGAGAGCGTCATCGCCGGCATCGAACGACTGAAGAACAAGGAGAGCAACCGCGCCGCCACCTTTGCCGACGAATTCCGCAAGCTGGGCGTGCAGACGGCCGCTTCTGAAGACCAGATGATCATCTACGGGCACGAAAACCACCGCCTGCACGGCGCCGCATGCTCTTCGCACGGCGACCACCGCCTCGCGATGGCCCTGCTGGTGGCTTCGCTCTATGCCGACAGACCCGTGATCATCGACGACACCGACTGCATCGCCAAGTCGTTCCCCGAGTTTCTCGACATTTTCAACCGACTCAAACGCTGATACGATGGACCGCTTCGGCCAACATTTCACGATGGATATTTTCGGCGCGTCGCATGCGCCGTCCGTGGGGGTCACGCTCCGCGGCGTTCCGGCGTCGCTGCCCCTGGCGGCTGACGACTTCACCGCCGACCTCCTTCGCCGCAAGAGCGGCGCCAAGGGCACCACGCCCCGCATCGAGGCAGACCTGCCGGAAATCGACGACCGCCGCTCCAGCGACGGCACGCTGACCATCACCTTCGCCAACCGCAACTACCGCGACGGCGACTACGAAGACTTTACCGACATCCCTCGGCCCGGTCATGCGGATTTCGTGGCGCTGGCCAAATACGGCTCACTGCGCAACGGCTGGTTCTCCGGCCGCATGACGCTGCCGATCGTGGCGGCGGGTGTGATAGCCAAGAAACTCATCGCGCCGCTGCACATCGAGGCGCAATTGCTGGAGGTGGGCGGCATTCCCTTTACCGACACGGAAGCGGTGGACCAGGCGCTCGACATAGCGCTACGCGAAGGAGATTCGCTCGGCGGCATCATCGAGTGCCGCTGCACCGGCGTCCCCGTCGGCCTCGGCGAGCCGTTCTTCGACCCGCTCGAGTCGCTGCTGGCCCATGCGCTGTTTGCCATTCCCGGCATCCGCGGCGTGGAGTTCGGTGACGGTTTCTCGGCTGCACGCATGAAGGGTTCCGCACACAACGACCCCATCGTCGACGCGGCCGGCCACACCGCCCGTAACGGTGCCGGCGGCATCAACGGCGGCATTTCCAACGGCAATCCCGTGGTGTTCCGCATCGCCGCCAAACCCACGTCCAGCATTCGTAAAGCCCAACATACCTTCGATTTCGCCCGCGGCGAGATGGTCGATTATTCCATCCCCGGTCGGCACGACGTCTGCTTCGCCCTGCGCGTCCCGCCCGTCGTCGAAGCCGTCACCGCCTGCGTTTTTGCCGATCTCATGTTATGAAAAGAATTCTGATGCTTCTGCTGGCCACCGCCTTGCTGGCCGGCTGCGCCAAGGGCCCGAAGCTCGATCCCGTGGTCCAGGCATATTACCGCGACTCCCTGGCCTCCTTGACGGCACGCTGTGAAAAGGTGCTCCAAGCGGCCTATATGGCTGAAAACCTGCTCGGCGAACGGGATGACCTGCCGAACTGGGAAGGCTATCCCGTGCAGCTGTACGAGTATTACACGGGTCGCGACATCTATCTCGGCGAGCCGAAGCGAGGACTCGTCTATCTGCTCAATCCTTCGCCTGAGCAACTGGCTCGCTGGGTGGTCAATGCGGTTTTCGATGCTACGGGAGCGCTCGATCCGGCCAAGATCGAGCAGCTCTGCTCCTTCATCCAATGGCAGAGCGGTGCGCAGTTCCCCGTCAGCGGGGTGGTGTATGAAGATATGTACACGGCTGGTTTCTACGAGCCCTACGTGTTCAAGGATGGCGTGACGGTCTATGTGGCGGATTCCACGTACCTGACACGTGAAAAGCATCCCACCGACACGATGCTCGAATACTATCTCACGCTCACGAACGACCAGCTGCGTCCCAACACGGGCCGTTATGCACGCATCAGCTCCACCACGCGCGAAATGTATTATGCGGCCGGCGGCACGGCCGACGTGGGTTTCAGCAACGACGGGGAGCGCTCGCAGGCCTGGCTGGCGGAAGTGGGCCGTCTCTACCGCGAAGCGTGGGGTTCCGACAAGAATTTCCTGATCTATGCCTGGGCCAAGGCAAATTTGTAAAATTGAGCAATAATCCATACATTTGCACCCGCTACGATTGGCCCGGATGGCGGAATCGGTAGACGCGCTGGTCTCAAACACCAGTGGCCGCGAGGCTGTGCCGGTTCGACCCCGGCTCCGGGTACAAGAAGACCTTGTAAGTTGCTGATATTAAAGCACCCTACAAGGTCTTTCTCTTTGAATCCCCCAGATTTGGCCACATTTTGACCACATTTTTCAATTCGCCTATGCTTCAGCGGCCATGCATGTGGTATTGTAGTAGAACACACAAACTGTTTTCCCGCCATCAATAATGTAGGCGGTATAATCATCTGTACAAGAAACATAAGAAGCATTATAGGTCTGAGCGCGCTTCTTGTGGCTTTCCTTAAAAGTGTCAAACTCATCAATGCGGATGTTTCTGCTGAATGGCCTGATTGCCCGCTCAAGTTCACCTGCTTCAGTGACTTTGAATTCATCCTGAACAAAGTAAGGTGCATTTCTGTCTGTCATCATACCCACCCCTCTAGACTTCGCCATTTCAACGGCCTTCTCAATAAGACGCTGTTCATCTGACACCACATCCTTCTCCTGAATTGAACAGGAATCCCCAGAGGCAGACTCCCCCCAAAGGGCGTCACCCTCTTCTTCAATCTCATTTGATTCACAACTGGTATCCTCAGGCAATGAGGCCATATTTTCCTCCCAATACTTTGCCTCTTCTACCTGTTGCTTATATTCCTTGGGGATAGGCATATTTGCGTAGTCGATCACGTAAGGTTCTACACCATCAGACATATTGAAATGAGACACCCGGCATTTTGTTCCAGAAAGAAGGTAGACATGATAGTTTCCAGCCACAACTGTCTTTGCATTCTTGTAGTGGTCCTCTATGCGCATTGGTTCTACAAGCTTCAGTTTCTCCAGCACCTCAATTGGCTCATTCATACCACAAGATTTATCAAGAATCAGCTCTCCATTACTTTTCTTAAATTCGTAGCAAGCATAATATGAATACTTGGAACTGACTCCTTCAGGAAGAGGCAGGTCTTCAACCGCCGCTATCGCGAGATCAACAAGTTTCTTTTCCGTCAAGCGAGTAGGTTTCTCTGACGGAGCATCAATAGACTTAACCACAGATGTAGTTGGCATTTGATTGTCCACATCAATAGTCTTGGACTTGGACATAATAGGTGACTGCCCCATAAGCATTTCATTCATAAAGCAGTATACAATCTCCTCATCCTTTGCAAGTTCACGCATAGCTGTCACATAAGAATGGGTCATTATGCTCATCCCCACCTGTTTTCTTGTCTCAAGGTTAATCTGGGTCTTTACATAGTTGCAAAGATCCTCGTAGTTCATTCCTGCATAGTTAGCAGGCTGGGCCTTTTCAGCCTTTACCAATGATTCTGTCATATTTTGAATATATATTTTGATTAAACATAGTTTTATTAAGCTGCCTGACCCAGCTGTCCCACATTTGAGTTATTTGAAGTAGCCGGGACAGCATCTTCAGGGAGGGTGATGTTAGATTTCTTTGCATTTTCAAGACGCCTCTGAACAGTGCTCTTGGACATGCACTTTTCTTCTGCAATCTGGCGGATTGACATCCCATTGCGCTGCATCATAAGAAGTTCCATAATCTCACTTGCAACCTCATCTCCGTCCAGTTTGTTGAGATGCTCATCTTCACGAGCGCACCCCATCACATCAAACTTGAGGTAGCCATCATCCTTATTCACCTCCATAACAAGGACATTCTCTGAATCAAACTGGAATTCACCAGTGCGAACCTTCACCTGCTTGAGGTAACGGAGATTGTTGTCATGAGCACTACGGGCCAGTGCAATTCCCGCATCAAAAAAATTCATGAGCTTGGCGGAACCGGCCAGGTCATTCTGCGTGATGGGTTTCCAATTGCGCCGCTTGGGGGTATGCGCAATAACAATAGTTGTCAGGTTGTATTTCTTCTTGAGGCGCACAAGCTGCTTCATAAAGTTTCCAGCCTTAATACCACTCTCTGCGCCATTACAAATGAAGGTGATGTTATCAATCACAAAGAATCTGGTTCCCTTCTTTGCCGCAGCTTCAATTGAGTCAAGAATCTCCTGTTCAAGATTTGCTCCCATCATAAGTTCAGGGTCAATCTCAGCACGTGAAAAGTTTGAGGGGAAGGTATGCATCTTACCTGTACGCGCATCGCTGTAGCGCATCTGGAACTGCTTGGATGAGAGTTCAAGATCCACATAGAGCACTTTCTCAGCTCTTGCAATGTCCTCTGCAATCTGAACGGCCAGAATTGATTTACCCACATTGCTCGCCGCGAAGATTACGGTGTTTTCATACTCGACAATGAGGTCATAGAAGTACATCTTTGGATCAGGAGTCTTGAGGCTTTCCTGGATCCATTCATTGGCGGCCTTAATAGAAAGAAGGCCTGCGTGCTTCAGATTGCTCTTGGCAATCTGGGTGGTCTTCACCTGCACTCCCACAGGAGAAGAGCCTGCATTAAATTTTTTATTCATCATATAATTATTTGAAAATGAGTGTCTATTTAGTGTTCCCCAACAAACCTCTTCAAAGAGGCCACATATTAGAAATAACAAAAGCGGACGCGATTTGTCGGGAAAAATGAGGTTTTCGCGTATTTTTTTGAAAAAATTGTCTTTCTGCGTCACCTTAATCCCCTCACCTGGGTCCTTACAGATGAGGGGAAAGGACGCAGCTGATACATAATACCTTTGATAGAAGATTATTAATAAGCGTTACCTGCATACCGGTTCAACATACCACCTTTCGCGAAAATACCATCAATGAAAGAAGCCGGCACATCATCTTCAGGATCATAGAGAACATCATAATCAGAGCGGATTGACGTCCACTTGTCATCGTCAAGTTCTACAAGTTCGGACATGTCAAGAGCGTCGCTACTGTCAACTACCTTGTCAATCTTGTCGGTCAAATTCACGTTGATCGCAGAAGGAATATCCTCATTCATAATAGGTACAGCAGGCTTATCCTTGAGAGCAACCCCTTCCTGCGACACTTCCTGATGGGGTCTCAAAGTACAATGGTATTTCTCCATAATCTTGCCGCTAATATCATAATACTTAAGGAGTTCGGGGAGCGCCTTCTTTCCATAAAACTCGAGAACATAGCCAAACATCAAGCCGGCATACATACCAACAGTAATCTCGGTATCGAGGTTGTACAGCAACTTCATACTATGAGAGTTCTTGCTGTGATGGAGAGTTGATTGTTTTTTCATTTTTTCGCAGTTGTTAATATTTTTCATAAATCATTCATATTAAGGTGTTTATGCTTGATTATATTATACCACACCGGGCGTTTACCCGGTGTGGTATTGATGATGTTACGCCTCTTCGTCCTCCTCTTCGTAGACCCGGACCCACTCACCATCTTCATCCTTCTTCCACTCCTTGCGGGCGTACTCATGGGTAAGGAAGTAGTATTCCATCACCTGGTCGTTAGAGATGTCATCCATGGCTTCCCCCCACACGTCATACCAGACCTTGTTGGTCATAGCGCCTCCTGAAATGGAGTACTCTCCACAATAGAAGTCCTCATTCTCATCAGAGAAAATGACGTGGAAAGAAACATCAGGAAACATCTCCGAAAGGTGGGAGATTGCCGCCACAGGAGTCTCGTCGGCGGTGTTGAAAAGGATCCGGTTCGGAGCCTCGACAGCCTCATCTTCGATAGGCATGGCATCCCACTTCGAACCCCAGTTCTGGTACCTCCAATCCATATCATCGGGAATAGCGATAGTCATAGACCCGATCTTAACATTGACGTTACGCTTGCCTTTCAAATTCTTAGGCATCGGAATGAAGGACTGGAAGGAGATGGACTCACCATTGGAGCCTTTAATAAATTCACGAATCTTGGCGACCTGCTCTTCAGTTCCGTTGATCGTGAGGATGTTACTTACGTTATTACTCATAATTGTAAATGCACTTGACCTGTACAGCGCTAGGTTTTAATTGTTTTTAAAAAGGTTATAATGAATTAATTGCGCTCTGAAGCTTCCTTGAAGAATACAGCGTAAGACTCTTTGCGAAAAGACTCAGCCAGTTTCGCACTGATGGTTGCAAGAGGCCAACTGGGGATAGACAAATAAACGTCAGCGAGACTTCCGTTCACATGGAAGAACAGGTTATCACCATAATTCCAACCGAGAGCAGTAAGGACTTGAAGGACATTTAGAGAGGAGAACTTTTTGCCATCCGGCAAACTCCACCAGTCCACCACACCAGTTTCAGGGTTTACGGTTTGAATGGTAATACCTTTGAGGATTTCTTCATCAATAGTCAAATTAGTTTTCATAAGCTTTTAGCACTTTACCTGCCCAGTGCGAAGGGTTAAATGGTTAATTAATAATCTATTGGCAGTATTATGACCGACCGGCATACCTTATTATGTATTGAGCCAGGCGGGCCCAGTAATGGCGGTAGACCTTTCATTTTAAGACCGATAACCAGTGACGTGAAGGCCCAACCAAACGGAAGTCACAATCAGTCTCCAAAATGTCAAAGAACTTTCTTGTCGTGTTCGACAATACAAAGGAACGGGTGCTCCTGTTAGTGAAAATTGGACACCCCAAATTCTTCTGAAATAATTGTTTCTCGTATTTCATAGAACCTTTGCAAAGTCTTCAAAGAACTTTCTTGTCTTGTTCGACAATACAAAGGAACGGGTGCCCCTGTTAGTGAAAACTGGACACCCCATTTTTTTAGTTTATTTGCTTGCACTATGATTATTCAGTAACTTAGAGCACTAAAGCAAGTAATCATATGCCCAAGACAAACTACAAAGAATGCTGGTGGTTGGTACAAGTTGTGGCCGGCGATTTAGGTAGCGGTGGATTTAGAAATGGTACCGGATACAGTATACGGAATCTTGTTGATCTTCGGTCCGATGGTGGAAGGATTAATCAAGAAGTCCTATATGACTATGATAATATTCGTTCGCACCGAATTAAGGAAGAGTTCCGTCAATCCATAATGAGGTGGCGAGCAGAACTCTACAATGAATTTGGCTTAGCGATACTATCGAGGTCCGAAACGGGAAAGGTGAAGGGGAAAGGTGAAGGTGGGTATTACTACTATCTTGACAACCCTGATCTCCTTGAAGAGAAGAGGAAGACGCTTAAAGATCTTATCAAGTTTCTAGCAGACTCGGAAACGAATAGGGATTCATGGGTTACCGCTGGTAAGATAGAGAAACACTACCGGGGGAACGCTTCATCATTGGGCTTCCTCTCTGCTGGCGGGCCGTCTTCATATGGATACCTTTCAAAAGAAGGGACGTCGTATAGAACAGTATTGGGCGAAGAGAATCTGGAAATAATCCAGTTCGCTATGCAGTTCGGAGAAACCCTTACCATAAAGTATGGGAAAGTCAGAACGGGTGTTGACATCAATGCCCCATATACCCTGGAGCCATACCAGTTGAAGGAAATAGAAGGACGCTGGTATGTGATAGGCAATCTGTTTCCTCTTGGACATAAGGAACAGGCCGAACTGGCCATCTACGATCTGGCAAGATTGCAGTTTGCCGACGAGGAGAATCCCGATATGTTTTATGAACCCGTAAAGGGGTTCGACATTGGTGACGATAAGACCTTGGCGGATATCTGCCAAAGAAACTATCTCTATTTAGAGGGTCAGTATTGGTTAATAAACGGCGTCCGTACTATAGATATAATGACCCATACAGAAGAGTTGGCCGGATATCTTTCTAACCATCCACTCTGTTCTGCTCAAGAAGAAGTATCAACAGGGAAATACCGAATCTACACTTCTCTAACGACAGACACATTTGTCATGCTTGGTGCATATGGCGCGGAACTGAGTTTTAAGGTAATTCCGAAAGATGACGTTGACCCTTTTCCCAAGGAGATCGAGAATCATTTGAATTTCTTCAGGAACACCGGAGAATAAGTTTTCGAATGTTTAACAACTACAAATCCCACTACAACTATGGCTATTTTCTACCACGGGACCCCTAAACTGTTTGACAGATTTGACCTTTCTCACGCCCTTGAGGGAGATGGAAAAGTAAAGTTTGGGTATGGAGTGTATGTTACTGAACGTTATGCAACAGCAGCCCATTATGCAGCAGGGAGAGACAAGGTTGTCGACCCTGGGAAGCACTATTATGTCTATACCCTTGATGTGCCGGAAAAGAAGGAGGACAATTATCTCCGATCCATTGGTGATGTCCATCCAGAGATAATCAAACGAGCGGAGAAAAAGATGGGGGAAACCATTCCGGCAGAAGTGACCTGTAGCGGAAAACTGTTCAGGAAGTGGATAGGTAACCGCTGCATAGGTATGACAGGAACCGCAAAGAAGTTATCCGGCTCAGCAAGTTTAGATGCAGAGAAGGCAGCAACAAAGTTCCTTCTGGAGATAGGCGTTGATTTCCTGGAATGGCCTGTGGCACAGACAGTCCCTGATGGTCTCCAGAACCGTGCTATCCTGGATGACTCGGAAGTGAAAATCATTAAGATAGAGGAGGTTCAGCTTGACGACAAGATGCAGCTCATTGAAGGCTCACAGAAAAAGATTCGGTAATGCATGTTAGGGAGTTGATAGAAAAAAACTATCCAGAATATTATTCCTGGAATAGATACCCCGCTTCAGAGACCATAGCGTTCAGCAAGGTAAATGATGATTGGGGCATATTCAGCAACTTCGCCCGTACGACACCGATTGTGATAGATGATGTTTCCTTTGACTGCACAGAGCGGTTGTTTCAGGTGATGAAGTTCGATGATACGAGCGCCAGAAGAAAGGTACTATCTTTTCCCGCCGGACAAGGGATGAAAATGAAGACAAAGCCGCTAGAGAAGAATCCCGGGGTGAGAAATGACTGGGGAAAGGTGATTGTGGATGCTTTGAAATGGTGCCTTATGCTCAAGTATGAAAACTGTGCAGAGTTCCGACAAGAACTGGAAAGGAGCAAGGGCAAGTATATCGTGGAAGACCAGAGCACCTTTACCAAGCCGGCAGATACATATGGTGCAAAACTGACCGCTGATGGGACAACTTATTCTGGCCCCAACTTGATGGGGAGACTTCTGATGGAATTGCGGGACAAAGGTCGGCTAGATTACAAACTCCCTAAGGAAATGACAGTCTTTTCTGACCTGCGATAAGTCCAAGAATAAAGGAGATGAGTTTGTTCATCTCCTTTTATTTTTACCACGCTATCGCAAATTGCGAAGGCCGTTTCGCGATACTCTGTCCAATGATTTCTTAAGATTTCGCGCTCGCTGCGAAAAGAATATTCTTAACCGCCAGTCAAACCTTATGCCCGGGGGTTTAAGGAAACCGGGGGAGTTTGGCCGGTTCAAATGTGTCAAACCATATGTGTCCAGAAAGAAAACGGACCGAGATCCAGAATCCTATCTTTCTCTCGGTCCGGCTGGAATAGTGGGTATGAAACGTGCCTTGTAAGCACTATGTGAATAGAAAGGGGGTATCTATCAAGGTGAAAAAGGGGCTAATTCTGACATCCACCTTCGCGGTCCGCCTTCGCAACAATACCTACCAGAAGCTCATATAACTCCTGGGACAGGATGAACTCATCCCTAACGCCCTTGTTCATTTCTATTTCCGGGATTCTTACTACCGCGCTGCGGAGTTTCAGGTTGTGCTTATGCTGGCAAAGGAGACTCTCTCTCTTCATTCTTTCAGATACGCAAGAGTATTCCTCCCCACGATCATACCAATATAGGCCATCCTTCTCCACGTCTGCTGTATATCCCGACGGGGTCATGTCATTCAAGATGACTTCCTCCACCATCGCAAGGTATCCTAGGTATAGGTTGCAGTCTTGTAGCATTTTTCTATCTATCACTTTATCTACAACTAGTCCATATATGTGGCAGAAACCCTCTTTTTCCTCCCAGAGTACATGCCTAGGCAGCCAGATAGGATGGTTGAACAGAACAACGTTGAATTGCTCCACCTTCTGTTGCTCCGCCAGCCTGGTAAGATTATCCATCAGGGAATCACATATGATGAAGGATTTATACATCCCGCATTCAAGACACTCTCCTTCAATTCCCTCCAGGTCTATCAATGATACTGTATAGGTCAAATCCACGCTTTCTTCGTTCATCGAAGCAAGATAATCGACGTAGATGTCAAGGTCATGTTCAAGACAGGCATCGAGTGCTTCATACTCTTCTTCATACGGACCGAGGAAGCCATAAATGGTAGCTTGTTTGTTTTCTTTACAGGTGCTGTCATCAACAATCACCGGCTGATTAAGTTTAATAAGGTAACGTTTCATAATCACTTAATTTATTTTGTATTGTGTTGTTCTACCCAGGGACTTTATGGGTGTCTCCTATGATAGACGCTCAATAGTATTTATGGTCTTTGGGTAGTGGAGCGTCAGCGGAACCAAGGTTGTTGCAGGAGATAAGGAAGATAGAGAAGGCCGTTCTCCCAGGATGACCTGTGGGTTCCTTCAATAAGGGAATAAGGTGGTGGGGATGGCCAGGGTGAGACCTAGTCTATCAAGGGATAAGGGTGGGTGGTCTTACCACTGCCCCTATCCGCCCAAAAGCCTATAAGCAAAGAAAGGGTCACCTTTCTTTATCCCTGAGATATGGCAGATTCAATCTTCTGGTAGCGAAGCGATAAGAAGATTGACACCGTCAGGGCTTGCCCCTGATAACCCCCGTTGTCTATATGCCGGTTTCTTTCTCTATATCAATCATATGGTAACAACCATATTGTATATATTTATATATACTATATATCCATACCGAACACCTAACCATTTGATTATCAGCAATGGTTTCCTTGCTTGAACCATCCAAATAGCTCTTTTTCACGCCTCAAAATCTGGTTTTGAAATCCATACCGAACACCCACCCCTATCCGAAAATCAATTCTGAAATCCATACCGAACACCCTTATCCTTAACATATTCCTTTATCCATTGGTGCAATCTACCAAGGCTAATATCTTCTATCCCATTTTCCCGGAACCACTTAATGTTTTCCCGCTCGGAGAGTCGGGGGTTATACCACTTCTCTATCAGCTTGTCTTTCATCTGTTTCAGAACCTTTTTCTGGAATCTGGTTATCTCGGCGGTCGCTTGTTTCCGTGTCTTCCCTCTGGTCATTCTTCCTATCATCACCGGATCAAGAGCAAACCTCCTGGAGTCTATCCTTGTGTTGCAGTCAATATCTTCCATGACTTTGTTAAACGCTGCTTGGCATAGCTCTCCCACCTTCTTCTTGTTCTCCATTGTACAGTCAAACACCTTGTCATAAAACCTCAAGTATTTTGTCAGGAATGCTACGGCGTAAAAATTCATCTCATATACCACTTCGATTCCGATCTTTCGTACAAACAGAATATAACTGTACAGGGCATGTATCACGTCACTCTTGTCCCGACAAAAAACCTTGTCTTTATACAACACCTTATCATCGCATCTTTGCATTCTGCTGGTATTGTAAATGAGCCAGGTCCCATCATTGTACGCTACGCCATCTTCATAGTCCTTCAGCGTTTCATAGATTCCCCAATTATTATCCTGAACCCTATATGCAATCTCCCTTTCCTGAAAACCACCATTATGGACACCCTGCAGCAAACGACAATAAATCTCCAACCTATAGCGCTTCCAGTCGTCCATCTTGTGTATTTTATACCCCTTCTTCATCACAAACAAATAAGTCTTGTAGTCTAATCAGGCATCCACTCCCTTTCGACTACAAGACTCCTTGTTTTTCTTATGTGTTATGGCTGGTCGGACTAATGTGGATGACATCCTTACAACCGATGCTATCAAGCTTCCTATAGTATTTATGCAAATCGGGAATTACCATAAATATCTTGAGCGTTTTTCTGTTAGAACCTATCGCTCGTACATATACAATAAACCATTTGGGTATGAATAAAACTACTGTAGCAACGCAGAGAATTGGCACATTTGCCGATTTCTGCAAAGCAAGAGACAAACAACTGCTCAAAGAGAGCAACGAGGTGGCTATTGATGTCCCCTTTTACAATGAAGCCATCGAATCAGTTCTTGGGGAACTCCAATACATTGCTGGCGATCCTATTGACTGGCGTGCGTTAGTAGATTATATCAAAGTGAAATACTTGATTATAGACAGGGAAACACAAGAAGGAGACGACAACCTGATTATCGCTCATGTCCGGGACCTTCTCTTTAACCGATATGGAAATACATTTTTAGGCGGTGATTGTGGATGCATAACTGGAGATACGGCTGCGATAGGCGCAAAGACCTTGGTTATCTCCCAGCTCGCAAGTGATATTCTCCACAAGGTGAGGGTGAATGCTGGCTTGGAACCGGAACAAGAGCCCGAAATAGAACCCAAACCTCTTTCAACGGTCTCTCTGGACTATGATGACTATGGCGAAGATGATTACTGCGGAGAAAAAAAGGTAGTGGATTATCATGACTTCTCAAATATGTTGAAGGAAAACGTTGACCGAATCAGCGCCCAGCATGATAAGCAAGCGCTGGATTACTGTCTGAATAGACTGAAGAAAGAGGCGGGCAGTCTCAAATATGATGATGTCCTGAAGGTCGTTAAGAGAAAGGGGACATCCTTTGATGAGTATCTAAACGGACTTGTCGAAGCGTATCTGGCGACCGCAAAGATAGAACAACTGGGAAGCAAACAGAAGACTGCCAGACGGGAGGAAATTATACTGGAAGAGGCTAAAGAGTTTTTCTGCAACCATATTGTCAAAGAGGTGATCGCGCTTATAAAAAAGGAAACCCTATAAGGCTATGAAAAAGTTAAGTGAACTCCTGCTTGAAGAGCAGCGTACTTTAGACATAAAGACAACACCATCACTCCCCAATCCAACTCTAGTCCTCTTCGACAATGTACTTGACCCAAAGAAGGTGATACAATCACCGGAGATTGGACTGCTAGTGAATTATTGTTTTGGAGAGGCCGCTTTATCCTTTACGCTGGTTGGGGATCCAGATAAGCTGCACGATTGGTTTCGTGAAGAGCAATACAAGGCCATTGCGCAGGGTAGCTCCAAAATCTATCCATTCAAAACACGCCTTGAAGACCTGACCCTGGACACCCACAGTGACCAGTTCTTCGGACCGCTAAATGCTCATTTGTTTCCCCTTGGGGATACTGAGAATGCTGTGATTACCATTACCTGCGGTTGGGGAGATGGGGTCTTTAGGAATGACTATTATGTCATTGGGGCGATCATTGATACAAGGAATCTGGCAAAGGTATGAGGCCATTACAGAACATCTTGGACATTTATCAATTCGCCTCTCTTGTGAGAGAAGGGAAGAGCGCCTATTCTTCATTACCCTGGTGGAAAGACTGCATATACCAGGTTGAGACGCAGTTATTGTCTGACAAAACCACCACCCAAGACAATCTTCGCCAAAAGGCCAAGGATTATGCAAGCAACTATATCGCTATGCAAACAGAATTCCCATACATCCAGAAAGACCAGATTCTAGATGAAATCGCCGACAAGGTAGAGAAAGAACTTGAGAATGTTTCTTTTGACCAGAGACCACTTGCCAGCGTGGCCGCTCAAAAAGCAAGGGCAAGTATTCCGGAAGACCCGGAAGAAAGGTTCATAAAACTTAGATAGAAGTAATTCTCTTCTCGCGCGCCAAGAAATGTACTGATAATGAATATCGACGGTTAATCTTTTCTGTCCGCTTGTTTATGGGGAGGATGGGGGGTGCTGTGGACGAAAATAACGATCAAAATTCGGAATTGCCAAATTATTTTGCTATTTTTGGGATGCTACAAAAAATGTAGCGGACATACAGAAAGCGTTTAGCGATTCCTTGTTGGTGAATCTCGACAATTCCAAGTGACGAAGGAATAAGTGCGGACGCTTGCATTGGCTATATGTTTGGGCGATGCCCACGCTATAGCGGAAGTGTGAGCATCTCCTTATTCACGTCACGGCAGTCGAGAGCCCACCACTGGATAAGACTAAGAGGCCACACTTTCTTTATAAATAATATTCCTGTTGGGGCCGGGCAGGGCGAACATCATCGAGATGGCCAAAACCAGAAGACTCATCATTCTGCGCCCTAATCAGTATAACCAAGGCGATCTTCGTCTGGCTTTGTTTAGGGAGGATTATCAATCCTATGTTCAAGGTCGAGACATTCAGAGTCTCTATATCAATTTCGGTTCAACTGAAAGAAGAATATACTCGTTGGCGTCTTATCGTAATCATGGATCTATTGTTAAGAAATCAATCGTGAGTACTTGGTTGCATGCCGCTGGTTATAAGGAGGAATCTCAACTGCTTCTTTTTGAACTCATACATGATGATGTCTCACGCAGTCATATATATCGATTCCTCGGTAGTGTCGCTTATTTCACGAATCTTATTAATACCGCCCAAAATAAAATACGATAAATTATGCACGAAGACATAGAAAGGCTGATTGAGATTGCTGCCAAATCGGACACGATTTCGGAGCGTCAGCGGGAAATCATTCGGAATAAGGCGATAGCTTTGGGTGAGGATCCTGAAGAAGCTGAGATGATACTTGACTTGACTGTTAAGAAAAATGCCAACAGTCAGTTGGATGTAATCGATGAGGAGTTCGATAATAGCCCGATTGAATCAACAATCCCCAATGATCCGATTGAAGAATTGGATGACGCATTTTCTGAAAAGCCAAAAACGCTTTATCGCAAAATGGACGGAAAAGTGTTGTGTGGAGTTTGTGCCGGCATTGCCGAGAGGTATTCCATTTCTCCGTTAACGGTAAGATTAATCTTTTTCTTTACATACGCGATTTCGTTGTGGGTTTATATCATAATGGCATTCGTTGTTCCTAAAGATACTAATATTCAGTAATATGCATCCAGATATTGAAAAATTAATCAACATCGCACGGGAGAGTGGTGAGTTGACTGATAAGCACAAGGAAATCATTCTTCGTAAAGCCGAGAAACTTGGGGAAGACGTGGATGAGGTGGAGATGTTGCTGGAAACAATTAAACCACGGAAAACGGCAACATCCTCAACGGTTAATAAAATTGAAAAGAGGATAAAGTGCCCTAATTGTGGTGCTATAATATCTGAGACATCCTTCCAATGCCCTGAGTGTGGCTATACGCTTCAAAGAGAGAATCAGTCAAGTGAAGACGCAAGGAAAGTTATTGACCAGTTGCAGGCGGCCTTATTAAAAGCATCGGAATCCCATTATAAAACAGAACAATTGTTGAATCCTTATGCTCCGGTTCATAGACAAGCGAGTGTTATTAATACTTTCACACTTCCAACCACAAAAGAAGGACTTTTACAATTATTGGATTTTGCATATTCAAATTATGTTTCGCTTGGAACTATTGCTAATGAGGCTCCTCTAAAGAAAGCATGGTATGGGAAAGCGGTCCAAGCCATGAACATGTTGAATAGAATCGGTAAAAACGATAGTGATATTCAAGCTGTTTTATCTCAATATTCAGGGCTTATTCGTACTGAGAAAAAGAAGATGAGTTATACAGCCAAGGTGCTGATAGGATTAGTTATTGCATTTATTGTAATGGGTGTGATAGGCTCTAGACAAATAAAAGGAGATAACGAATCGCACGAAAGAGTTGAGCAGCTTTTGCAACAAGGTGATTTCCAGGGGGCCAGATCTGCAGCAAAATATCAGTCGGAGAGAGATATGATTTCGACGTCCGAGGTGTTGTTTCTTATATCGGAAGGTAATTTTCGACAGGCCAAAATTGTGACGGCGACGATAGAAGATGAGAATAAACGGAAAGAGATGCAGAAGGCAATAGCAGAAGCGGAAACTGAAGCTAAAGCGAATAATAATCCATAAAACACGAACAGAATCCTATGAACGTAATAGCTAAATATTACGATACCAACGGCCATAACTTTGGTATCGAGAAAGAAGCGCCCGACAGAAATAGTGTCGAAAAGGTATATGTTCAACTTCCTAACAGAGAAAAAGAAGAATTAAAAGCCATAGCCGCATACAAAAATCTAAATAGACCAACAATACGGTCGCCAAAGATTGACCAATGGCTTCGCAAAAATTCTCGTGTTGGTCAATCGTTTTCAGCAAAACTTAGCGTATCAGATGACGGAAGGGAACACTTCTATTATAGCTTTAATCCAATTTGGGAATAGAAAGAACAATGGGCCTATTTAGTAAAAGAACTGATCATGACGGACTTGTGGGACATGTCCGCGGAAGTAAAGAGGGTGGAATCATGGATTCCATCCGTTGCGATGAGAAAGACTTCCTTATTTGGAAATGGCGGCCGGATTCTGGCCGGGATGTTGGTGGCTCCAAAAAAGAGAATAGCATACGCTACGGCAGTAGCTTGCGGGTCCGACCAGGTCAGGCTGCTGTGTTTCTGTATCAGAACAAAGGCGAGTATGACATAATCAAGGGCCCGTATGATGATATCGTAAGGACCGAGAATATGCCCGTGTTGGCATCTATTGTCGGACTGGCTTATAAAGGTGGGACGCCTTTTCAGGCAGAGGTATATTACATCAACCTTGCCCGAGGAATGGAAATACCCTTTACCATTCCGTATTTTAGAGTAATCCCATCAGAGCCAGAATACAAAGCTTATGATATTGAGGTTGCCGTCAAAGGTGCTATGGCTTTTCAGATTCCGACGGATCCTGTAATGACTAAATATTTTCTTGAAGCCTGGGGGTCTTCGGATACGAGTATGCGCGAGTTTTCGGAAAAGGTCAAAGCCCTGCTGACTCAAGAAGTTAAGCAGATAGTTACCAACGTGCCTAAGGATACTGGAATCTTCATCATGCACTTCAATCAACTGATTGGAGAGATAGGCCATTATATCCTGTCTCGGGTGCAGGAACGCATTATGCAGCGTTTTGGCGTTTTTGCCAGTGACATCTTGATAGAGGATATCCGTTACGATGAGGACAGTGAATCCTTCCAACGCCTGAAACGGCTTACGGAAGACCAGGCACAGACTTACAATCTCGAAAACGAGAAGACTACGCTACTCAGTTTTGAAATCCAGCGTGAGACCATGCGGACGGATGCAGATATCCGCAACCAGACAGCAAAAGAGATGGCGCAGATGCAGATGGAGCATATGAGGGATATGACTGAGCGGATGCGAGAAGAAGGTCAGTTTGCCCAGCATATGCAGACGGAGCAGGCTGCTAAACAAGCTGGCCTTGGCAGCGAATCGGCTTACATCAATGCTCACAGCATCAACAAGCAGGCAGAGGTGCTTCGAGCAGGCATGGAGAACATCGGCCAGATGGGTTCGATGAATTTTGGTGGAGGCGACGGACACATGAATCCAGCAGGCATGATGACAGGTATGATGATGGGTGCGGCGATGGGTGGACAGGTCGGCAATATGATGAACCAGATGGGCCAGACGATGCAACAGAATATGGCGAGCGCTGGTCAGCCGCAGCAAACTCCGCCCCCAATTCCTACACCTCAGCAGGCAGTTTGGTACTTGGCTATTAACGGATCACAGTATGGCCCTTGCGATGTTTCGGCACTGAGCCAGATGCTTGCCGCCGGACAAATCAATGGTGTTACCCTTGCTTGGAGCGCTGGAATGGCTTCTTGGCAGCCCATGAAAGAAATCCCGGCACTGAGTGGTTTGTTCGCTCCTCCCGCAGGTGCGGTTCCTCCGCCCATTCCCAACATTCCTCCCATTCCCGGTAAATAAGTGACGCTATGCAACAGTTGAATTTTAATACATTGGACAAATTAGTCGCCTCCAACCAGTGGAAAGCGATGGCGGAACAGGCTCTGGAGAGCATCCGTCAGATGCAGACGGATGTTCCTCAATTCGGCATTCAGCCGCATGTGGTTTTGCCCATCTTCCAGAAGAAGGAAGATACGCAATATGTTCTGGCTGCTTCCGGAGAGCAACGTGGTCCCTTTACTTTGCAGCAAGTCAAACAACTGCTCAAAGTTGAGGCAATTTCTCCAGATTTTTATATTTGGACGCAAGGTTGGCCGGAATGGAAGTTTATCAAGGATTGCCCTGTTATTATGGGAGGAATGGCGTAATGGACGACAGCGGAAAATTCATCGAGAAGATGATGGAACTGGGCATCGGTATGTCCATGATCCAGCAAATGCCGGCGATGATAGACGGAATGATGCCGAAACCTGCCGCATCTAATCCGACAGGAACGCCTGGCGCAGTCCCGCCGCCCATCACGCCAGCTGTTCAGGTTTATTTGGCTATCGACAATGCGCAGGCGGGGCCCTTCACAGAAGAAGAACTGGTGAAACTGATACAGAATGACTTGCTGAAGTCCGATACCTTGGTCTGGAAGGCAGGAATGGCGGCATGGACACCGGCTTCGCAGGTTCCAGACGTAAATAAGTTGTTTATCCTCGCAAAACTGAAATGAGATGAAATTCAATAAGGTTAAACTGATAATAGCTATTGCAATTGCTTTGCTTTTGGGCTTCATCTGCGAGATAATCGCGCCTGAAACAGATGGCAGGAACTGGATATCGCTGGCGGTTGGCACCATAACTATTGTTTCTGTGTTGTTGCCGGCGATGGGAATCAATTACGACAATGCGAAACGTGGCGTATCTATCAAAGTATTTGCTTGGATCATGGTTGTCGTATTGACGATAGCCAATATTGTTTTCGCTTGCTTTGAATACAAGACTGACATTTATATCGTTGTCTGTTTGCTTCTCGCTGTTGTTGGCTGGGGGATTGTTTATGCCTTGTACAGCGCAAAAACAGCCGAGTGATAGGGATTTGCAAGCATTTCTTGTGCATTGCGACCAGGCGATGGCTCCCATTCCCGATATGGAGTATTATTCCTGCGTCGGGCTGTGCGCCTTTGATGCGGTTTTCTCCATTCAGACGAGATACGATTTGGTAGTAAGCCCGTTAATCGACCAGTTCTGTGCATTGATGGATATTCCTCGTCGGGCCAATGACCCGCATACCCTTCCCACGGAGGGACAAATCAGGATTTCCGAACTTGTTCCCAAATTGGAAGAATACGCACCGGAATCATTGGCGGATGCAATCGGCAACCACCAAAGGACGAGTTCGCGGAGCGGTATCTTGAAGACCGATGCGTTCCTTCAGTATTTACAGGCATTTCAAGAATTTGGAGTCGAAACGTATCAGGACGTTAACCGTCTATCTGAGGAGAATGCTGCCTTTGAGACGGCTCTCCGACAGATTCCTGGACAGAATGTATCAGTGGACTACTTCTTCATGTTGGCGGGCGATACCGATGGTGTCAAGGTTGATACTCATCTGCGCAGATTTGTCCGGGATGCCGTAGGACGTGATCTGGAAGCGGACGAAATCAAGGAACTATTCCGGCGGGCGGTCCTCCATTATCGCCAACACGGCTATCCAGATATGACTGCCCGTCATCTAGACCACATCGTGTGGAGTTGGCAGAAGTCGAGGTGATTCGAATCTTAACAAATCCCTATATCATGGCGCTCATTGATTTCATTAAAGCTCACACACAAGACATCAACAATTATCAGCAACCTGCGTTCGATTGGAAACTGAAAAAGAATGGGAAACCTTATAAGGTAATTGAAGATGTGACCGACCATAAAGGTCCGATGGCGGAAGCCATACAGGTTATTCCTGAGAAACTGGACAGGACTAGTGTCGTCAAGTGTTTCAGAAAAGACATATACACTGGTTTTGTTGCCACACTGCTATGGGGCGGCATGCACAAGGATGTCAACTTGAAGCGGCACTTCAAGGCTTTGGCCAAAGTAGATAAGACGGTCATCGAGGAGAAACTTAGCCGCATCAAGAAGATGCTGGAAGAGAACAAGCCTGGCGAAGCACTCGCCTCAATGTTGCGGGGCATTTATGCCGATAAGGAGGAAAGGAACGAGAACCATATTGACGGCATTAGTGTTAGCTATGCTACTAAACTACTGTATTTCCTGACCAACGGCATGAGCCTTAACCATAACCTACGTCCGCTCATCTACGATCAATTTCTGGCCAACGCGCACTGCGCTCTCCTCACAGATCGGGACAAACATATCCCGTACTATGTCTATGATGAAAAAGACGGAATCATGCGGCTCAGCATCTATATTCTGGCGCATACTGCAGAAATCTACACACACTACTGTAAGTTGATGGCTGAGACGGCAGAAGAATGTGGAATCGAAAAGGTATACAATCTGGAAGCCTGGTTGTTTGGCCGGCGTGTTACCGAGAAAGACAAGGAAGATAATCCGCGATATATCTCCATGGTACAAGCTATTGAAGCCGAGAGGAATTGGGCTGCATCACTGGTTTGACCGCAGGTATTCCAATATCCCCTCCACATGCGACCCCACAACAGTCTTCTTTCCCACATACCTCGGGCTACCCTCAAAGGCGTGGAAACCTGAGGCAGTATCTTTCAATAATGATGGAGGCAATCATTTCGCCGCCAAATCTAGTTGAAGACGAAGGGGAGTTCAGGGTCTTTCCATCTTCTTGAATCCACCTTGCCACGTTCTTTAATGGCTATAAGCAGCTGCCCGAGGTCCTCTATAACGAAGTATGGATAACTAATTTTCAGATTGGAAAAGTAGATGATTTCTATACCGTGCTCCCTGCAGAGTCGCTTCTTGAGTCTGTCTCGGCGCTGAATTTCCTTCAATGACTTTTCACCACCCCAGACTTCATATGCGGCAAAGTGCTGCATTCCCTGGCACTCGATAGCAACCCCATAGTCAGGAATAAAGAAGTCCAGGAACATATGTCCCACATCAGTCAACCAATCAAAAGACTGCTGCTCACAGAAGTTAATATTATTATGGCCGAGGAATGAGCGGACCTGTTTTTCCAGGTGGGAGGATTTGCATTTCGGGCAACCGACACCTTGCATATGACTACCCGGATTCTGCCAGAATTCGCCATGCTCCTTCCCGTACTTATTCTTTTGGTGACAGATGATGCACACCTTCTCGTGATTGTTGATGTACACCGTCTTGGAGTAGTCGTAGATGCCGTCGTGGATTTCATTAGAGCGTTTAATGAATTCCGCCGTATCTAGAGCGATGTTCCCGGCACAAACTGGACAACCGTGACCGGCGAGAATGTTCTGGGGCGTCATCCAGAACTCTCCATGTTCCTTGCAAATTACAGGAACCTTTTCGACGGCTGAAGTGTAATTGACTTTTGAGAAGTCATATTTGTCCCCGTGAATGATTGTTGCCTTCTTGATGAATTCTTCGGTGTTGCTGGCGATCTTCTGACCGCCAATCTCACCTCCGCATCGAGGACAACGAATGCCCTTGAGGTGGTTGGAAGGAATCTGGTAGAACGGACCGTGTTTTGGACAAATGATTTTGATCTTCGTTTTAGAATTAACGTATACACTCTCTGAATAATCATAGTAGTTTCCGTGTGCCTTCTTGGCAGCTTCAATAAAGGATTCAGTTGTGTATCGTTGATTCTTTGAGCACTTGGCACAACCATGACCTTGAATATGGTTACACGCGCGAATTTTGAATTCTCCGTGTTCAGGACAAATAATGGTCACAAAACCCTGACCAGTCTTATAATCAACCTTTGAGTAGTCATACTTGTCACCAAATATCTTTCTGGCATTCCGAATAAAGTCCTCAGTAGACCGAGTAAAAGTACATTTTGGACACCCCTGCCCCTTAAAATGATTATATGGTAGCATCTGGAACGGGCCGTGCTCGCGGCACAGTATCGTCACAGGTGTATGAGCTCCTTTGTATTCAGTCAGCGAGTAATCGAACCTATCGCCGTGGACTTCTTTTGCTCTTTCAATAAAGTCAGCTGTTGTTTTTCCTCTGCCAACACATCTAGGGCAGCCGCAACCTTGCAAATGAAGGCGGACCAATTGAGAAAAAGGTCCATGCTTTGGACAGATGATGGTGATCTCATCTGTCATGCTCTTGAAAACAGACTTGGAATAATCGTAACGGTCTCTATGAATCTTCCTGGCGGCCTCAATGAATTCGTCAGTTGTTTTCACAACGCCACGGCATTTATAGCAGGCATACTTGCAATGAAGGTGATCATAGGGACGTTGAAGGAACTCACCATGAGTAGGACAGATGATTCGTACAGGTGTAGAGATGTCCACATATTCAACAAGGGAATAGTCATATTTATCGCCATGCACTTTTCTGGCTTCGGCGATGAATTCTTCCGTTGTTTTCTTTCTCCTCATCTGACAAAGGAATAATGGCATTACTACGCCTAACAAAAATAGCGATTTTGCTCGAGAATAATATCAACTGACCCACTGTCCCACACAAAATATCTGGGACAGTGAGGGACAAATGGGACACGACATCTCGTCGCTCTACTCACTGCGGCGCTGTAGCTGTAGTAGAATAAGTCAGAGAATTAATCTAATGATGCCCTTATGAAAGAACCTATCAGCTTACAAGAGCAGCGCTTGCTTGCCGCCATTATCTTCTCTGGCTTCTGTGCCAATTCGCGCTACACCCATGTCCCGGACTATCATATCCCGGATACGGTCAAACTCCTGAACAATCTTCTCTCCGCCATCGATGAGTCCAGAGAGGTGAATTAAGTCAAAGAGAGAAAACAACCCAAAAACAGGCGTGGTGAAAAGCGCTTACAGACTTAAAACAACCCAAAACAAAAACAACCCAAAATGAAGGCAGTTATATATGCACGTGTGTCCTCGACAGGGGAACGCCAATCGACAGAACGTCAGATTCTCGACCTGACATCCTATGCTGACAAAAACAGCATTGATGTGGTGAAGACTTTCGAAGAACATATCAGCGGCGCGAGGAAGAACCGTGATCGTTTTATACTGAATGAGTGCCTTGCCTATGCGGTGGAGAATGGTATCGACATCATCCTTATCAGTGAACTGTCCCGCCTGGGACGAAACGTTGATGAGGTTCTGGCTAATATCCGCTTCTGCAAGGATAACCATCTGAACCTCTATTTCCAGAAGGAGGCAATATCCATCTATGACCATGAGGGGAAGGAGAACCCTTACCTCACGATTATGATTGCTGTTCTCGGTACCTGTGCGCAAATGGAGCGTGATGCGATCTATTTCCGCCTCTCCAGCGGAAGGAAAGTCTATGTCGCCAAGCATCTCAAGGAAACTGGTAAGACCGGTTTAGGCCGGAAGCTGGGCTACAAGAAACCCAAAGAAGTTTATGAGGAGGCTTACAAGGAAGTTATCAAGCTTCTAAAGAAGGGATACCCTATCCGCCAAACCGCCAAACTTGCGGATGTGAGTGAGAGTACAGTAAAGAAGGTCAAGGCCATGTTCTCGCTATAGGGGGCTATTGGGGCATCCGCCAAAGGATCGGGGATACCTTTGTTATATTTAAAGAGAATGTAAAATTTTTAAAATGTATAATTTATGAACCAGATTAATCAGATTGAAATGGATCAGGTCCCAGTTCCAATGGACCTTATCCTTAATGAAAAGACAGCAGAAAGCATCAACTACTTACTGCTGGGTCTCCGCTACGCTATGAAGAGCATTGTGAAGGAGTCCATTGAAGAAGTGCTTAATGAGCGCAGCTACAAACCAGAGGAGGATATAACTCTCACGACTAAAGAACTCTGCGAAAGGTGGAGCATATCACCTGGCACTCTCCGCCTTTGGGAAATTGATGAGAGGATTGCTCCTTTGCGCCTTCATGGCAGAAAGAAAATCTATTCCTTGAAGGATGTTTTAGCGGCAGAGGCGGCAGGATATATTAAAAATGTCGCATAAATGAAAGTTCAGATTAGAACAAAGAGGAAAGAAGGTAAGACCCCTCTCTATATCAAATTGAGGATGGGGAAAGATGTGGCTTGGGTGAGCCTCATGCTTTCTGTTGATATTGAAAAGTGGCTTGCTGCCTCCGGCAGTGAGAGAAAAATCAGCAACCTACTTGATAAACTGGGCTATACACGAAAGCTTCAAGAGATAGAGTTTGCCATCAAAGACCTTCGGAGAAGACATCGGCTAACCAAAGAAAACGTTGCCACGGCAATTGATAGTATTGTCCTTGCCGACAAGAGGTCTGTTTTCCTAGAGAAAGAGAAACAGCGGGAGATGGTTGTCCGCTCTATCACACATAGTTTTAAAAAATCTCTTGAAGAATATGTGAATAGCGCAGTGGACGGCACAAGAAGACACTCTTATGGTGAAAGCTTTTCTCCCCACTCAAAGAGTATTCTTAATCAGTTCAAGAGGATTATGCTGAACTACCTGAAAATGCATCCATTTGATTGGGTCGATCTAAACAAGCCCATCGTGGACAAATTCATAGCCTATCTGGAAGACTACGGATATTGCAAAAGTACCATTGAACGGTATATGGGTGCGTTTCATGCTTTTGTCTTATATGCGGAACAACAGGGATGGCACACCAACATCAGAGCGAAAAACTATATAAAGTACGCCCCACCGCGGGACGATGAGATGAAGAGTAAAATCTATCTTTCAAAAGAAGAGATTCAAGCGCTTTATGCTATGCCTCTCTCTGGATTTGATGATACTGTTCGTGATGTTTTCCTTATAGGCTGCTACACAGGATTAAGATATAGCGATCTTAGCAGGATTACAGAATCTTGTATTGGAAAGACAGAGAACGGAACCCCGGTAATCCGCATGGTCCAACTTAAGACCAAGTCTCCCGTTATTATACCTATCCTGGATGATAACCTCATTGTGCTTCTGAAGAAGTACAACTACAACGTACCAAGGATTGTGGATGTTAGTATCAATAGAAATATCAAGAACACATTGGAGATTTTGTCTCACACAGTACCATCGTTAGCCAAGACAGAGAGGACACTACTTACGCTCACTGAGAGAAGGGCGGAAGCAGAAGCTCGCAAGAAAGAGATCGAACTGTTTGACTATGATGAGGAGGGTTATCCAATCAAGCACAGATGGGAGATGGTCTCTCTTCACACAGCACGCCGAACTTTTATTACCAACGTCTATCTATCTGGAAAGTTTTCAATAGAGTTTATGATGAAGTTGAGCGGACACAAGAAGTATGATACCTTTAAGAAATATGTAAGGCTATCCCTGGATGAGTATGCTGATGATATTGCCAAGAGCGCTGATAACTGCCTATTCTGACCCGCTTATTGTTTTTGAAAGCCCCACTGCTCTCTAATGATGCACTGGGGCTTTTTCTATTCTCTATCAAGATGCTGAGGCCAGAGACCGATAAGTCCGAATTTACACGTTTAGTAGAGCCTCCATTTCCTTTTCAAAGCTCTCATCAATCAAGGTCACTTTTTCTCTGACGTTCAGGAATCCTTCGCAACACTGGCGGTTATCCTCTTTCAGGTTGGCAATGGTACAATCCGAATCGTCAATCCTGGATTCAATCACTGTACTATTTCCTGCGATGTCCCCGAAGTGCTTGTCGATGTAGTCTCCGGTCATTGCCAGGCAGATGAACCGAATGTTCGCCAGGTACTCTTCAGAGAAGTCTTTCCGCCAGTCAAAAGGAACATAGCAGCCTTCAACAATAAGGTTCTGCTTGTTTTCAATGG
>Ga0265298_10001921_pt1 | contig 30078 bp, 35 predicted proteins | sample AusTroGonzalo_MG_3_FD_193486 | JGI IMG/M metagenome (GOLD analysis project Ga0265298, IMG submission 193486) | Bovine rumen microbial communities from tropical cattle in Woodstock, Queensland, Australia - Gonzalo_01 | ecosystem: Host-associated > Mammals > Digestive system > Stomach > Rumen ...
ATTTGATCGAATTGATCGCTTCCATGTTGGCGTCGTATACGCACTTTGCGATGTCTCGCTTGAACCTTGCCTCTGCCACAGAAGGGATCCCGTAACACGTTTTGTCGATCATCCCGATGGCCATTCCGTCGTCCCGGAGCTTGAGGCACTCGGTGCGGAGAAGGACTTTGTAAGCCCTTTCCGCTTCCGCATACGCCGTGCCGCTTGTTCGTAATTGTCTAACGCTCACGTCGAGCTGCCTTGTCTTCTCCTGAAGCTCTGCGTACAGATCGTACATGGCTCACCTCAAAACGGCAGATTGTAGTCCGATACGTCATCCGGAACCGGAACAAAACCGTCCTCGTCCTTCTTTCCTTGCGTCTTCTCTTCAGGCTTCGCGCTCTTGGACTCCAAAAACTCCAGGTCGTCAACGATAACATCCGTCGTATAGTGCTTTACACCGTCATTTCCGTCGTAAGATCCTGTCTGGATCCGGCCGACGATGCCGATCTTCGCGCCCTTCAGCAGGTACTTTTCCATCAGTTCCGCGACCTTGTCGAATGCCACGCAGGAAATGAAGTCCGCTTCTTTTTCCTTGTTCCGTCGATCCACCGCAAGGGTGAACCGAACGATCGCCTTTTGGCTCTGTGTGTATCGAAGCTCAACGTCCTTCGTGAGTCTCCCGGTCAAGATTGTCTTATTCATTTGATTTCTCCTTTGCTAAATATTCATCTACTAAACCAAGCGCCATATCCTCGTTTATTGGTATGGTCACGTACTTCCTTGTGTCCTCTCTTAAATGGATCCCTCGCAGGAATTTGATCTCTTCTCCGTAGCATTGCTGGTACGCGATCCGGTACAGATTCAGTTGGTATGCAAGATATTCCTTGTCCAGCGTACTGGTTCTCTTTATGTCACCGAGCCCAATCTCTCCGTCCTTGCCGATCACCAGATCCAGCCTTCCGGCCGCCACCGGTTCGTCGTTTCTTGACAAGATCACCGGAACCTCGGACGCAAGAACCGTGAATCCGTACTTGTCTCGAAGAAACTTGAAATTCCTTACTTCCAGGAGATCCGATCCCTCGCCGGTCTTGCAGTACCGTTCGATCGCCTCGTGGACTTCCGTTCCCTTGTCGGCCGCCGCCTGTAAAGTCGCAGGATTGATGCCGTCGTACTTGTTTCCAAACTTGACCTTCAGTAGCTGCGTGATACTCGTTACTATAATGCCGTCCACCAAATACAGATGGTCTTCGTCGATGTATTCCAGCGTATGGCCGTGTAGGACTAATGAGTAATCCATCAGCGTACCTTTATTCTCACGGAAGACTTCACTGGAGAAATCTTGATGTACGCGTCGTACAGATCCGGATCGTCCTTCTGAAGCGCCTTGCTATCGAAAGTCTCTCTGTCTGTCGGTGCCACGTAGGTGATGAGCAGTTCGCCCATGTCGATCTTGATGATTCCCTTCGCTTCCATCTCCGCTAAAATGGCCGCCTTTAAGGCTTCCTCTTCTTCCTTGATCTGTTTTGCCGCTCTCTCAAGAGCAACGATTTTAGAGGCCTTTTCTTCGGTCAGGATGGCATTTTCTTTGGTGACCTTAATCAATTCGTTCATTTTCTTTCTCCCTTCATTTCTTTAAGCTTCTGGATGATTGCCGATGCCGTCTGTAACGAGATGTCTTCAATCCGTTCGACGCCCTGTGTCTCAAGGAGCTTTTTCAGGTTCGCTCCGGTGTAGACTTGTTTCAGTATCTCAACCTGTGTGCTGGTGGCCTTGCGTTCCTTCTTCTCCGGCTCTTTTCTCTCCGGTGCCTGATTCCGCATTGCGTTCTGGACTTCCTCTGCGCTTGCCACAGATGTGTCGATTCCAAAGCCGGCCATTCCGAGCGCCCTGCCGACCGCTGACGTCTCGCAGTTTTCGATGTAGGACGTCTTATTGATGAAGGACGAGTTTTCCTTCTCGTAAGCCGTACCGGATCCGATCAGGATTCTGTTGCCGTTCTCTGCGTAGAACCCGACCTCTGCCCGGAACACGCACACTCCGTCGATGTTTGACTGCATCCGGGTGTCAATGAATCCGTCAGGATAAACCATCCGGAAAGCCTTGATCCGCTGATTGACCTCTGCGTAATCCTTCTGCTGGATCACCGTCGTTCGGATGCTCTCGTTCGCCTTTTTGATTTGTTCGTAAGTAACCATTCTGTTCTCCTTCTTTTTATTGATCTCCGTTCAACCAATCGACCAGTCGGTCGTAGTTGATTAAGTACCTTCTCCCGGACTTCACGTAGACGATCTTTCCTTCGTCAACGGCCTGTTTCAGAAACTTGAGTGATAGGCCAGTCTCTCGTGATGTGTCCTTCATCGTCAGCATTCGCGGCATTTTCTTTTCTGTCATGCAGTCTCCCTCGCGGTGAATGTTATTCACGCTCGTTGGCAAAAAAAATTCTGGCAAATTGATCGTTGTCGAGGCGGAGGACGTTTTTCAGGATTTCCATCTCGCTTGCCTTGAACTCGCTCTTGCCAAGGATCTTGTTCCGCAGCGCATGTCGCGTGATTCCGCACCAGTTACATATGTACTCCTTCTTCAGCCCAGACTCGTCAATTAGCCGAGTCAATTCATCAGTCCTAACCATTTCATATCTCCTTTGTATTTTTTCGTGAATTTGGTTCACGCCCATAACATAACACACCGATTCGTATTTGTAAAGTGTTTTTTCGAAAAAAGTTGAATTTTTTTCACGAATGTGGTATGATGTTCACGTGGGGAAGCCTCGATTTAATAGAAGGGAGATAGACATGAAGCTTTACGAAAACATTAAATCTCTACGAACAGAACGCGGATGGTCACAGCAGAAACTTGCTGAAATGACGGGATATACCGACAGATCCTCTATCGCAAAGATCGAAGCAGGACTCGTTGATTTGCCTCAAACGAAGATCGAGCAATTTGCGAAAGTCTTTGGAGTTTCTCCGGTCGAACTTATGGGCTTTAAGCCGCAAGCGGATTACATTATAGAAATGGACTCCGAAATCTCGTTCTTGCTTGAAATGCTGGACGAGAACAAAAAGAGAGCAACGCTGGATTTCTTAAAATCCATGGTCAAAGATAGACTTCCGCAGAATTAAATAGAAAGCGCACAAATATGGCATCCATCCGAAAAAGAGGAAACTCATACCAAATAGAGGTATTTGACGGATCCGATGAGAATGGCAATCCGATCCGCAGGTCACTCACATACCACCCGAAAGAAACAGCTCCCACGAAGGTTCGTAAGGAGCTGGAAGCAGTTGCGGCTGATTATGAAAGAAGGATCCATTCCGGCATAATGCTGGACGGCGATCACATCACCTTCCGGGAAGCGGCAGAAAGATGGTTTACATCGTATGCGGAGAAGAGCCTGTCCGCGACTATGCAGCACGAGTACAGAAGGATCCTCGAAAAGACGATCTTCCCGGAGATCGGCCGTCTGCCGATGACGAAGATCCACGCTCTGCACATCCAGAACATCGTTGATGCCCTTGCAAAGAAGAATCTGGCACCGTCTACGATTGCGAACACAATCAAGCCGGCAAAGGCCGTTTTTAAGGCTTCTGTGTCGTGGGGACTGGTGCAGTTTAATCCGTGCGACCGTATCATCCTTCCGAAAAAGGGAGAAAGGTATAAGTACAAGATCTGGACGTCCGATCAGGTACGGACTTTTTTTGCCGCTCTCGACGATCAGTACGAAACCACCTACTCAGAACGCCACAGGACAGACTCCGAAGGGAACGAGTATGCCGTCGCTCCATACTGCACGGACTATGCGATCTCGACTATGTACAAGGCTCTGTTCATGCTCTTGATCTACACCAGTGCCAGGCGCGGAGAAGTGTGCGCTCTGACGTGGAACGACATCGACTTCGCGCAGAGTGAAATATCCATCACCAAGGCTGTGGCCGTGGTGGATCACGGACAGATCATAAAGGCTCCGAAGACCGAAGCCGGGAAGCGCCGCATATATGTTCCGGCAGAATGTATGAGGATCTTGCGGAAGTGGAAAAAAGAAGAGATCGAACTGTCGCTTGCGCTCGGCGATTTATGGAAGGGATACACCGGCGCTGATTTCAACAAGAACTTCCTGTTCATCCGCAGGGATTCCGGAGAACTCATCAACATCGAAACGGTCGGCCAGCGCTTCCATCAGATCGTGCGGATGCACAACGCCAAAGGAAAGGACCCGCTGCCGGAAATAAGACTGCATGATCTACGGCACACCGGCGCGTCCCTGATGATCGCGAACAACGTGGACATAGTTACGGTGTCCCATCGTCTCGGTCACGCCAAGCCGTCAACGACGCTCGACATCTACAGCCACGCGATCCCGTCGAAGGACAAAGCGGCCGCTCTTGTACTGTCCGAAGCGATCTCTGTTTGACGGGAATTTGACGGGAATTTTTTGCATATTTGCAGAAATCTACGGAAAACTACAGAAAACTACAGAAATCTACGAGACGCAAAATTCCGCACAGTTGACACATTTTCAGCGCTTTATGGCGCTCTACAGAAACTTACGTGAAACTGCGTTTTATGCATTCCCAAGCCGAGGAGGCGGGTTCGATTCCCGTACCCTGCTCTTTAATTTTCGTTGATTTTATGCGAAATTTTGAAGTTTCCGATCTCCGTAAAAAACGCAAAATCAGCGATTTGACGGGAATTTGACGGGAATTTGACGGGAATTTGAAGGAAGCGCCAGAGTGATTTGCTCTGGCGCCCAATTGTTACATCTGTTCCACTTTCTGGATAAAGCGTTGCACTTCTCTCTTCTTTTCTTCCGGGAGATCCGGCATCATATCGCGCAATTCTGCGACCAATCCGTCCATATCGCGCTCTGCTCCGGAATATCTGCCCATCGAATCACGCTTCCTGCTATACCCATCTCTGGACATATCGTAAGATCTCCGATACGAACCATCATACGACCGGCGATAGGATCCGTCGTCGTACGATCCGCCCTCTTCCGTGATCTTGCAGATGTTCTTGATCGAATGTGCCAGTTTGTCGATAATATCGAGACTGGTCACGTCGATCTTGTCTCTTGTTCCGTATGCTTCCAATTCCTTGGTAAGCATCTCTTTCAAATCATACAGTTTGTGCATATCATACCCCCTGTCAAGCAATCCGTGAAACCGTCACGTTCGCATTCTGTACGTTGATCGCCGGTGCCAGTCCGCTCGCCGCCACGTCGGAAGTGTTCTCGATGGATACGGTAAAGCAGCATCCTCTCGGAACGGTAATGATCGCCGTTGAAGTCACGTTGCCATACTCGTCAACTGCGGCCGGCGTGTAGATCGCCTTGCTCGTCTGCACAGGCTCACCGTCTACCGCAAGCGAAATGCTAATCGGTGACACCGTACCGTCTGCCGGAATTGCTATGTTCCCATTGAACGTAACCTGATACCGGGCGAACGCCGCGCACGGATTGTTCACGATACCACGGAGCGCTACAATTCCGCTTTCATTCCTGTGGTACACATATCCCTTGGTGCAGGGAACCGATGTATTGAGGATGGCGGCCTGATTGGGCTGCACCAACTGAACCGGATTATAAGTAAACTCTGCCATGGTACTCTCCTTATACGCCGCAACCGCCCATGTTATAGCAGCAGTTGGGGTTCTGCACGACATACGCCGGACGCGGAATCGGAGCCAAATACTGCTCCAAAGTCGTCGTCTGCGCCGTGTTGTCGGCAAGGATCCGCGCGGTCTGTGCGGTCTGCGACGCCGCAAGGTTCGCCATCGTCAGCTGTCTCTCAAGATCCGCGATCTTTTCGTTCTTCGCGTCGATCTTGTCGTTGCACATCTGATCGAGGATCCTTTGCGTGTTGGCCGTCTGGTTCGCAAGGATGTCACGAACACCGTCTGCAACTGCAGCGCGATCTGCGCAGTTTTCGCGAGCAATGTCAGCGCCAAGGTTAGCGAGGCCGAGCCGGTTCTCGCAGCAGCAATTTGCGAACTGTGTGGACAGGCCGTACAACTGATTCATGTTCGCCATCTGTCTTGCGTTCGCCGCCGTCTCCGCGTTTGCCGAAGTCGCGTTGATCGTTGCGTTCACACCTGCGAATCCGCTACATAACTGTGACTGGATGTCTCCAAGATCGCTCTGCACCGCAGTAACCTGTGTGCCAAGAGCCGCGTTCTGGAAGCCGCCGGTCGTGATCTCTGCCTGATTCATCCACGGATACAGTCCGCCCTGACCACCGAAGCCGCCAAAACCGCCGTTCCCGGCAAGAAGGATGAAGAGAAGGATGATCCACCAACCGTCGCCGCCGAAGCCGGTGTTGTTCGCAAATGCCGGCATCCCACTTGTGGGTGTTACAAGCATCGTGGTGTTTACACCATTTTCATCTGATAAAGCCATTGTTGTCTCTCCTTGAAGTTTTATTCACACCGTGCGCACGGACGTGTTCATCGTAATAAATTACTCAACTGCTGTGCCATCTGCACCGCGTTGTTGTACTGTTGCTGAGTGATCTTTCCGGAGTTGAGCATCTGCTGGATCTGCTGACGCGGATCTCCCCGGAAGTTGTTCTTGAACTGCTGGAACTGTTTGATGATCGGCGGAACATTGCCGAGTAGATTATACAGCGGATTCATCCTTTGCTCCTTTCAGCTCTGCGAGTCTTCTGTTCAATTCGTCTCTCGTCACGTATTCATTCATGGCCGCCTGTGCGTGACTCGTCTGTTGTCCAGCTCTTTCCGTGTAGTCAAACACTCTTAGCGGCTGAGGCATTCCGCTCATATCCGTCGATTTGATGTAGAACGTGCTTTTCTCCGCGTCCATCAAGAGAACGCTCTGCCCTGCTCCAACAAGGTACGACTTTGCGCCGGCCTCGCCCTGCACCCATACGATACCGTTGTTTTGCTGCTGATATGGATAGTAATTCATCACCGTCTCCTTTCAAAGTAATAGATCGGTACTTCGTCCCCGGAATCCCATGCGTCGATGTAGTTTCCGTCTATCACGGCGACCGCGTGAGATCCTGTGCCTAACACATACGTCCCTTTCGGATGGTCGAGACAGAAATCACGGACACTGTAACAACAAGAGTTGATGATATGCCGGTCGAAGCCTTCCTCTTCCAAACATCTTGCCCAAACTGCGTTGCTTGACGGCATATCACACATTTCATAGCCCTTGACTGCCAGAAGCGCGTAGACCGAATCCCAACTCTTTCCTGTGGCGATACTGATGGCGCGCACCACACAATCGCCTACGCGCGCTGATTTCGGATTCGGATTGTGCATTAAAAACGCCATGATTTCTGCCCTTCCATTGAGGACAGTATATTTCAGTATGATTTGAAAGAAAATGCCGGGAAAGTGCGAATTTCGTGCAAAATAAGGCGGCCATAAAGACCGCCCAAATTTAGATATGTTTGAATAATTGTTTCTCGGATGTGTAGACGATCTGTTTGATCTGCCGTACTGACATATCAAACTCTTCTGCAAGCCTCTCGAACGTGATTCCGTCCAGTAACCGGCGCTTTAGGATCTCCCGGTTCCGTTCGTGGAAGATCCATTCGTCGATCAGCTTCTCATACGCGCTCCGTGGCAATTCAGGAATCATCTGCGAGTCCTTCTTACCCGTGTGCCGCGTGAACTTTTTTTACTTCTTGAGCGAGTCCGCACCGTTAGTCTCTGCGCCATAATCCACCTCGTTCTTGTCTCCGATAATGTTTACGCCGTATCCGTCCTGCTGGTAGGTCGTTTCCGTCGATGTATAGTCGTACTGCATCCATGCATACAGCCAGAGCGCATTGCTCGCGAACAACAGCGCTATCGCAATAATGACTATCGCCACCAGTCTTCTGACGGTTCTTTCGTGTCTTGCCTGTTCTCCCTCGAAAACGATGTACGGCACGTTTTGGTTTTCCATAATCACCTCTGCAGGTATTTGCTCGAACAGAAACCTTCGCGGCCATTCCACTTCACGTGGTACCACGGCGTTTTACCGTTTACGGCAAGGTACCCGTCACAGTCTACAATGGCACCTTTCGGCATGATTGTCAATGCTTTAGTGTTGGCTCCGGCTCCCTTCCTCAAATAAAGTGCAGTCGTGACCGTCCAGTTGCCGACGATTTCCGGATCATACCCTTCGGCGCCGTCTGGCATGTCGTGCTTCTCTTTGCCCTCATAGTCGGGCGTGATGAAGCCAAGAATCTGCGGATCCGACAAAGAAATGGTTCTTTCTCCGCACTTACCGCCTCCCATATTTCCTTCGATCACCGTGATCGTGTCGCCGTTTACTTCCTCGACCACGCCTACATGATCCGGCATACCGTCCTTCTTATTTGCCCAATCGTACAGGATCAGGTCTCCCATCTGCGGCGTGAACGGCGGATTCTTCCAGATGCCCATCTGCTTCGCCAAGACTTCCTGTTCCCAGCACCCCATCTCGAACGGGATGATGTCGTCCAACTGCGCCATAAACGCGACAGCTGAAACCGAACACGCGCACCAAGAGTACGAATACTGCATCTTCAAACCACGCGGAAGCGGAACGTGTAGATTGTAAACGTCCACCAAAAACTTCTCTTTCGCGTCGCCGGTCTCGCAGCCACGGTACTGCCGGAACAGATCTACATAGAGTTTTCTTAAGCCCATGTTGCTCCTTTCTCCGGAAAACCCGGATTTTCATTTTTCAAATTTCTCTTTTATGATGATTAGTTAATTACACGCACTTTGGTTATATAATTCATAGGCGTATTCGCTTGTTACTGTGTCTGTTGCTTCAACTTGCCCACAAATAACGTAACCGACGTTATCAAATTCTGAAATGCTGTGCCTAAGTATTACACCCCAAACTTCGCTATTCTCAAATCCACCTGTGTTATATTCACTATCACACCATCCTGCCCAAGTCATATTTTCTTCTGCTTGGTATGTTGTTCCGTCAATGGAGAAGTTAATCAGCGTCACGCCCCCCCACTTTCATACAACGTCACCCCATTGAGTATTATCTTGCTTACCTCTTGATTTCCTACTAATACTTTTGATAGAGAGGATGAGCCGATTAGGATTGTTCCCCCTGTTGGTTGTGGTTCTTCGTAGAGGTAGTAGGTGGTATTGATGGTGGGTGTGCCTATGAAGGTGCCACCTGTGACGGCGAACATACGTGTTAAAGCGTTTGTAACAGAACTTGTTCCAGTTCCTTCTGCTGGTATTCTGAACGGCTTTGTATAGTTGCCAGTTTGCGTTTCACTTAATTTGATATTTGTACACCCCTCAAACATTTGTTGATATGCATAATCTGGAACACTTGTTGCTGGTAAACTCAGCGGAGGAGTCGTTAATGAAGTACACCCATAGAATAGCCCATAATAGCATCCAATGCCTAATGTGGTTGCAGGTAGTTCTGGGACATCAATGAGGGAAGTACAGCCGTTAAACATCATTGTGTAGCACCCGGCATTTGGATTTGTCACGGTCGGCAAAGTCATTGCTGGAAGAATCGTTGGCGCGTGAACCAATGACGTACAATCATAGAACATTGTGTTATAAGAACCCTCGGAAATGGTTATAGCAGGAAGTTCTGGCGAATTTATAAGTGAAGTACACATAGAGAACATCCGCAAGCATGCTCGAACCCCGAGAGTCAATGCAGTAAATGTTGGTGCGTTAACCAGTGATGTACAGGTGGAAAACATCTCTGCGTAACAATTATCAACCGCACCAATATCAAGGACTAAATCTTGCGCGTCAACAATCGTTGTTACTGACACCCCCGATGCCATTGTACCAAACATATTCATGAACGCATAATTTGCAGGAGTAGGTGTTCCCTGATAATCAAGCAATTTTGAAATATTGCCAGCAATAGAAATATCAGACCCAGTAAACACCCATCTTGCAACACTATTACCAGCACTCGCACCAGTAATTACACTATTCCCCGTACCCCTCATATACAGGTACTTAACATCCCCACTCTGTGAACTGCTGATAGCACTCGTACCCGCCCAAGTAGACCAAGTTGTTAGGTCTGTTGAGTATTCAAGAGTACCGTCCCAATATTTAGTATTGTCTACAACATTCAAAGTGAATGTATTTGGTGAACTAAAAGTAAGGTATGGGTTTACAGTTGCAGAATTAGGAACAATAAAGTACAGAAAATCTGACGGCGGAGTTGCAGTATAATCGCTGCACTCAATCGCTACTGTTGAATCATCATAAATTGTTGGATGATTCTCATCCGAACTCAATGCCATACTTTTATACTTTACTGTTGATGCATAATAAGTTGTGTATGTCCCATCACCATTTGACACGGGGTACATTGACGCAAACCTAAATACAACGGGCGGGTCTCCAGGTCTTGATGTAGAAACCGTAATAGGGGCACCGCCTGGATTCCCTGTAGCTGCATTTCCTGTCCAACTTCCATCTTTAAGGTACTGTGCCCGATAGCGTGGCGCTATAGTTGATGATGGAAAATTAGGGCTCGAAAAAGTAAGAGTGATACTCATCCTACCTCACCTCCTATATTCGTAATCGTAGGCATATAAAATCCTCCTTTTACGAGTTAGAACCTGTTATGAAATACGCAACATTCGTCCATTGTGATGCCTGTGCAGGTTCAGAAGATACAAGACAAATCGCGATCTGCCCGTTCGGAACCTGCGGATCACTCACAGGATTGGAAGTGAAGCAAGGAAGATATGTCCAAGCAGGAGAAGAAGAACCAGCAGTAAGCACTCTACCTTCTGCGCCTTTCGCCAACCTCGTAGCCGCCCCAGATGTACCACCTACGATGATGTCACCTTGAGTGGTCATAGGATTGGTCATTCCGGCGGATGGAGTCTGCCATTCGGGTGCAGTTGCCCCGGAGTTCATCGTCAAGACTTGTCCGGCAGTACCTTTGGCAAGTCTGCCAGCCGCCCCGGAAGCACCGCCGACAATCAGATCGCCAGCCGCACTCATCGGATTCGTCATTCCCTGTAAATCATCTAACTGAATCTCCGTCCAGTTAGTAGTACCAGTCCAAGCACCAGCAGTAGTAACCGCAGTAGTGCATCTGTAAAGTTTGCTTGAGTAAACAACAATGTCGCCGACCGCGTAGGTAAGGGATGTAGAAAATGCGTTTTGTAAATTCTTCGTCAGCCCAAGATCAGCTGCTACGGCGCTCCATGCGCCACCAACGACGCCAAGAGCCTTGCCATTGTCGGCACCGGTAACCGCAGGAAGAGTGTCCACGTTCATCTTGCTCCACGTTCCGCTCACAACACCCAGAACATCTCCGTCGTCCGCCTGCGTTACATCAGGCAATACCGCGCCGGCATCTTCTGCAAGCCCCCATTCGCCATCAACGACACCGAGAACCTTGCCATTGTCGATCGAGGAAACGTCAGGAAGCGCATTCGCTTCAGCTTTCTTTTTGGCCGCTGCAGCCATTAAAAATGCAAGATTGCTATCCATAGTATCCCCCTTAATTCCACACGATCGATCCGTTCGCCTTCACGACACCTGCGTCAAGTGCGGCCGTCCAGATCACGCTTCCGGCGGCAATGCCGTCCTTCACGTTTTTACTGTACTCATTCGGCGTAAGAGCCGCGAGCAAAGCAGATGCAGTCTCCGGCACTTCGGTCTTTGTGTCCGCATAAATGGTCACTAATCCACGCATACGCGGATTCGATTCGGTTACATAAATCATCTCATTTCTCCTTTCATAGATCTGTCGATTTTACGGAAAATTCGTACTCGTCCGGATCGATATTAAGCGTCGCTTCAACACCGTAAAGGCTCATGCCATACAGAGTAAGCCTCGGCGTGTTAGACGGATTCGTCGCAGTAATTCCTGTTGCAATGACAAGGACAGTATTGGCGAACGCCCCGGCCGCACTGATCGGATCCGTAGTGTAGCCGAGGTTATAAAGCATTTCCCACACGTCCGCCGTCGTTTCCGGCTCCCACGGAGAATCCGTCAAAAGCACGAACGACACCGCCACTTCATACGGTGAATCGCTATTGCCGTAAATCGTGACGTCGTACCGCTGCGACACGCCTGTCACTTTTCCGAGATCCACGCTCCGACTCATTTCTCGTTCTCCTGTTCCTTGAAGAAGTTGTAGCTCTCGATTTTTAAGAACACACCGAGCAACGTAACGACCGCTGCGGCACTCGCGACGATCTCGGTTTCATAGCCCCAGCCCCAAATCTTTGATAACGCCGCATAGCAAGCCGCGCATCCGGGGATCACGATCTGCAGGATCCTTAAAAAGTCATACAGTTTCTTGTTGATGGTTTTCATTGTTTCTCCTTTCCGATGTACGATAAATCAGTTTTAATGACCGCAATGTCTGTTTTTATTTCTGAAATCATGTCTGTTATCTCCGCGAATTTCTTCGCGTACCCGTTGTGCTCGTCGAGGCGCTTCTCGACAAGTTCCATACGAAACTCCAGAAGCGCCACCGTTTTCCGATACAGAAGCACCGCGCTTACGATTCCCGATATACCTGCGATCAGGGATCCGATCGCCACAATCATTTCCGCACTCATAATTTTTTCTCCTTAAAAGATCTCTTCAGCGCCAAACAAACGAAGGATCATATTGAATAGGTTCGCCACGTTCTTTAGCGGGATCCCGAACAGCTGCGCCGTATTCTTGACGAGCTTCTTCCACTTTGCCGGCGTCATCTTGCCCTCGAGGATCGCGGAACCTGTAGATTGCACTGTTTCAGCGATGTCACTGATGGCAGATTCTGTTACTGACGAGTAGCCGTAGTATCTGTCTTTGTAAATCCAGGACGAGATGATGTCCCAAATCTCCGTTCCGACAGGAATGGCGCCTGCCGCTCCGCCGATAACATCCCTTCCGATTCCGCTGATGATGGAGAAGAATGTAGCCTCTCCTTCCTTATCCTTGTACTTGTCAGTCTTGCCGCGAAGCGCGTTCCACGCCGCCGTCAATCCGGCGAAGAATACGAGCGAGAAGATCTGCGATGTCAGAGCGTTGAAAAGCCGCTTTTTAGCCCTCTTTAATGCCTGCGCTGCTGTGCTCTTCTCTTCTTCGGTACCGCCCTGCAAAGCGGCCAAATTCTGCGTTTCCTTAGCTTTCAGGTTCGCCACAGCATCGTAAACGATGTTGAAGTTCTGGACCGGCTGCGTCTTGAACATCATAAATGACTGTACAAGAGGATTGTCTGACCGAAGGTTTTCAGGACGATGCATCACATCGTAGTTCGGCTGCGTATCCCAGATAACTCTGTTATACACCTCTGAAACCGTCATCGAGTAGTCATTTGTACCCCTTTCGAGATCCTTGAAATTGTCGTCCACGTAATACTCGCAAGCCTTCCACAGCAGCCGTGTAGTGCCTATATCAACCGCCTGGATCCAGTTAAGGATCGGCGGAAGTTTGATGCCGCTCGCCGTCAGGTTTCCGATATCCGGAGAAGAGAATCCCCTTGACCGCTGCCACTGTACAGGAGTGTACTTATCTATGGTCGACGCGGAATCAATCCTTCTACCAAAGTACTTCAATGCCTTCGCAACAGGTTTCCAACCGAGCTCTGACACCGCCGCAAAGTATGACACAAACTGCTTCACGGATACGCTTGCGTTCATAACCAATGTGGAAGCAACATAATTGTTTTTCACGGTCTTGAACAGCAAATCGTATACGCCGCTCATGTTTGATCCGGACTGAATATCCCTCATCAGTTTTTTCAGGTAATCAACGGCAGGTTTACCCCACTGCTTGTCGATTTCTTCCAGGATGCTGTCATTCGGAACATAGAAAGTTTCCTCAGGTCTGCCTTCGCCTTTTTTGACCCTCGGAACAATGTCAATGAACGTTCCGTCGGTTACCTTCAGCAACTTATTCATATTGCGGACCGGGATTGCAAGCCCTACGTACCGTGCCGTATCTCCGATCGACCGAGAAACGACGCTCGTGATGTCGTTCAGGTAGATCGGGATCGTAGAAGTGACACGCTCCTGCAAGGATCCCATTCCTTCAATCGTTCCGTCGTGTTCCATTCCGGAGAAGTCGGTCTTTACAAATGCTTCATCCGTGTAGATCGGGAAGTAATCCGTCACGGTCGCAAGTTCATAACCGTTCAGCTTGATGGATACTTCATTGATCCCATCCTGGCTCATTCCGCCGTAATAAGACTGCACCGCGTTGATGAACGCGCGCTCCGTTTCCGTCAATGCGCTCGTCGCCTTTTTGATGTCATCTCTCGTAAGCGAGACCGTGTTCTTCTTTCCTTCCGAGTAAGCGGAAGCAATGTCCCCGGCTTTGTACAGTCTCATATCAGGAATGACGATGCCGCCATACATAATGTGGCGCATATTATCATTGTTGAGCGAGTGCATATACAAGGACATCAACATTGCCGGAGTGATCTTCAGCGTAACTTTTCCGCCGTCGGCCCTCTTGCCGGTTATATCGATTTCCTTAGCGAATCTGCCCTGCCACTGGCGCATAAGCTTGCGGTCTTCCAGCCACTTGTCGAACATCTTATATGCTCTCATCATATGATCCTGGGACTTTTTCGTGCCCTCTTCAAGGTCAAGCCCTGCAAGCCGCATAGGATCGTTGTCAATGTACCCTGTGATTCTGTTAAAATACCGTCCGGGAGCAAGATTCTTCATTACGAAGAAGTCGTCCAAGCCTCTCGGCAACCCGGCCTTCGTGCCCTTCGTCTTCGAGATGTTGCCCATGGAAGAAACTGACTGGCGGAAAGTTTCGCGCTTGTCCTGCGCATCGATCTGCTTTTGCGCGTTATTGATCTCTGTTTCGATCGCAAGCAGCACTTTAGCAAGATCGGCCCTCTCGTCGTCCGTAAGGTCAGACAGATGCTTCAATTCAAGTCGATCTACCTCTTTTTTCAGTCTTTCCGGGAACGGAATGTCCGAGTTTTCTTCGATGAATCGTTTTAACGCCGTCAGTTCTTCAAGTTTCCCGATCCCAAGACCGACGGAATACGCGTCGAGATCCTTGATGTACTCGTCCACTCTCGCACGGTTCACCGGGGAAAGCTTCTTGTTCTTCAGCCGTCTGATCATCCGGAGCAGCTTATCGTTGCTGATCGTCCGCTTCTTCTCTGCCATATCCTGCAATTTCTGCGCACGTACCGCAAGTTTGATGTTCTGCTCGTACTCACGTTTCAGAAGAGCAATCAGTCTGTCGTTCTGCTTCTGGTTCTCCGCTACGGCCTGGTCGATCTTCTTCTGTAAGCCGGCTCTCTCCTCCTGGAGACGCGCTTCCATTCTCTCGGCAAACGTGGGCTCGGACTGCTTTAAGATTCCGTTGTAAAGGGATCCCAAGAGGCTGTTCGTCACGTCTTCGAGCGCCGCTGCCATCTCGTAGCCTTGGAACGGGTTCTCGTAGATCGCGTCCATGTCCTTTAAGACCTCGACCGCGTACCGGATCTGATCGGCAGGATGCGTGATCTCGTCCGGGAACAAGCCCTTGCCAAACTCTTCCTGTAATTCAGCCCACAGGGTATCCATAGGCTGGCCGTTCTTTGATACGGTCACATAGCCCATGTTCGACTTCCGCCACTCGTTGTAGTCCGGAATATCCGCCTTGTCCTGATCCGACAGGTTGATGCCGTGTTTAAGAGTCTGCCGTAAGCTTCTGTAGTTTGCTTCGTTTCCGTCCTCGACGGCCACTTCCGCGTTCTTCACGATCTCGCCGGATGCAGGAAGCAGCGCCTCGCGGATCTTTCCTTCCAGTTCTTCCGGTGCAAGAGTGTTCCGCTCTTTGAAGTAGATCTCGCCGGCGTTCTTTAAGGCCGCTTCAATGGTCTCTACGTTGACCTTCTGGCCAAACTCTTTCGTGAGACTGCGCACCCACTTCTTCATGCTCGCGCTTGAGAAGGATTGCGCGGAAGGTGCTTTTTCAAGGTGATCCATCTGTTCGCGGATATCGAGAAGATTGCTGGACTGCGACTTGACAGAAACGCCGTTCTGTGCTACTGTACTATTAGAAACGGTAGCATCTCCGTTACGACGAGTGCGTGTAGGCGTAACGGCAGTAGCAATGGAAGAGTCGTGTACCTCTCCATTTGCACTTGTTGCCGTTTTTGCGTTGTCCCAACCGGTCAATAACCAACTATTCTTGTCTGGCTCTTTGCTCAACACCACCGTAGTATCATTGTAGAATAAGCGAACCCTGTAATAATCATCGCTGACCTGATTGCTATGCTGTTCATCATATACTGGCGCTTTTGCGATTGCATCGACAATGCTAAACGCGACATCTTCTCCGTTTCCGGTCTCTGCATTACGCTTCGCAATAATGTGCGACAAGCCGTATCCGTGCTTGAATTTCTCTCCTGTTCCCGGCTCGCCCCAGACAAAATCAATGCTTCCGAGATCAGATCTGTACATTGCGTTCCTAATCACGTTCTGTGCCGGATCAACGCCATTTTCTGCCATATGAATCATCTGATCTACGGCGCTTCGACCATTTTGGATGTTTGCGTCCGCAATACTATCGTCATTTCGTAATGCTTTTCGACCTCTGTCTTTGTTATCGGCCTCGCTGCTGAATCGAACCCCTTTATGATTCTTCTTGTACTCCTTCACAAACTTCTGTGCAGCTTCTTCGTCTACGGGAAGACTTCTATTGCCGGTTCCGTCGTACTCGTTCAGGATCCTCTGGCACTCTTCCATATTGAAGTTCGGAATGACGACCCTCTGTGGAGCTCCAATTCCTGCATTGTTATACATCTTGAAGTCGATTAGCAACTTCCAGTACCCGTCCGTGGATCCGTCAGGCTGAAGCGACCAAGATCCATCGCCATTGTTGACGAGGAAGTTTTCAAACTTTGGGATCCGCTTCTGCTCCTTGCAGATCTCCAGATACCGCTCCGCATTCTCTTTGCCTGTCTTGCTGTAATCCCAATAATCGATCGGATACAGGTTGCCGACCTTCTTCGGAAGCGATTTGCCATTGAGTTTGCGCTCGTTTTGATACTTCTGGAAGTCCTCATAGCCTTTAAGCCCAAGCGCGTCAAACTGCTTCTTTGACCACCCGGATCTGTGGAACGGGATGATGAAGTCAATCCGATCATCAGCCATTGCAAGAAGGATGCTCTCCTTGTTTGCGCCGACAAGGATCGTTCCGACGTTGTCAGAGTACCTGTCGCGCAGTTTCATTGCATCATTGATGTCCATCCCTTCTTTCGCGTCGAAGACAAGAACACCATTGACCGCTTTACCGATAAGAGACAGGTTGATCTTGATGCCGGTATCACCAAACGCCCAAGCGAAGTTCGGAACCTTCGTGTATGCCTGTGAAGTAAGTCCCTTCGCTGACATATCGAGGACGGCTTGCATCATATCGATCAAATGTACCGACTCAAAGTCGGAGAACGACTGGACGCGAAGACCGCCGATTCTCTTGATGTTCGCAATCTGTGTTTTCCGAAGTTTAAGGATCTCTCCACGATAAGCCGTTCTTAATTCAACGACCTTTGGGTTCGCCGTGCCTCTCGCCCTCATCCACGCCGTATAAGCATCATAGACTTCCGGATGATTCATCCGTAATGCTTCAAGGCCATCCGTTGAAGTCAGATCGTGCATATCGACCTTCACATCGCCCTTGTATACTTCGTTCAGCCATTGGCCGGCGAATTTTGAAAGAGTCTTTCTTCTGGATTCCACATAGCAGATTCCGCAAGGAACAACGTCATTTAGTTCCGCCATAACCTTTCTGATCTGGATGAGATCGTTGTCGAGAAGTATTGTGTTAGGCAGAAGTTCCGTGATCCTGTTGAATGTTCCCTGATACAACAGTCTCTTCGCGCAAAGCGTGGATGCGTCAAGCGTCTTGTAATACTCATCGTTGTTTTTCAGCATTACCTGATTATCGGCTGCAACATAGTCCAGTTTCTCAAGATCAGAACCGATGATTGCGGAAATTGAGTTTACATCGTTGATCCATTTTTTGGATTCTTCCTTTGTAAACCCAGCGGCGACGAGATTATTCAAGACCTTTTTCTTATCTGTAGTGTCCCACGTGTCACGCGAGAAGCGAACGGCAGATCCGTCAACCACATCGACGCCGTCTTTTTGGAGATCTCGCTCGATCTCGCGCTCAAGCTGGGAATAGAATACCGGTGCAGTTTCACGGGAGAAGCGGACGTCGTTATTCGCTGATTTTGTAATTTCGGCAGATACGCCGCCAAACCATGATACAGGCTTTACATCATAGCCATATCCAAGTGCGTCCTGAAGATATGATACCAATTCATTTTTGGTAAAGCCCTTCTGATAACTTCCTTTTGACGTCTCTACAGCCTCGGAAGAAGATATTTTGATGTTTTTAAGTTGCCCTGTTTTGGCGTCGATTTTATTCTGCAGAGACTTGATCTCGTTTAATGAGCGAACATTTACGAATAGTTTACCGCCGGGATTCAGCATCTGCCCCATCTTCACGACAAGTGCATCACGTTGTTCCTGTGGAAGAACGTTTAACACTGCATTACTGATAATTACATCATACTTTTTGTGCAGTTTAGAGTAATCAGTGAATTTCGGCTTATAGTCCTCGTCAGGATACGGTTCAATATCATCTACATTGAATCCATATTCTTCAATTCCGGCCTTCGTTCCATATCCCAATCCACTTGATGCGTCCAGTATGCTGCCTTCAAACCCATCCGCTTTTAACTTATCATATATCTTTCGATATGTCGCAACCGTTGACGTTATCTGTGTCGGATTCCTTTTTTTGCTTTTTTTCGCCGCCACATTCCATAGCTTCGGATATATTTCCTTTACTTCTTCAGTTGTCGATCCTCTCTCCCAATCTTTTGATTTCGGTTCAATTGGCTTTACCAGATCAAGAGAATACTTTGTTTCTCCGCCTCTTCCTTCAATCACCGGCGCGACTTCATCCACGATCTCACGGAATTTTCCCGCCGAATCAAGCGCTCTTTGTATGTCGGGATCGTTAAACACGTTCATGTCCCCATAGAAATCGCAGAGCAGTTCTTCCTTCGCGTACGCTTCACTATAGCCAGTATAGGAAAGCAGATATAAATTGAGGACGCGATCAATCATCTCATCAGGAACGCCATGTTCCTGAAGATCCATCACAAGTTCTTCATACAGCGTCTCCACGTTCCGTGCGCGTGTTTCTACATCCTGATTTGTAAGGATTTTATGCAGCGTTTCGTGGCGCGCAATGTTATACGCGTCGAAATCTTCGTGATCTACACGGATGTATGCAGTATTGGTGTCAGGATCATAGCATCCTCTGACGTCGCCGCCATCTGTAGACAGATTCCCACCGTGGAAGAACACGGTCTTTATACCGTGTTTATCGAGGATCTGCTTCGCCTTTTTCATCGACTCTGAATAGCCCTCTTCCCACAGGCGCACCTTTGTCGTATCGGTTCCGCCATCAATACCGAGGCTTTTCGCGGTTACTTCTTTGCCAGTTCTTTTGAAAGACTTGATCTCAACGTCTTTAGCATTGAATCGTTCACGCCCTGCTTGCGAAGCTTGTCTTGTTCCTTCTGCCACTCCTTTGCCTTGCTTGCCGGTATTCTGCAGATAAGACCTGTTGCTGCCTTGAGATACAACATTTGTTCCATAGTTTTCTCCTTTGATTCTGTTTAATGTGTCTTTCAGCGCTTTCTCTGTTTTGTTTACATCCGCCGATTCAGCTTTAATTTGCGAATCCATCTTCCCGGAAAGGTACGATGCTTCTTTTTCTAACGCGGACAGGGATCCATTGTCTTCCACCGTTGTGATGTCGGCACCATTCTTTCCGGCTTCATAATAGTTGAAGTATTCTTCCACATAGTTTCCGAGATCAAGATTTGCAGGTACGGATCCGGTCGTACTGACGCGGTCTGCTAACATCTCATCAAACGTGTCAATCATCACCTGCTCAGCCTCTCCGCTTTTAATCGTAGATTCGATAAGCTCTCTTGTGGACTTAACCGCCTGTTTCTGCGATTCAGGGATGGTGTCCAGGATCTCTTTCGCGGTCTTTTCTGCCTGCTTCGTTTCTGCCTTTTCGGTTTCCTTTACGGGCTCGATTACGGCCTGTTTAGAATCCGCTTCGATTCTTTCGACGGCAGTCTGCGTAGCCTCTTCAATCTTTTCCTCTGCAAGCTGTTTCAATCGAGCCGCCAATGCGCGTTCGGCGTCAAATTCAAGAGACTGCTCCAGTTCTCCGATTTTTCTGTTTGATGCAATGCCGGATTGCTGGATCTCTTTCGCAAGCCTTCCTGACTTCGTGTCTTCTCCGTAACTCGCGGCGGCATCGATCAGGTCAGAAAGCGCGGCATCATTCATACGGATGTTACGGCCGATTCTGTACTGGTTCGCTGAATTGATCGTCACACCGCCTCCAGCCATAACGCCGCCGGAAAGCGCGCCTGCTAAAGCAGTAGAACCAAGATCAAATAACTTATCCCTAAAGGCTAATGCAACAGCCTCCGGCTCATCGTGTCCTTTGGCCTTATACGCGTCAATGGCTCTGTACCAATCCGATTCGGATTGCAAAAGCGCTATGCTGGCAAAGTCACCAATAAGGTCGGATGCTACTTCCTCGGATCCTTCCGCGATAAAGTTTTTTGCAATGTACTTTAATGCTCCATCGTTTATAAGTTCGGGATTCAACAGCGTTTCAAGAGAAACCTTCTCTGTGAAAATCTCAGCCATACCTATAATAGTCGCAAGAGTAAATGCGTCTTCATCGCTGTACCCTTTTTCCTTTGCTTCAACGACGGTTGAAGCCGCCGCCCCGGATCCCATGATTCCGAGCGTCAGCGCCTCGGACGCCTTTGCAGACGCCGCTCCTGCAGAAGCGCTGCCGAATCCACCGCTGACAAGTGCCGTGAATAAGAAATCAGCCATACTCATCAGCGTCTGATAACCCCAACTATGAGCGCCTTGAGCGAACTCGCTTCCGTTGTTCTTTGCCACATTCTCTTCGATTGCCTTTGAAACGCTCTCACGCATTTCAGTCGGCAGATTCGTGAATCCCATCCACGGATCGTTAGGATCAATGCCTTTCCCGGATAACATATCAATACCGGCTTTTGCATACGAAATACCCCTTGTTACTCCAAGAGGTACAGACAGTATGGATTGACCGATCCTGCTCTCAACAGGATGCTCTTCAAGGTCTTTTTCCAACAGATCCTTCGTGTTCTGAGTGGATCTTTCGTTCAGGATCGGGATAAGCGCGTCAAAATACTCTTTCAGCGTTTCCGGATCGTTCTTGTTTGCCAGATAGTTTGCGATCGCTCTCTCTTCATCCGTCGCGAAGCTCATCTGCGAATAGGTCAGCTCTTTCGCTTCCTTGCTGAAATCAAAGGACGAGAACGGCGTTACGATGGCAGAGGACTTGTCTCTCTGGCCGTTCATATACTTCAACGCCGTAAACGTGTCGGAATACTGATTTCCCCACGGATTTGATGTGATCTTGTTCTCTCCGTTCCAGTCCACGCCGGTATTGTTGATGCTGTCGCCATACCTGAAATCAGAGTTTTCGGCAAAATCAGCGCTGTTCTTTGCTTCGTTCGTGATCCGATTCAACGCTTCCGCACTCTGCTTCTTCTGCATTTGACCAACGGCAACGCCTACGTTCGCGCTTGAAAGGTTCGAGTTCAGGAAATCGCTGTTAACGTTCTTCTTCCATTTGGTAAGCGGATCATAAAGCTGCTTTTCGGGTTCTTCTGCGCTCGCGTTGTTGCCAAGCTGATCGAGCATATTACCCTGCTCTGCAAGCCCGTTTTTGACGCCTGCAAGCCATCTCAGTGTATCGTCAACATTCTCATAGGAATCGCGGTTACGATTGAAATAATCCACGTATTTATCCGCCTGATCGGCATAATCCGAACGGATCCTGGCATTATCCGTCTTATACGCGGAAAGAGACGCAGGATCCTGATAGGTCTGCGTCCTTTTGTTGTAATCGTTGTCCCAATTGGTGAAATAGTTAGAAACTTTGTTGCTCCAGCCGCCGAACGAAGAGGCAAGGCGCTCGTCTTCCTGCGCCTGATATGTCTCACGGCGGCGTTGATTTACGTAATCATCGAAAGATGATTCGGACGCGACTTTTTCCTTAGCCGCTTCCTGCATCGATCTTTCTGCCCTCATCTTTCTTACATAATCATCGAAGCTCATCTTACTCGTCCTTTAACAGTTTTTTTCTGTTTTCTTCTCGCATGCGAAGGATGTAGTTATAGGTGTTCTCATTGATATCGCCCCGTCTGTACGCCTCGCTCGGCTCTTCCTGACGGCCGAATCCCCACCTGGTGTACGGCTCTGCGTATTCGTAATTGATCTCGTTCTGCGGATCGTATTTTGCTTCAAGAAGCATATTGTAGACTTCCGCATCCGATAATCCGTTGGCCTGCGCGACGCTCAGAAGATAATTTTTCGCGCTTCTGTAATCGCCCATCTCCTTTGCGTTTTTGATGTACGTTGAGAAGTCTTTCTGCGTATTTGCCGCGCTCTTTTCCTCAGCCAGACGGCTCAGATAGTCGTTGTACTTATCCATTTCGGCGTTGTACCGCTGATTGTACGCGCTCTGTGCCGCACTCTGATTCGCCGCCCACGCCTTGTATCTGCGCTCTTCGTCGTCGTTCCAGCGGCCGTAGGCAGTGTTGTCAAGACCGGCATACATATTGAGATCGTTCTGCGCTCTCTGGTACGCTAACTGCTCCAGTTCCGGGACTTTCGCGGCAAGATCCGACATATACTTGTTGTACTGTTGCTGTGCCGCAGAAACCGCATAAGACGACGCCACACCGCCTGTTCTTGACGCCACTCTCGCAAGCGTGTCTTCGTAGGCGTTCGCCCCGGCCTTTGCGTACTGTCTCGCGTATGATCTATAGCTCGAATCGTTCGCCGGATCATAATTCCAGTTGCTCACCCGATCAGCCGCAGCCTTGATGAGATCCGCGTATTCGCTCTGGTACTGACCTCTTTGGTAAGGCGTCGGATTCCAATCGTATGTAGGCATTACCGGTTCCGTAACGACCGGTTCCACAGGCGTGTTTTCCTGCTCGTAACCGGCTAAATCTTCACGATATTTCTTACTCATCTCACACCCCCGATTAAATGTTAATCGCATCATAAACGGCCTTTGCCGTCGGTATATCGTCGTCTGTAGAAGTGCTGTCGATCGTTGTCACGACGCTTGAAAGCATCACGACCTCGGTCTTGTCAGCCTTGTCCGCCAAGGTTGTTGACACCTGCGTGTATTCCTGATTCAGCGTCCCGATCGACCGCTCTGCTCTCGCCATTCTGTTCGCAAGATCCGCGACGCTCGTGCCGTTGTCCAGTTTCATTAAGACCTGCACCGCCCACTCGATCTGCTCTCGCATGTACCGGATGTACTCGTCGAGCTGATTGACGGCCTTTTTCAGATCGTTCTTGTCCAATTCATCCAGATTTCTGGGGAAAACTCGATCCATTATCTTGCGCTCCCTATTCTGTACTCTCTCATCATGTTAAGAAGACAAAACGCGCCTTTTCCGGACAGGCGAAGCTCGTACTTGTCACACCGCCCGATCACCACCGGCACAGTGTAGAGGCCGCCTTTCCCGACGATCTTGGTGACTTCCTTCCAGAGTCCGTCGTCTTCTCTGACTTCCACCTTCACGTTCGCGCCCCTGCCCAATTCCATCCGAAGATAGAGTTTCGAGTACCGCTTCTTTGCGAAAGCCACAGTAGATGTGTTCCCGGACTTGACCGACTCATAGAACGGTTTGAAGGTAATAGAAAACGGTACCGCTTCCGTGCCGGTGTTTTCCGTCAGGACTTTTCCCTCGTTTGAGAGGATGTTCAGCGTGTTTCCGTTAAGTGCTATGTCGTACGCCCGGATGGTGTCCTCTTTCAGCCACAGCCCGGACTGCATGTGATACGTTAAAAACAGCGGATTATCGCCGTCCAATGCTGATAGGTAATAGTTGTTACTGTCGTGTCCTGCAACCGCGTCGGAAAGCCGTTTTTCGCCGAAAACATAGGAGATCAGAGAGGCAGTACCGCCGTTGTAAACATACACTCCGTTCACGCCGACATAGTACAGAGTCTCTCCGATGTTCTGGATGCTCTTGTTGCACCCGGTCTTTACACCTTCCATCTGGTAGTTGTTCGTCTGGAACTCCGCTGCATAGGATCCCAAGACTTTCAGGATGGAATGCTCCTTAAAGAAGATGACCGCGCCTGACATTGACGCACACCCGGTGAAATCACCGTCCGTTGCGACGTCCACCATCCACGAGTCGTTCGCGTTTCCGGAAAGATCGTTGAAGTTTGTCGGATCGTCGATTCTCGAAGCATAGATGGTTCTCGTTTCGTTGTTGCATCCCCACAGACGGTTATCGTGTACGCATATATAATCAAGCGTCGGCACGTTCCTCTCGAACGATACCGTCCCTGCGGCAGTCTCATCGACCATCGTTGCTTCTTCCACTTCGATCTCCGTTGCGGATAAAGCCTTGATGGTCTTCATCCCCTGATTTTCCGTATTTGTGAAGCCGTCGATCTCGATCACGTCTCCGACCGCGAACTTGCTCGTGAGATCATCAACGTATGAGATGGTGATCGTGCAAGTGGTGATCGTCTCGTCACCGTCCTGTTGCTCGGTCACGGTAACAGTCGCGCCGGTTCCTTCGGACTTCGCTTCCATGTCGTGCGCCGTCTTCGTGCTTCCGTCGATGTATACGTATTTCTTGTCGGGGAAAATGACGAGCTTCTTGTACATTGCGGCAAATTGCTTCATGCCGGATGTAAGCGTAAGACCGGAGATCTCTGCGGCGTCGCAATAGAGTTTTCCGTTTCTCACCGTCCACAGACCGTCAAACGCGTAAATGGCCGACACGTTCTCGTAACCGAGATCCGTCCGTGCATTTTTTGTAGCGATATACGGATACCGCCTCGCAGAGATCATCTGTGAGTCGGAGAGCTGCCCTTCGGTATAGTTGTCACTGTAATTAAGCCCCAGCAACTTGGTTTCGACCGCTTGTCGAGCGCTTGTTTGATACGGTAATTTGGGAAACATTTACACCCTCACATATTTGGCAGTCGGATTGCCGTAGAGTCTGTACCACCACTGTTTTGCCTCGGTAATGGCCTGATTCGCCGTCACCGCGTCGTTCTGGTACACGTCAACTTCCTCGTTCGTGAGATCTATTTTTGACATCAGGTACAGAACGTAGATCTCATCCTTCGGAGATGGCATCAGTAACTCCTGATCGTCCGGCCATAAGCACTCCGGAATGTCAATCTTCATCAACTCCGCGATCTCGCACTCCAGACTCATTACCCAATGCGCTTTAATCTCTTCGTCGATCAGGTTCGGCCGCTGAAAGTCTGCCTTTTGGATTGCTTCTTTAAGTGTCATATCGTCACCACACCACAACAAAGGTGGCCTTATATGTGTTCGCCGCGCCGATCACTGGCTCGGCCGGCACGTAGATTACTTTCTTGTTGATGGTCGCCGCGTCAGGACGGAGACAGAACGACTCGCCCTGCACCTCTGCGACGCCTGTAGAACCAAACGCACGAGTGGTTCCGTCCGCACTTCCCTTCCGGGAGAAATCCGACACGAAACCGCCAAGGTACTGCTGCTTCGCAGGATCCGACAGAGTATTCAAATTGAACGCTTCCCACATCAAAAACGTCGCGTCGTTGTCAAGAGTGATCTTGTATGACGGTAACGTAACGCCTACGACCGTCGTCTGCGACGAGTACGTGGCGAACTGATGGGATTCGAAATGTTCATCGGACGTCGTGAAGGTTTCCTGCACGAAAAGGTAGTTTTTCGCGTCTTCCTCGAAGGTTCCAAGAACGGACAGGATGTTTGTTGACCCATTGTTGACTGAAACCGTGACGCCCTTTTTGATGTTTCCTGCGGACAAATTCGAGGCAGAGATCCCGTGGATCGTCTGCGTACCTCCGATGTACTGTCCTGCGTTCACCGTCTGATCGCTCGTCGTGGGATAGATGGTTTGCGAAGCCAAAACCGGCGTACTGTTCACCACTTTTCCGCTTCCGGTGTGGAATCCTGCAGGGATCGTGTAGGTACCGTTCACCGCCAATGAAACGTCCGACGCGGCATTCACCGTCATCGAACCGTTCGTCAGCTCTCCGGACGCGTTCAAAAACTTCTTTCCGCTCTTTACGTCACCTGCCGTGACCGTGATCCCGGAAAGATCCGCGCCCTCGATGTCCGCGATCGCTTCCGGGAAATCGGCCGGAGTGATAAGCGCAGCAGAGCCGGTCTTTGCCCGGATCGCGTCCGCTATGTCCTTAAATAAACTCGCCAAGCTCATCAGTATTCAGCCTCCATCACGGCCACAAACAAGTCGTAAACCGCCTTTGCGCTCGCCGCCTCACTATCCGTGGAATCCTCGTCGATCTCGCCGGATATGACGATCGGAGAACCCGGATCGCCCTTGTCGCCCTTTGAGCCCTTAATCGAGCCAAGATCAATGTCTAACATATGCACTCCTTACGCCAACGTCATGATGAGATGGCCGTCTTCGTTGATCGTAAACGTCGGATTGTCGGCAGATTCATCCGCATACACGACGTGCAGATGGCTGTTTTCATCTATGTAAAAACCAAAATAACTTCCTGCCTGAACGGAAACACCCGGCGTGCCTTTCGGGATCCCGAAGTGAAGGTTGTAAACGCCCGAAGATTCTGTCTTTGTGACAGACGCCGGCTCGTTAAAGTTTTTCGTCTCCGAGGAAACGGTCATGTCGACGACCGCCGTCGCGATGGCTGCGGATGCTTCGGCCGCGTCAGCTGCGTCTTCTGCGTCCGATGCACTTTGCAGAGCCGCTGCGGCAGACTGTGCCGCGTCCTCTGCCGCTCCGACCGCTTGTACGATCGTCGACTTTATTGAATCCACTTCCGCCTGTAGCTGTGAAGCAAGAGTTGGGGTTATGTCAGCAACTACTTCAGCGGAAGCGTTCCAAAGCGATTCCTTTACTTCAAACTCGCCGTAGACCGTTAAAACGGCCTTTGTCTCCACGTTGTTTTCGACCGTCACGCCCTTTACCGTGACCACCATCTTCCCGGCAAATGCCTTGGCTTTTGCAGGAATCGGCACGTCGTAGGTGTTTTCCGTATCTTCAACGAGCATATCAGTCGTTAGGATGATGACCACCGCGTTCTCGTGATACGCGTCCTGAAACTCGACGGTCTTTGTCAGTCCGTCCCACATAGACTTAAAATCCATCCGAAGGATGACGTCATCGTGGCTTCCGGAAGCACCGGCAAACACGCGGTCGCCTCTGATCCATTCATTATCTATTGATAGTTCGATGATTCTGCTCATTGTTGTCCTCTTAATCAGTCGAGTCTGCGCTCAACATTGTCGTGATAATTCTGCTCTTCTCTCATAATGAGTTCTGCGGTCGCCTGATCCTGTTCCAGAGACTCTCTGATGATCTCCGCGACTGCCCACGGCACTTCGACTTCCTTGCCGCGCTGGATCTGGTACATTCTTCCGTTCAGCCCGACGATCATGTCGTCCTTGTACTTCCCGGAATCCTTGAACAAGCGGATCGTGACTTTACGCATCGGATCCAATTCTTCTCTTACTTCTTCTGCTACTTCTGCTTTTTTGGTAGCCATAAATGCTCCTTTCTTTGTTAGGGAGACGGGACTATGCCCGTCCCCCGTTAGGTTTGTCAGTTGTCAGCCGTATGATCGTTGAAGGTGGACGTGGATTCCACGCGGATCATGTACTGCTCGACAAGACGTTCTGCGGTCTTGAGAGCCTTCCAGCCGACGGTCGCTCTCTGATCGAGAGGATCGCTCGTGCCGCCGGATCCCAGAGGCTTCACGATGTGCTGCAGGCCGCCGCCGGTGACGTCGGTGATGCCGTAAGCATTCGCGCCGCCGATCAGCGTCAGATACACGTCACGTGCGTTGGAAGTCACGTTGTCGATACCGGCATTGTGCTTGATCTTCGCTTCCGTGGACTCTACGAAACGGACGCCGGCGATTTCGCCGAGCTCGTTCTCGTAAAGGTTCGTGGTATCCTTGTACTGATGCGGATACTTCCAATCCGCGTCGCTCATGATGTCGTACTCGCAGTCCGGATGGATGATGCCCCAATAGAAGCCGTTCACCTTCTGGGTGTTCTGATTCTTAAGAGCACGGACAGCCCGACGGATGTCGTCAACCGTGAGATAGCAGTTGCCGCTGGAAGCACCACCGACAAGAGCCGCACGAGAAGTCTTACCACCGCAGTAATACACGTTCGTGCCGCCGCAAAGGACTTCACGAGTGACGGTGTCAAGGGTACGACCGGCCTGACTTGCGATCAGCTTCGTCGCTTCGACAAGGTTGTTGTCGATGGCCGTAAGCAGCAGGACGTCCGCCAGCTCGATGTATCCGCCGTACTGTGCGACGGTCGCCGTGATGGTGGTTACGTTCATCTTCTGGCCGTTCGGCGTGACACCTTCGGTGAGCGGCGTCATTGCCTTGGCAAGGGAATCGTACTTGCGGAACTCGATCGTCTTACCGCCGTTCTTCGGGATCGGTTTCTTCTGACCGAACTGATCGTGAACCAGCTCCGGCTCTGCCAGATCGATAAGATAATCGCTGTAGTAAGTCTTCATTTCCGGCGACAGGTCGTTGCCGGTCGTCGCGGTCGTGTCCGTAGACTTGTTGGTGTTGTTGAATCTGTCGAGGATCATCTGGATCCGGATCATGTCTTTCAATTCTTTCATTTTTTTACCTCTTTCTTTGCAAAGAGGTTTGGTTTAGAACGATATGCGTTCGCCTCTTTGCACTCTTTCTGCGATTGCCGCACGGTCAGCCCTCGTCAGTTTGGTGACATCGTTCTTGACCGTAAATGCGGAATGTGAGCCTGCCCCGTTCTCGACCGGCCGTGATCCGCGAGCCCTGATGTTGTCCACCACTCGCTTTTCGGAGAGCGCCTGTGTGGTCTTCATCGCGTTTGTGACGATTTCATCCATGTGGATGACCTTGAACGCGTGTTCCATCGGTACTCCGCTTTTCAGCATCGCGAGGAAATGTGGGTTCTGCGTCTCGTTTTGCAGATCAAATTCGGGGAATTTCTCTTTCAGTGCCTCGCTTTCCTGATACCATTCGGCCATCTGCTTATCGACCTTTTCTTTGGTCTGCCGCTCGTTGGCTTCACGCATCAGCTCGGCGTTCTCTCTCTCCAGCTGTTTGAACTTCCGGTACTGTTCGACCGTCATGCCGGCTTCGTCGGCCGCGTCTTCCCACATCCCGGTGTCGTTGTTGATCGCTTCAAGGAGTGCCTTTGTGTCGGACGTGTTGTACTTCTGGTTCAGTACGTCGATGACCGACCGGTATTCCTTGTTCGCTTCTTCCAGCTGTTTCGATTCCTTGAAACGCTTATTGATGATGTCTTGGGTCGCCTTCGTGTACTCGTCTTTGTACTTTCCGCGAACAAGCTCCTGAAACTCCTTCTTCAGCGCTTCCTTGTCAACAGGCGCGGCGACCGCCTCTTCTTTTTCTTCCTGTACGGGCTGTTTGCCGTAAAGGATCGTTTCGCCCTTCTGCGTCCGGGTGGGAGACGCACTTTCTGTTCCGCCCTCTGTGCCGGCCGCCGCTGCAGAGCCGTCGCCCTCAAACCGGTCAAGCATCATCGGCACAAACATAAAATCAAGCATATTGCTCCTTTCATAATCGCGAGATAAGCTCTCGTGTGGCTTTTATGGTAAAAATGGTTAAACCATTTTCACGTTGACGTAACCGTCGAAATCGTGCTGGATCTCGTAAAGCGCGAAAACGACGAAATCATAGATCGCCTTGCACTCGGTCTTGTTCCCGGTGAAACTGATGTAGAATTGTCCGTCTCCCTTTGAGACCGAGTACCTGACGTCGTGATTCTTGCAGTACAACTCCAAGGCACAGGTGATCGCAGAAATGGCGGTACACACCTTCGGATCCTTCCCTGTGGCGTGTCCATTCAAGTCGATCGTGAATATTCCGTCATTTTCTCTTGCGAGTACGCTTGTCACTTCGTCACCTCTGCCATCTTACCGGGCACGTTCATGTCCGCCCCTGCTCTCTTCGCCAGTCTCTCCCCGTAGGAAGTCATCGGCGTCTGCGCTTTCATCACTT
>Ga0265298_10001922_pt1 | contig 30064 bp, 21 predicted proteins | sample AusTroGonzalo_MG_3_FD_193486 | JGI IMG/M metagenome (GOLD analysis project Ga0265298, IMG submission 193486) | Bovine rumen microbial communities from tropical cattle in Woodstock, Queensland, Australia - Gonzalo_01 | ecosystem: Host-associated > Mammals > Digestive system > Stomach > Rumen ...
ATAGTCAGGGCCACCGACACCCAGCATCTTGCCTGCAGGAGCGCCCTTCGAGTCAGGATCACCGCCCTGAATCATGAAGTCCTTAATCACACGATGGAACAGCGTTCCGTCATAGTAGCCATCCTTCACCAGCTTTACAAAGTTGTCACGATGGATGGGCGTCTCGTCATACAGGCGAACCACGATATCGCCCAACATGGTCTGTATCTTTACTTTCATGTTTTTATTCGTTTATATAGTTCTTTGTTGACATATCGTAGTATAATGCTCCGAGTTCCTGGAGGGTCAGGTTCTCCACGGAATGTTCAATCTTCCGTATCAGTTCCTCACGACGGAAATCGACCCATATTACTTGAAAATTAAATGATCAGAAAAGAAAGTTTCTGCAAAGATACAAATTATTGATCATTTTATTTCCGTTTTAAGGCTAAAAATGCCTTTTTTGATCGGTTTATTTGGCCTTAAAAGTCCGAAAAAAGCAACATGGACAATCTTGACGATTTATCCATGCTGCTTATTTTCAATTAGTTACGCTTTTCTAAGCCGAATTAAATGATCAATACTCATCCTCGTTGAAGTGAGTTAACGCCATTGGATACTAGGCAGTTATACAAACCACCATCGTTATTGATCGTTTTATTTGGACTAAAAAGTCCATAAAAGGCTAGGTAATACCATTATCACAGCCAAAGTGGTTGCTGTCTCCAGTCTCTTGGAAAGCCCATCTACTTTAGACTTACACTTGGATAAGCATCGATAAGTCTCAACAACTTCTCTTTGATTTGACTATTGGGTGTGATGCTTTGCTCCAAATATAATAGCGTACATAGTTGGGCATATAGTTTCATTGGACGGACATACTGCACATCTACCCAATTAAGGGGAAGTCTTTGCGGCATTTGTGGCATTGCAGGGTAACGGCGATTCCATGTACGAGCATGATGAGCACAACAGTTTCTAAGTACGGTGATACTACGCATCCAACTTTCCATATAACGGTATTGGGGAAGTCCGAAACTCTTGGCAACCATCTTCTTTACCTCCACATCCTTCATGTTACCATACAACTAAGAGAGCGTACCAAACGATACAACTTCCAAAGTTTTCCATACTGGTGGCATAGACGGAGTGTCGTATTTGATAAAATGCTCTTGCAGGAACTCTTCTTTTGAGCGATCCAATTCTACCTGAATGTTGTCAAGACAAGTCTGATAGATACTATAGTTATTAACTTAGTTGCATCCATAAACCAGAATGCCCCATGAGCCAAAGAAAAAAGTGTATAATTCTTGTCCGAAGTGCGACTTCTATATCTTGTATGGCTGTAAAAATGATGGAACGAAGTTCTTTGTCAAATGCATATAACGAAATTACATCTTCGAGTTGAGTACCAGAAATGAGTCGGTGTGTAACATCATCAGTTTCAAAAACTTTCCAATAGTTTGCCAAACGGAAATAGCTGATAGACTCTAATTGTCTAAGAGCGGCATTCTCGTTATTGACAATCATCCCACGCTGCTTCAGTAAAGCCAACTGGTCTGGTATGTCTATGGGCTGTTTGCTGTATCTCATAACTATAAAAATGACGAAGTCCCGCCGTGGTACGCATTGTTAAGAGGCGTGGCGGGAACTGTTGCTGCAAAGGTAGACATTTATTTCCAATTATCCAAACTTTTATAGTTAAAAGTACATTTCGAACATTAAAATCAACATTATCAAGAGTATCAAGACCTATAACAGAAGTAATAGTTCATTCAATAGATACAACGGAATCTGGGAAGAGACGAGTTAGTTTTAGGTTAGAAAAGTGGCACATGTGCCACTTTTCTAACCCAGAAAGACAAAAACAAATTCGACCAAGCATGATGTCCTGTTGTTATCGTAATAGCAAATAGGTCTTTTGCCGTTTGCCGTTTTCGTTTCTGAAGAGGTTATTTGAAGAAACTCTCGATATAATGTGTGTCCCATATTCGCTCAAAATTAAATGATCAGAAAAGAAAATTTCTGCAAAGATACAAATTATTGATCATTTTATTTCCGTTTTAAGGCTAAAAACGGCTTTTTTGATCGGCTTATTTGGCCTTAAAAGTCCGAAAAAAGCAACATGGAAAATTTTTACAATTTACCCATGCTGCTTATTTTTAATTAGTTACGTTTTTCTTAAGCCCGATTAAATGATCAATACTCATCCTCGTTGAAGTTTAAAGCACATACTGAGTACCAACGAGTTACAACACTCTGTGCCATTATTGTGCCACTAATTTTAGACATAGAATTAAAGTTTATGCCAAGAGTTTCTTCACGATCTCAGAGATGACGCGGCCATCAGCCTTTCCAGCCAACTGCTTGCTGGCTTTTCCAGTTTAGTTGATCATTTAAAAATATTGCATTAAAGAGCCATCACACTGAAATCTCTATATTAATGAAATCATTCCTAAAGCAAATTCTCATGGCATGGTAGCAGTTAAGAAAGTTGCGTTACCAAAAATATAAAGGATATTCTCACTGGCAGGCACGAGGATGGTCTCTCCCTGACGGATGTCGATGCCGTTGATGTTGGCATTGCCCCATAGACAGACGACGATGACGAAGGAGTCGCAATGAAAGTCAATCTGCTGAGCAACCTGCACCACCACGCGGTGAACTACGAAATAGGGGCAGTTGATGAGCTGTGAAGTGGGCTTGGTGCTGTCATAGGACGTGCGATAAGCAGGCCATACCTGATAGTCGACGGCATCCTTGGCCTGCTCGATGTGCAGTTCACGAGGGTTGCCATGCTCGTCCTTTCGGCCGAAGTCATAGACGCGGTAGGTGATGTCGCTCGTTTGCTGTATCTCGGCCAGGAAGTTGCCCGCGCCAATGGCATGCAACCGTCCGGCAGGCAGGAAGTAGAGGTCGCCCTCGTGGGCCTCGTGGGTGGCAATGACGTCCTGCATGGGAGACCGCCCGTCGTGCGGCTCTGCCGTGGCCAGCCGCTCGTAGTCGTCGGGGGTGATGCTCCGCGAGAGTCCGGCATATATCTTCGCCCCCACATCGCTCTTGATGACGTACCACATCTCGGTCTTCCCGGCACACCCGTGGCGCTCCTGGGCCAGCCGGTCATCGGGGTGCACCTGAACACTGAGGTCCTGACGTGAGTCGATGAATTTTACCAAGAGTGGAAACTGGTTGCCGTACTTTTTATAGACCTTTTGGCCTACAAGCAGGCCTTTGTATTTATCAATCAGTTCGACAAGCGTCAGACCTTCGTCTACATCATCAATAAGTCCACGGTTGATAGCCACACTCTCATGGCCTGGCACACCGCTGATTTCCCAACTTTCGCCTACATTGGGCTGGGCGTTGAAGATGCCTTTGAAAGGTGCAATCTGATAGCCGCCCCAGATGGTTGTCTTCAGATAAGGTTGAAATTTGTAGGGCTTCATTTTGAATTGAAGATTGAAAATTGAAAATTGAAGATTGAAAACTAAAATCGTTCAAGTATTTCCAAGCACATACGACTGTTGTGGTAGGGACATTTCCAGAATCCTGCCTTGTCGTCAATGGTATTGAGTGACCCGTCGCGATGGCGGCTCCAATACCACTCCCCGAATTTGTAATCTACCAGGTTGTCCTTGATATACTCCCACAGACGGAGGGCTTTGTCAAATGCCGATTCGTTATGGAAATGCTCGTAAATGTTGACGAAGCCTACCACCGCTTCGGCTTGCACCCACCAGTGGAGATCGTCATCTATGGTACCTGTCGTAAGATTGGCCTCATGAATCATGGCACCATTGGCCAGTAAACCTTTCTCTGATGCTGATGCTACCATTTTCACAATCGGTTCCACTTTGCTTAGTACTTCTCTGTCGCCTAATACCAGTGCTGCCTCATGCATCAGCCACGAACATTCGATGTCATGCCCATAGCTTTCCAACTGCCCTGCGCCGCGTGTCCAGTCCATGTCGAAGAACAAATCGAGGTGATGTGTTTCGGGGTTGAGAATCTTGTCTGTAAAGATGTCAATGATGTTACGTAGCGACTTTTCCAGTTCTGCCGAAGGCCACACACGATACAGGTTGGCGTATGGCTCTATAATGTGCAGATGCGTGTTCTGCGACTTGGGATAGTTGGCGTCATGCTCCGACAGACGCATGTCAGCGATGGGTTGCCAGTCGCGGGTCATGGCCTCAATATAGCCATTGTGTTCATGGTCGAGGGCATGTTCCTCAATGCAATGATACAATCTAATGGCCTGCATTAGTGCTTCCTTGTTGCCAGTGGCGCGGGCGTATTCCGACAAGCCGTAGATGGCAAAGCCGATGGCATAGAATTGCTTCTTCGTGTCCTTTGGCTGTCCTTTATAGTTCAGGCTCCAATACACACCACCATATTCCGGGTCGATGAAATGGTCGATGAAATACCGTTTGGCACGATTGGCCATTATCAAATATTTAGGATTACGCAACACCCGATAGGCCGCCGAGAAAGCCCATAGGATGCGGGCATTGAGTATGGCACCTTTGTCGGCATCTGCATGGAGTACGTTTTTATTGTCAATGCGTCCATAGAATCCGCCATGCTCTTCGTCCTGCATGCGGTCAATCCAAAACCGCAAGATGTTAAATTCCAAAACCTCGTGTACTTCCTGTTTTAATCTTTCCATCATTTTTTTATTGGATAAATATAAATGAGACCAATCATTAAGATGGCAATAACAGCCGGGAAAATGGAGAATAACGCCCAAATCATGTTGTTGACCGAATCGGCATCGGTAATGGTGATAATGGTCTGTCCTGTGGCATCCGTTCCCGACACGAAACCGGCAATACCTAATAGCAATGCCACCAGCGACCCGGATATGGCTGTACCGAACTTCTGCGACATAGTGCCGCTGCTGAAGATGAGTCCCGTCGACGAGGTCCCGTTCTTCTCTGTGGCATAGTCTGCCACGTCGGCATACATCGACCACAACAACGGTGAATAGAGCCCTATGCCTATCGAGGCGATGATGACCATTGCTACCATCAGCCAGATATAGTCTGCATCCATGGGGATGAAGAAGAAGGCGATTGAGGCTACCACACAGATGAGGGCAGCCCACATAAATGCCATGCGCTTGGAGCCTATCCACTTAGTGAACACAGGCGACACACCGCCGAAGACCATGCAGGTCAATTCACCGAAGGTCATAAACACGGTGTAGTTGATGATGAGTCCGCTAACGGTCACATCGCCATGCAGACAATACTCAAACATATAGCCTGCCACGGCATAGCGGAAGCCGTTGAAGAAGTTCATGCAGATGCCTATCAGCGTCAAGTAGACCCACGGCTTGTTATGGAACAAGTCGGCAAAGGGCTTCAACGAGAATTTCTCAGCCCGCACGGGCTTCAGACGCTCCCTCGTCATCAGCCCGCAGGCCAAGGTGCCTGTCGTCGCCAATGCGCCCAGTATCATGCCTGCTACGGCATACTGGTGCTGGTCGCTGCCACCCACCATTTTCTGAAGATAGGGGAACGACAGCAGGGTGATGAATCCCATGGCGTAAGCGCCCACCATGCGGAATGATGAGAACTGGTTTTTCTCGTTGTCATCGCTGGTCATCACACCTAAAAGCGAACCGTAGGGCACGTTCACTGCCGTATAAGTGGCCATCATCAACAGATAGAGCGAATAGGCCCAGATACGCTTGCCCACAGGGCCGAACTCGGGCGTATAGAGCAACAGGGCAAAGATAACTCCCAGTGGCACGGCACCGAAGATAATCCAGGGGCGGTAGGTGCCCCAGCGGCTTTGTGTGCGGTCAGCCAATGACCCCATCAGTGGGTCGGTCACCACGTCGAACATACGGGCGATGAGCATTAATGTTGCTGTATCTGCTACGGTCAGGCCGAACACATTGGTAAAGAACAACGGAAAGGCTATCGACATCACCTTCCACGTAATGCCACCTGCGGCAGCATCGCCCAGAGCGTAGCCTATCTTCTCGCTCACACTCGCCATATTATTAATATTTCATTTTTTCATTTTCCCTGTTCTTCGCAATCAGCTGCTTGATAGTCTCCACACTGGCCGAGGTGGTCAACCCATCCTCGGGCGTGTTCATGCAGTAATCGATGAGACGGTCAACAGAGGACACGGCCACATGCAAACGGGTATCAGCTGAAGCGTAGTATATCAGCACACGACCGTCATCGTCCATAATCCAGCCATTCGAGAAGGCCACGTTCATTACATCGCCGATATACTCGTCGCATTCGGGCACAAGGAAGTAGCCGCCCGGCTTTGCAATGATGTGCGTGGGGTCATCGAGTGCCGTCATATACATATATAATACGTAGCGCAGGCCGTCGGCAGTCATGCGCACACCATGGGCCAAGTGCAGCCATCCCTTTGCGGTCTTCAAAGGGTGCGGTCCTTCGCCGTTCTTCACCTCGGTAATGGTATGGTACTTACGTTCATAGATAATCTTCTCTTCCTTCACCTCAGCGTGGGTAATATCGTCACACAGTCCCCAGCCGATACCGCCACCACTCCCAGTATCGATAAAACCATCTTGCGGGCGGGTATAGAAAGCATATTGTCCGCCTACAAACTGAGGGTGGAGCACCACATTACGTTGCTGGCTGCGGGACTTCAGGTCGGGCAAACGCTCCCACGTTTTCAAATCCTTTGTGCGGGCTATCGATGCTGTGGCCGTAGCTGCCGAGAGGTTACCCGCCTGCGAGTCATCGTGGCGCTCGGCACAGAATACACCGTATATCCACCCGTCCTCGTGCTGTGTCAGTCGCATGTCATAGACGTTGGTAGCAGGAATCAGCGTGTCGGGCATGGTGACAGGCTCTTCCCAGAAATGCCACTGGTCTATACCGTTAGCCGATTCCGCTACGGCAAAGAAGCTCTTGCGGTCGGCACCTTCCACACGACACACCAGCAGGTACTTGCCGTCCAACTTGATAGCCCCTGCATTGAGCACAGCATTCATCATGATGCGTTGCATCAAGTAGGGGTTGTCCTTCTCCGAGAAGTCATAGCGCCACTCCAACGGCGTATGTTCGGCGGTCAGTATGGGGTACTGGTATTTCTCGTAGATACCGTTTCCATTCTCTACAGGGCTGTTCTTGCGTGCGAGTAGTGCTGCATGGCGCTCGCGCAGTAGTTTTACTTTTTCTTGATAATTCATTTTTATATGGTCTTTATTGGGCGATGTCTTTTAAAGTATGCACATTTTTTCTGCTTACCATTTTATTAAAGTCGTCAGCCCACGGCTGTCCGGGAACAGGGCCGAAGAATTCTTCGCGGGAGTTGCGCCAAAACAGGAAATAACTGATGGGGTAGCGGTCCATGACGGGTTGCAGCACACGGGTGTACCACGTTGAGTCGGGCATGTTTTTCAGACCACACTCGGTCAGTGCCAACAGTTTGCCATGATTCTTGGCAAAGGCACTAAGGAAGTCAAGGTCGGCAGTCACCTGACTGACGAAATCCTCTTCCGTTCCCCACTGATAGGCATCCTCGCCTATCAACGTCACCCTGTCATCGCCCGGATAGCGCTGCATGAAGCGTGCTTCTGTCCATTGCCCGTCGAGATTCGGCGAGTAGCTCCACAGTAGGTTGTCGAAGCCGCGCTGTCGGAAGTCATCTTGCAACAGATTCCACAATTGCTTATATTCCTCTGTCGTACATAACTTCTCGCCCCACCAAAACCACGAACCATTGTTCTCGTGCCAAGGACGGAAGATGATGGGCACAGGCTGCCCCTTGCTGTCGCTTAGCGTACTGATGAAGTTGGCTACACGTTCCATCCACTGCTGGAACTTCTCATGCTGACTGCCGCTGGGCAGAATGCTGCGCACCACTGTGGAATCACTGACATCCCAGGCCGTGCCACCCGTCAGTGGGTTACGGGGATGCCATGACAGGGTAACGATGCCGCCCCGCTCATGATGAGCTACCAACTCGTCATGGATACGAGTGAAGGGAACGCTGTCGAGGTTCTTTGCGTCGCCCATCTCTATGCCACCCAGGTCAAAGCCCATCACGGCGGGATAGTCGCCACAGGTCTCTTTCGTGTCGCTACGCCCAAGTTCCGGCTTCGCGGGGTCTACTATACCAGACCAGTTGACACCATAGAAAGGATCGTCCTGATGCCCCATCATATAGCCTTGCGTCTGCAATTGTTGCAGCCGCTGTTCCAGCTGTTCACTAATAGTCATTTCCTTGACAGGTTTTGACCCACAAGCTGTCATGAACACAGCAATTAACGGCAAAAATACATACTGTTTCATAACATCTATTATTTCAATTCAAAAACATGGCTGGCGTAATCCTCCCATAGTGGAACTTCGATGCCGACATTCATGAGGAAACGGCCTGTGAACTGCTTACCGCTGAGGGCACAAGGTTTCTGGTTGACACGCACATTCTTCTCGTTGAGGGTGTAGGTCTTATTGGGATTGAGACCTGCCAAGCGAATGCGGGGGATAGGCTGACCATAGTAATTATCGATCTTATAAACAAATAAGGTGGCTTGGTTCTTCGTGTCGGTTACATACATCAGCGCAGCCACACCTTTTCTGTCGTATGGAGAAATGAGGCGGTAGAGGTCGCCAGTCTGAACAATCGTGCGTATCTCCTTGTAGTCCTTGAAGCATGTCTCCACCTGACTACGCTCTTCCTGAGTCATGTCTTTGGGCTGTAGTTCAATACCGAGGCGACCGCTCATAGCCACATCGCAGCGGAACTTCACAGGGATCACACGACCGCCCGTGTTCCAGTAGGGACAGTGGTTGATGTGGCAAGCCATCGCGTTGGCGGGGAAGAACAGGCTGGTGCCCCACTGTATATAGACACGCTGCAGCGCATCGGTATTGTCGGAGGTCCAGAACTCGTCGAAGTAGGGCAGCAGTCCGTAGTTGGCCCTACCGCCACCCGAGGCACAGTCTTGTATCACCACATTGGGGTACTTTTCGCGGATGCGCTGCAATACCTTCAAGAGTCCAAGATGATAGTCCACGTAGAGGTTTGTCTGTTTCGCCATGGGCAGACAGAGTGAACCGACGTTTTGTATCGAGGCGTTGGCATCCCATTTGATATATGCAATCTCAGGGTATTGTGTCAGCAAGTCATCTACAATCTTAAAGGCAAAGTCCTGTACTTGCGGGTTGGTCATGTCGAGCACCAGCTGTGTGCCGCCGCGTCCCAGTTTCAGTTCGCGTCCTTTGGTCTGCAAGGCCCACTCTGGATGCTTCTCGAAGAGTTCGCTCTTCGTGTTCACGGCCTCTGGCTCAATCCAGATGCCGAACTTGATGCCTTTCTCGCGGGCGGCATCGACCAGAGTCTTTAGTCCGCCAGGCAGTTTCTTTTTGTCCACCACCCAATCGCCAAGCGTCGATGAGTCGTTGTTGCGCTGATACTTGTCGCCAAACCAGCCGTCGTCCATCACGAATAGTTCGCCGCCCAGCGTCGAGATGTCATCCATCATCTGAACCATACGTTCCTCGTTGATGTCGAAGTATAGACCCTCCCATGAGTTCAACAGTATGTCGCCCACGTTCATGCCACGATGCAGCATACCGCAAGTCCGCGCCCAGCGGTGGAAGTTACGGCTCACACCACCCATGCCCTCTTCGCTGTAGGTAAGGGCTAGATGAGGAGTCTGAAAGACCTGTTTAGGCTCTAAGATATACTCCGATGCCTGCGGGTCGATGCCAGCATAGAAATGGTGGTAGTTCTTGTCGGTGGTGTTGATGCGCAATTCGAAGTTGCCGCTCCAGCATAGGGCTGCGCCAATAGTCCGGCCATACTGCTCATTAGGCTGTCCGTCTAATGAAAACATCACCTCTGGCGCATCCAAATGGGCATTGCGTGCACCGTCTGAGTTACGGATCACCTGCAGGCCTCGTGTCAGTGGTTCCTGTGTCACGTCGGTTTCCGAAGCCCAGTCGCCATGCAGATGCGTCAGCCACACGTCGCCCCGGCGCAGCGTCAGATGGCCGGAGTCGTAGCGCTTCAGCGTGATGGCCTTCTTCTCCTGGTGTTCTATCTCCGTCCATGTCTCGATGATATCAACATTCTTGTACGCCTTATAGAAGAGTCGCACGGTGACAGGCAGTAGCTTGTCTTTCATGGTGACTGTATGCACCTTCGCACTGGCTTCGTCTCTCGACTCTAAACTCTCAACTCTCAACTCCAAATTTTGGTCGCCATTGGCGTGCTGCACCTGTATGGCTGGCAGATGAATCATATCAACCGTACCGAAAGCTGGCAGCGCAGAGAAGTTCACATCATCACCAGCATCGCGCACTTCCTGCAAGGTGGTCATCCTCGTTCCAAAATACGCCAAGTGCAAGTCCTGTCCCTCCTGTGCCGTCAGCAGCATCAGCATGTTTGGCGTTTCCACCTTCACTTCCCCTTGCCAAGCCATCGAGGGAACTGCGCTAAGGAGCATTGTCCCAAGAAAAAGAATCGTTTTCTTCATCGAATGTATTTCTTTCCATTTTTGATAATCAGTCCACGCCAGGTTCTTACCTTCTGGCCAAAGAGATTGTATGTCACATCGGAATACTTATTAGTAATAATTCTATTGATGTCCGTTGTCCCCCCCTTCGTCACTGTAATCTTAGTGAGCGTATAGGCCTGACCACGGAAGATGAGGCCGCGGTCGGCAATCTCGGTAGCCATCTGAGCATCTGCAACGGTGAAGGTGATGATGCCGTTGTTTACACTGGTGTTGAGGTCGGTCCATTCCCACGAGTCACCTTTCTTATAGGTAATGACATATTGGGGTTCTTCATAAGTTGTGGTAATATAGGCACGGACCACATCATTGGCAGCAAGACCCACGAAGATTCCCTCAACGGTCTCATATTGGGTACCGGGGGCTACATCAGTATTCCAAGAAATAGGCTCCGAACCTTCCCATACGGTCTGCTCTCCCTCCACGGGTATGGATGCTTCGGCATCGATGGTAATCTTTGTGGCAGTCCATGCCTGACCGCGCAGGATAAGACCGCGGCCTGCAATCTCGGTGGCTGTCTGCTCATCGGCAATAGTATAACTGATGATACCATCGGCAAAAGTCGTCTCAAGGTCTGTCCATTCCCACAAGTCGCCCTTCTTGTAGGTTACCACATACTGTGGTTCCTCGTAGGTCGTAGTGGTGTAGATACGGATTGTATTGCCTACAGCCAAACCATTGAATGTTCCCTCTGGTGTTTCGAACTGTGTACCGGGGGCTACTTCGGTGTTCCAGGAGATGGCCTCTGAGCCTTCCCATACTGTTTTCTCTTCTGCCTGTGCAGCTGTCATAGCCAGCAGGCCAACGATTAGTGTAAGGATTTTCTTCATAATAGATAATTGTTTAATATGGTTTATTTATTTTTTTACTATTCTGATATTTGCCAGTCTGAAGTCGGCATCGTAGTCAGCGTGGGGCTGGAAGATAATGCGCAGCGTCTGCCATTTTCCAGGTTCAGAGATGCCTTTGGTTGCCATCGAAGCTAGGGGTAGCGTGACGGTCTGCCACTGTCCACGGGTGTTGATGCCAAGGCCATTCGCGGGATTCCAAGCATATGCGTCGCCCCAATTGAAGCAGAACTGAAGGCCTGTCTGTTCGGTGAGCGGGAAGTTGGCGTTGGTCAGCACTTCCATTTTCAGGACGTAGTCATCAGGATTTTCAACTACAACATCTATCATATTGCAGGAAAGATCAATCGTGTTCCATGCCCAGGCTCCATAATGACCCGTAAAGTGCATGTTCTTCTGGTTGAGCCAAGAGGATGCACCAATGCCGTCATCGGTCTCAATCGCCATTTGCACAGAGCCGTCTATGCTCACGCTCACGTCGCTGAAGTCTCTGAAGAGCATATATTGTGAGGGTCGGAAAGGAAATGCTGCTTCGTGGGAGATGCCATTGGTCTGCCAACTGAAATGGATGTCGGTGTTCTCAGGCGTTCCTTCTGGTATCAGCACCTTCATAGACTCGGTGGTAACAGAGCCTATGCCCAATGTCTGTGAGCCAATCTTGACGGTAGAGATACCTGCCTCAAAGTCGTAGAGATCGAAGTTCTTTCCATATACTGTCGCGGAATCACCGGCATTCGTGAACTCACAGGCCAGTCCGCTAATGATGAGTTCGGGGAAAGGAATGATGAAATCGTAGTTGCATGTACCCTGTGGCGTGGTGTACTCAATCTTGTGTACCTGCTCGGTTGAGAGTTTCGATGGAATCCGAACGATGGCACGGGTCGCCATCGTATAGACATTATTCATGTCGCAAGCTACGGTATTAAATGACACCGACTGAACCTGATTCAGATTCTGTCCCACCAGCACTACCGTCTGGCCAAGCGTTCCTTGAGTGATTGGTGTGGCAAAAGCGGTGTCAGCCACGTCATAGACAGCCTTGATAACAGGTGCACCAGCGTTAGCCTGCTGCTCTGCAGGGGTATAGTCGTCATTGTAGTTCACGATGTCGTCGCAACTTGTGAGACAGAAGAACGAAAAAAGACATAATAACAAAAGAACAAATATACTTTTCATAATTCGTGTAATTTGTTTAATTTGCGGTTATAAAATATCAGTTCCACCCAGGGTTATTCTCGGTGATGGTCTTGTTAGTATTCAGTTCTGGCTGTGGGATGGGGAATAGCAGGTTGCGTTCCTGACGGGTCTTCAGCACGCCGGCATCATCGCTGCCGCCAATGGCATTCATGGCTTGCAGGTAGATGCCCCAGCGGATGAGATCCCAACGGCGGTCGGCCTCGCAGGCGAACTCCTTGGCACGTTCTTCAATGATGGCAGAGCGGCGCTTGACCTGAGTGTCAAGGGCTGCCGAACCAGTTGCTGATGCTGCTGTGGCATTGGAGCGGGTGCGGATTTTATTCAGATAATCGATAGCCTCGCTGCTGTTACCTAATTCATTCTGTGCCTCGGCATAGACGAGCATCACGTCGGCATAGCGCAGGAAGGGAAAGTTGGCATCGGCGTTGTTGATGGCATTGTTGGTTACATCCATATATTTTGTGGTAAAGGCCAGACACTGCGCATCCTGTGAGTAGTAATACGACACACCGTCAGCATAGATGCCCGTGGGGGCGCCAAAATAATTGCCTGAGAGGTCGTAGCCGGTGGCGGCTATAGTGTACTCATTGTTCTGTGGATAGTAGAATCCACTATTACTCTCGCGCTGTGTCTTGGCACGCCAGCGGTGCTTCACTCCTTTTACAATACGCAGATCCTGACTATCGAAGAGGTCGTACCAATGACGGGTGCAGCCCACCCAGCCGCCTTCCTGAATGAAGTCGCTGCCCTGCTCAGTCATATAGCCTTCGTACTGTGAGTGAACCGACACCTTATAGGTGGCATCACCACTGACCGTGCAGAGTGAGAACATGAACTCAGAAGCATTGCAGTTGGCCTTCTTCCATAGTTGGTCGTAGGCCAGCAGCTCATAACTGCCATACTTGCCATCAATAACCATCTTCGCCCAGTCGGCGGCCTTCTGATAGAGTGCCATGGCATCCATCCCTTCATAGCCACTGACGGCATTCTTCTGCATGGTGACAGAGCGCAACGGAGCGTAGGTGCGGGCACTGCCTGTGCCGTCGTAGGCAGGACCTGTCCTGACGGTAATCTCTGTTCCGGCGGGCATGGCGGCAGAGGCTTGTGTGGCATAGACCTTAGCCAGCAATCCGGCGGCTGCACCGGCAGAGGCATGGCCAACCTGGTATGCCTTGTCAGTGTTCTTATACATGAGCGTAGAGGCCTCTTCTAAGTTCCTGACGATATAAGCGTAGACATCAGATACAGATTGGCGAGGCTGGGTATACTCGGTGGTTGCCTCTTCCGGCTGAATGGGCAGCGGACCGTAAGCACGAACCATCAGGAAGTAGGCAAAGGCGCGCAGGAACTTCATCTCACCGATGGCGTTGTTTTTAGCCTTAGTGGAGATGTTCGACATGACGTTGATATGTCGCTCAGCGTTGTTGGCACGGGCGATGAGTCCGTAGCACCCTTTCCAGAGTGCATCGGTCACGTCGCTCTCGCCTTGGAAATTGCCGGCACCAAAAGTTCCGAAGAGCCAGTCGGGACCACTGATATAGTCGGCATCAAACTCCAGGACACGGGGGAAATAACCCCAGCAGAACATATCGTAGATGAGTTTCGAATAGGTACCCGTTACCCAGGCGGCAGCAGCCTCTTCGCTGTCGCCCACACGCTCGTCAGTCACGAGACCTTCAGGATCTTCCTCAATCCAACTCTTGCATGAAGAGAGCGTGAAGGACAAGGCAATGCCACAGCATACGAAACAGACGATGATGGTATTTTTTATGTTTTTGGTAATCATAATTTTCAATGTTCAATTTTCAATCTTCAATCAAAACACAAAGTTCATGCCAAAGGTAAATGAGCGTGCCGAAGGATAAGAGTAACTGTCTACACCCGGGCAGGCTGCATTCTGTCCACCGGCATTCACATCAGGGTCGAACCATGAGTAGTCAGTGATGGTGAAGAGATTGTTGGCCGTCAGCGAGAAGCCTATCTTCTCGATGCCTTTCAATGGCTTCAGCCAGTCGTAGCCAAGCGTCACATATTTGCAACGCAGATAGGAACCGTTCTCCACATAGCGGTTGGAGACAAGCCATGTGCGTGTGTAGCCTGCCGTGGCTTTGGGCCATTTAGCCGAGACAGCAGTCTCTGGTGTCCAGCGTCCTTCGTAAGCCGAGACGGGTATGTTGCCGATATTCGACATGGTGACATCGGTCAGGTTGTAGTTCAGGATGTCGTTGCCCTGCGTTCCTTGCAGCATGAAACTCAGGTTGAAGTTCTTGTACGAAAGGTTGTTGGTCAGCGAGTAGGTGAAGTCGGGATTGGTGTTGCCAATGATGGTACGGTCATCCTGCGTAATCTGCCCATCGCCGTTCAAGTCGCGATACTTGATTTCGCCCACATAGCGCAGGGCCTCGGCATCGCTCAGTCCTGCGTAGGCCTTGTTTGAGCGTACTTCGGAGATATTGTCATAATAGCCGTCCTCCACGTAGCCGTATAGCGTACCGATGGGATAACCGTTGCGCTGCAAAAAGACTTGGTCGGCCTTCGACCACAGGGCCGTGGCATACTGGTCGCCGTCCAGTCCGCTGATGCGGTTGCGGTTGAACGACAGGTTGCCGGAGAAGTTCCATTTCCAGTTGCCCTTACGCAGCACGTCATAACTCAGCGTGAACTCCAGGCCCTCGTTGGTCACGTTGCCACTGTTGACAAGTTGCTGTGAGAAACCCGACGATGAGGGGATGGTGACCATCTGCAGCAGGTCGCGCGTTTTCTTGTAATAGTAGTCAACGGTCAGTTGCAGGCGATTGTCCAACCAGCCGAGATCGATACCCGCGTTCACCTGTGCCGTTGTTTCCCATTTCAGGTCGGGATTCTGCGGCCCGCGCCAGTCAATCATCGAGAAGCCATTAGACAGTGTGCCGTTGTAGGGATAGTTGGCGGCCTGCAGCACAGCCAGTGTGCGGTAGGCACCGATGCCCTGATTGCCCGTCTCACCATACGACACACGGAACTTCAGGTTCGAGAAGAAGTTCATGTCCTGGATAAAAGTCTCGTCGATGGCACGCCACGCAAAGGCGCCACTGAGGAACGTGGCCCACTTCTTGTTCTCCTGGAAGGCCGACGAACCGTCGGTACGCACCGAAGCGGTGAAGAGATACTTGTCTAATAGGGTATAGTTCACACGGGCAAGGAACGATTCAAGATTCATCTTCGTCTCAGGGTCGCTCTTCACGGTGGCACGGTCAAGGGCCATTGAGATGTCGGCACCCTTTGTCAGGTCGTTGGGGAAGTTGGTGGCAGTCATGCTCTGGCTCTCACCGCGTCCGCTCTCAAAGGTGATGCCTGCCACAGCGTTCAGTTTGTGGATGCCGAAAGTCTTGTCGAGGGTGAGCAGACTCTCGCTGGTAAAACTCTTCCATGTGTTCGTGGCTTTGCCCGCCTTACCGTTGATGGGACTCTTGCCCTCCTGACAGAGACGGCTGTAGTAGGTATTACGATGCCCGTCGTTGTAGCCCAGACCGAGGTTCTGCCGGAATTTCAGCCACGGTGTGATTTGCGCCTCGGCGTACGATGACGAGAACCACGAAATCTGTTTCAGTTGGTCGGTGGCACCGTTCACGTAGTTTGCCGGGTTGGCGGCCAGCCAGTCGGTGGCGTCAGTCTCTTCTTTCACCGTGGGCGGGAAGATGAGTGCCGAGCGTATGATACCTGTATTTTCGGAGTTTGTGCGTTGGAAGTCTGTTGTAGCATTGGTGAAATGGCTGCTCGTGCCTATCTCAAGCCAGTTGGTGATGTGACGAGCGATGTTGATGCTCAGTCCGTAGCGCTCATAGCCCGTGTTCTTGATGATACCGTCCTGCTTGGTGTAACTGCCCGAGAAGGCATACCAGCCCTTGTCGCTGCCGCCACTCACACTGGCATTGTATTCCTGCTGCCAGCCCGTACGGTAGATCTCATCCTGCCAGTCGGCACCCTCCACCACATCCACATTGCCATATTCATCCGTGCGCTGGCCAGGGTTGAGAAAATCCTCGGGCGAGGGATTGTACTTGCCTTGCGTATAAATGAACGAGCCGCCCGTGTAGGGATACGTCCACTCGCCACGATAGGGATTGCGTTGTGTGCTGTTCTCGTAGTATCGGCTGTTTTCGTTGGCCTCGTTCTGGTAGAGGGCGTAGGTATAGGGATCGAGCGTCTTAACTTTCTTGCCGATGTGCTGTGTGGTCCATTTCATCGAGGCCTCCACCTTAGGCTTGCCCGACTGCCCCTTACGGGTGGTGATGATGACCACGCCGTTGGCACCACGACTGCCGTAGATGGCCGTAGCCGAGGCATCCTTCAGTACCTCAATCTTCTCGATGTCGTTGGGATTGAGCATTTGTAGTGGGGAGGTCTGCTGGTTGTTACCGCTGTTGGCATCGCTCGTTGGCGTACCGTTGGGGTCGGTACCGAAGGGTATGCCGTCCACGATGTAGAGCGGTTGGCTCGACGTGGTGAATGAGTTGGCACCGCGCACGGTGATGCTCACACCGGCTCCCGGCGAACCGTCGCTCTGCTGCACCTGCACACCGGCTATCTTTCCCTGCAGGCCATGGGCCACGTCGGTGGCTCCGCCAGCACGCAGGTCGTCGCCCTTGATCTGAGAGACGGTTCCCGTGAGGTCGCGTTTCTTCATCGTGCCGTAGCCCACCACGACCACCTCTTCCATCATCCCTGCATCTTCCTGCAGCGTCACATCGATGGTGGTCTTGCCTTTCACGTTCACTACCTGGGTCTTGTAGCCAATCATCGACACCTGAATGATGAACTTGCCGTCAGGCAATTCAAACTGGAAATTGCCGTCGAGGTCGCTGATGGTGCCTGCACTGGTGCCTGGCACCTTCACGCTGGCACCGATGAGCGTCTCGCCAGGATTTGCTCCGTCAAGCACTCGTCCAGTGATTTTCGTCTGAGCCTCCACTCCCATGTTGCACGCGAGCAAGAGACAGAATAAAATCCATTTTTGCATATTCATAGTTTATGATAGTTATTGTGCAGATATTAATTCAATTCTCGTAAGGGTGAAGCCGAGGCCGGTTATGACAAGGCCGGAAGTCTTCAAGTGGTCAAGTAATTGCGGATTGTCGAAGGTGAGCACCACGTCGTTGCCGTCGAGCCTGTACCAGATGGGTTCTTTGGCTCCAGTTATGTCATACCATTTTCCTTTGTTTTCACGGAACGACATTTGTGGTGTCTCACCGTCTTTCAACAATTCATAATGCAAAATGAGCACATCGCTTTCCGTACACTCCTGAAAAGGTTCTGCAGTGAGGCGCAGATTGCCACTCCAGTCGTTGGGGAAGAGTTTTTCGCCATGAAACAGTTCGCCGGGTTGCAACTTGTATTCCTTCGGGGCACGCTGCACATCGGTCAGGTCTTCACTGCGCTGGCCGATGAATGAGACGATACCTACCTTGTCGAGCCGGTATCCCTTGCCGCCGATGCGTAGGGCCGCAGGGTTGTCCTTGCCAGCCAACTGGAGTTTCAGCAGCGGGGCATCATCATTAATATAATAGGTACAACCCGTAGGACCAACGGGGATGCCATCGGTTGCCTTCTCAAGCACATTCCATGTGAAGTCCATGATTTTGGCTGCTGCACCATCTTCGACTCTGCTTGCATGGAGCACCAGACCGTCGCCCACTTTCAATGTCTTGAAGCAGGCAGCAGGCAGTTCGGCACTGACGCTCCAGTCGCTTTTCATTTGCTTGGCAGGACCGCGCCATACAATTTTCTCCACGAACTCCTCGCCGGGAGTCAGCGTGACGCGCAAGATGCGGTAGTCGTGACCGCCGATGTAGCAGCCGCGCTCACGCAACTTGGCCAGTGTCTCGTCGGAGAGCGTCATACGGAACGGACCGCCCACGTTGAAACAGCCATATTCAGGAGCCACACCTTGCCAGTCCTTCGGGTCCTGGAAGGCGGCCTGTGCCGTACGCTTGGCGTTGTCATTATATACTGTTATAATGTCGCCAGCCTTCGCTTTCTCGAAATGGCGTGCCTCCAGCAGAATATTGTCTTTCCACCCAGGGCCTATGGTCTTCGGGCCAAGAAGAATGGTACGCTCATCGGCAAAGAGTCTCAGGGCACTGATGAAACAGATGACACAGATTAGCAGTTTCTTCATAGCGGTAGCAATTTTTTCACTTTTCACTCTTCACTTTTTTCCAAGCCTCCCTATCCATTACCGTACCGCTGTCGAAGGCATCCGTCCACCATTCAGGGCCGGCAAACTGGTGCTCGTCGCTGTTGCCCTCATTATAGGCATGATCGTACCAGGTCATAAACCATGACCAGCGTGAGCCCTGTGCCCAAATCTTTGACCATAGCGACATCTTTACCTCATCGCCATTGCCACACTCGGCCAGCGTAATCATCTTCGTGGGGTACTGCTCCGTCAAGGCATTGAACTCCTTCATCAGTGGGTACATCAGGGCGGCATAGTTGTCACGCCCCACGATATCGACCACATCATCGCCAGGATACCATGTCTCGTCACCCGTCTGCGAGGTCCATACCCAGATAAGGTTGTTCAGTTTGTGATGGTTCACCAGCCGGTCGTACATCCAACGCCACAGTTTCTTATACACATCGGGGCCTTTTGCTCCCCACCAGAACCAAGCACCGCCACCCTCAAACTCGTAGGTGTTGCCCGCCGCCTCATGGAACGGACGCCAAATGACGGGGATGCCCTTGGCCTGCATCTTCTTCAAGTAGCCGGCCACCTGATCCACATCGTGCAGAGCCTGCTTGTTCTCTGCCGAACCATCGACATAGACCTGCGAAGGATCGAAACTTGTCTCACCGGGTTTCTCTCCTGGCGAGCATGTCAGATTCGTGCCGTTGTTGGCCTTCACCTGCCAGTGCCACATAGCCCCGACAATGCCCCCCAACTGGTGCCACTGGTCCACATGCGTCATGTCCGAATAGTCGAGCCATCCTTGCGGGTTCACATCCTTTGAGGCATGGATGTTGATGAAATCGAAGACATTGATGACAGGCCATTTGCCCGTCCACTTGTGTACGTTCTCCGCCTCACGGATGTTCCAGTCAATATCGGCCACCACGCCGCTTAGTGCTATTGTGCCATAAACGGAGAGAAGGCGAGTGTACAGAGCCTGTGCTTCTGCCGTGGCGTTCGGATTTACCAGTGTTTTGCTAATAGTTAACACTGCCTCTTCCCCCGTTTCTTGCGTGACGGGAGCCTGTGGCTCTGCTTCTGCGTCCTTACTGCAGGCACAGAACAGGAGCAGCATGGCCATGATAATACTGTTCTTCATTTCTTCTGTTTTAATAATCCGATGCAAAAATACGACAAAAGGCTCAGACTGCCTAACACTTTCTTAACCACAACCGACACTTTGCGCTCCTACATTGAAACTAAGGTGATTTATGCAACCTTTTGTCAATAAAGCAGCCGGACGGTGCAACTCCATGCACCATCCGGCCCGCGACAAAATACTAACTAAACTTTTATTTACTAACTAAAACTACTCTTCGGTATAGTCTTCTTCGTCATCCCAGAGGTTTTGCTTGCGTGATAAAGACTCCATGCTCTCCGGGTCGAACTCATCGGCATACACTTCTGCCCCGATGACGCTTCCCGCCATCAATTCTTGCCCGTTGTTAAAATGATCGCAAACTACGTTGGGCTGGACATACTGTTTCTTGTTCATAGCACTATTATTGGATTACTTGACAATGTGTTTCTTTCCATTATGAATGTAGAGACCGCCCTGAAGCCTGTTGCCTGCAACCTTACGCCCCTGAAGGTCATAGAAGCCTCTGTTCGCTGCAGTACTAAGCACATGTTCGGTTCCAATGCCAGTGGTAGCGTCATCGTTAAATATTAGTACTATGCGTGCATCACCACTTGTGGGTGCCACATCGGTTGTTGTCTCCAGGTAGGCCTTATGTGCGGCCAGCGTATAGGCGTTGGTCAGTTTGAAGAAACCAATCTTTTCATCTTTCTTTGAAAAGATGTAGCGATACTCGCCGTCGGTCGATGCCGTGAGATCTGCAGCATAGTCGGAGGTTGCCTTAAGATAATTGGTAGAGGGATATTCTGCCTCTTCTGTCACAGGAATGTCGTAGGTTCCCTCGTCGCCCTTCACCACATAGCCCTGATAGCCCCAGATGGTGGCGGTTGATGTAAGCGTGATGAGACCAGTCTCGGCGTCTGATGCGTAGTAGGCCTTAACGCCCGTTCCCGTGAGGTCAAGTTTCTTGCTGGTACTATAGGTGGCAATGCCGTCGCTGCCAATGGTGATAGAAGCAGCGTCATAGCGACCTACGGCCTTCACCAGTTCCACCTTGGTAATCTCGATGTTCTTTCCAGCCACAATGATGCCCGTAAGCTGCACATCCTCAAGGATGGCTGCTTTGGCAATGGCATATTCAAAGGTCTGTGCCTCAGCCGAGTAGTCCACATCCTTTCCTGCCTCGTCGCTGAACTTAGCCCAGCCCTTTGCAGGATTGCTCAGTTGAATCTGAGCCCCCTCATCAGTGGTGGTGAAGGTGATGCGGATGACATCGGTCATCAGTGCATCAGCACACTTGGCGCGATCGTTGTAACTCAGGTTCACATAGTCGGCCCAGTTGCCGGTGGCCTGCGTGCCTTCCCATATCACTTCCGCATCCTCAGATGCAGCGGGGGCATAACTGTCAAAGAAGGTCATATAGGTGGTGTACCAGTCGTTATTCACCTGGTGCTGCAACTCGGCGTTAAAGACAATCTGCTTGTCAGCCTCTGCGGTTGTCACATTATTGTATAGTGCCAGGTTAGTGTGGGCGGGGCAGACGTTGTCCTGCAAGCCAACGGAGGTGATGGTGGGGCAAGAGATACGTGTTGCCAGGTTCTTCGTGTCGAAGTAGGAGAGGAAGGCAAACATCTCATCATTGGTCATCGAGCCCTGATTCTCGCGGGCCACCGATGCCGGCCAGTTGGTAATGTCGAAATAATCGGGGAAGTCGCCCATGAAGGTGATGGCGGGAGCAATGGCCTTAAATGTGCGTCCGCTCAGGGCTGCTGCCGCCACGGTGAAGGCACCGCCCTGACTTTGTCCCTCGGCATAGAGCTGATTCATGTCGCTGGTCTCACGTGAAGCCATGAAGTCGATGGCGCGCACGCAGTCCATATAGGCACCACGATAGTAATAACTGTCCTTGTCGCCGAAATTGAATGCGAACCAGTCGCCGTAGGTATTTTCGAAGTCACGGTCTATGCCGTCGGCACGGTCGGCAGCCGGACGGTTGTTGATGCTCTGACCACGGCATGAGAGGTAGAACTCGGCATAGTCGGGCTCGGCATCACCACTGGGACAATAAGGCATGGCATCCTGTCCGCCTGGTCGGTAGCCTGAGTCGTAGCCCAAGTAGTGCATGATGACAGGGTGCTTCTTGCCGTCCTGAGGCTCACAGTAGTAGCCGCGGATAATTACGGGATCGCCACTGGTGCCGTCGGGTACAGACTGCATCTCAACCAGGTAGACCTTGCGTGCTGCTGTCGACTTCGAGGGAATCTCAGTCAGCGTGGCATTGATGTCAATAGCGTCGAGTTGGCTCTTGGCTGTGTTCCAGAAGGTATCGAAATCTGCCTGCTTATCGGGGACGGAGACGATGCTTGTGGGATCGATGGCGAAGAAGAACTCACGAGCCAGTGTGCCGTTCACGGTGCAGGTGGCCTTGTAGATGCCAGCACTAAGGTCATCGGCTGTGGTCAGCACGATGTCGCCGTTACTGTTTGCAGCCACTGTTTCGCTCTTCTTTATGGTGGTGACGGCAGCCTGCTTGTCGGTGACAATGGTCACTACGGCATTGCAGGTGGCTTCCTCGTCATTGCCGTTTTCCACATGGATGGTTATCGAAGGCTTGCCGCTGAACACCCAGTTCTGAGTCACAGGAACAGAGAGTGTCAGGGGAAGCAGCGTGTTTTTGTCGTCAACGTATGTGTAGAGAGCCGACACGCACAGATATTGGGCTATCACATTGATGGTGCGGGTCTGCAATGTCGTCACCTGCTCAGCAGTCAGTTCATAGAGCATTGTCTTGGCCTCATTGGTGCTGGCGGCAATCATGTTGTCGGCATAGTCCACACGCAGTGCCATTTGATGCCACGACGCACCGTCATTGATGGCCGTCACATCGATGCCAAGCACAGAACCCTCCTCCAGTCCGGCAAACAGTCCGTTAGCCAAGGCATCGCTCTGTCCCCAGCCCGCGTTGTCGTCTACGGTGCCTTCCCACAGCGTCTTCTTGTAGAGTAGTTCCACCTTGTCAAAGGTGTATTTCTCGCCCGTCACGATGAGGCCGCCCTCACGGAGTTTGGTGGCCATCGCTTCTGTCAGGGCAAAATAGTGTTTGCCTACGGCACAGTTGTACTCGTCGACCATACCCTGCCATTCGATGTCCTGCAGCGTGATGCGTGCGCCGTCTTCCACTGCTGTCAGCGTGACGGCAATCACATCGCCTGCACTGGCCTTGGCCAAAACAGCATAATCTCCTACAGGCAATTGCTTGGCATTCCAGCTTGCCACATTGTGTTCTCCACTGAACACCACCTCGGCACGAAGGTCGATGGCTAAAAGTGCTGCCAGCGTCATTATAAACATTGTAATCTTCTTCATAATAACAAATATTTATGGGTTAGTAAACTGTTTATTCATCGTCATCACCCCAGGATGAGCCACCACGACGTGCATTGAAAGTTCCATCATATTCCGTTTCGCTTATACTCACATTTCTCGTGTCGCCACTGGCCGCAATCATGTGGACGGTCTCTATAACGACAATACTGGTGGAAGGCTTGATGTATGTTTTCATAACTCTGTTTTGTTTTGGTTTTATTTCACAATGATTTTCTTGCTATCTTTTATATAAAGACCCTTTGAGGGCATGGTGATGCGCTGGCCGCTCAAACTGTAGAAGTCGCCGTTATTGGTTATTGTTTCACGGTTATTGTCATTAATGCCTGTGGTCTCATCCTCATCAAGAATGATGGATAGACGAGCTGCTTGGATGGAACCCTCGAAATAGGCACTAAACGCATTGAGTTTAGAACCGGAAGCACCCTTGTAGAAGCCCCACACCCATCTGGGTTCAGCACTTTCGCCCATATCCTTGCAGGCCACGCCATACTTTCCCGTCATGTCAAAACTGGGTGTATAGTTGCCCTTGAAAGTCAGACCTCCACTTTCAGCGGAGTTGGTCAGTGTGGTGTTTAGGGTCACGTCCTCAAAAGTCTTGGTCATGGTCTTGGCACTCTCTTCAACACCCGTCATGTCGAAAGTCATCAGATAGGGCTTGCCAGCCTCGATGTGCTCACGCTCGGTAAACATCAGGCCGCTGTTGTACTCCTTGAACTCGTATGCTTTAGCCGTGGGGCCGAAAGCTGTAGTGACACTGGCTAGATCGAAGGGTACACAGAGCGTGGTGTTCCAGTCGTACTTGCGGTAGAGGTCAATGTTGACGGCATACTGAGTGGGAATGTTTGCCAGTGCAACGTTGTCGTCGAAGGCCGAGAGACGGTAGTAGAGGCTGGTGGTCTCAAGTATAATAGAGGTGACATCATAGTTGCAGCCGCCAATGCGGATGTCGCCACTGGTGATGCGGCTGTAGTTGTCGGCCGTGACTGGGAACGTGATGGACGTCTTGGTGCCGGCGGGGAAATCGAAGAGCGTCACCCAATTGTTGTTGTCTGTGGCATCGGAGATCTGCACGCGGGCATCCCATTCGCTTGTTGCCGTTGTGGTGTAGTTCACGGTGATGCGGTCGCCTATTCTGGCATCTGACAACTGTCCGCTGGTGTTCAGCGTCTGGCTGGCCCATGTGTCCTTGTCAGACGATATGGTGAAGCCCTCGGTTGACCAAGCGTTGCTGCTGCTGTCCCAGTGCTGCACGGCGGTGGTGGCAAAGGTGCTGCCGAAGGCAACGGCCTTCACATAGACGCAGTGGCCGGCGAATGCCAGACCGTCTGCCTTTATCGAACTCACTTGGCCCTCAGTGAGCGTTGTCGACCAATAGGGCACATTGGCCATGTCGGCACTGTTCACAATATCCGTCCATGAGCCGCTTGTGGGGATGCTGACACTCAGTTGATACCAGGCGTGGTCGGTAGCCGTCCCGTCGTTATTGTCATCATAACCGATGGACGTCTCGTCCTTGGCGGCCAGCACCCACAGCACGTCACCCGTCTGCAGGTCGGCAAAGAGCGACTTGTCAAGTGTGAAACTATTCTGCCAATGACTTGTCTGAAATTGGTTTTGGTACACCACCGTTTGCCTGTCAGTGGCATTGGCTGCTACGGCCATTAATGCCGTCATTAATAATAGGGTAATTTTCCTCATTAGTTTTTGGTTTTGGGTTTTTAATGTTTTCGTTTCATTTTTCGGGGGCAAAGGTACAGCGTATTGGCGAAAGGAATGTTTCGTTTCTTGCCAATTACTGACACTTTGCCAATTGAAGCGATAAAGATGTCAATCTCAAACGACAAGCTTTCCAACATGAAAAGCAAGGGGAGCCAACCTCTTGACTTAAGTCGAGCGATCTCCCGACTACAGTCAAGAGATAGGATAGAAAGGCTTTAAGACCCGACAAAAGGCACGATTCACATTGATAACAGTGGCTTTTGGCAGAGGAAAGAACTACAAATGGCATCCTAACGAATGCCATTTGTATGAAAGGTGATTGAGCAAAGAGCGGTTCAGACGACAATCTTTGTCTTCTGATACTTCTCGCGGAATTCCGTGGGATTGCAGCCTTTACGCTTGCGGAACAGGCGGTTGAAGTTGGAAAGGGTGTTGAAGCCTGTGGTCCAGCATATCTCCGAGACACTATCCGTGGTGTCTACCAGCCTACGGGCGGCATGGCCAAGGCGAATGTCAACGATGTATTCTGAGAGGTTCTTGCCCGTGCGCTGTTTGAAGTAACGACTGAAAGCGGTTGGTGTCATGCCCACAAGGTTGGCCAGTTGCTCCAGGCTCATCTCGTCCTTATAGTGCTCGTCTATATAGTTCTTCACCTTTAATATGCGCTTCGAGTCACTTTCCACCTCAACCTTGGCAAAGGCCGAGGAAGCCAATTCGCGGACATTGTCAAACTTCGATAGTTCATAGAGGATAGAGAGCAGTTCTTGAACTGCAAGGAACCCCTCTTCAATAGACGAAAGACGAACGATTCTATGATAAACCATCATGATGGCCTCGTTGGGAAACGCCAATCCCCGTTTGGCCCTGGTGAGCATTTTATGGATGGATTTATAGGGATTGGTCTTAAAGGGTGATGTTGGTGATTCAAAATCAAGATGAAACTGTACTGTTACCTCGTGGATGTCATCGCTCTTGCACTCATGCTGCTCCCAAACATGCTCCAGGTTTGGACTGGTAATGAGCACCAAGTCCAGGTCGCCAATCACCTCGCTCGAATCGCCCACCACACGGCGGCACCCCGAAGCCCCCGCTATAAAGTTCAGTTCGAATATCTCATGCTGGTGAATGGGGAAGTCGAACTCCTTTTTATGACGGTCGGCGACATACATGAAATCATCTTCGCCCAGCGGCGTAATTTCGCGCAATACTCTTGTTTCCATTATAATTCATTTTCTTGTTTTGAAAAAGAAATCCACAAATATTTAAAATTGAATTAGTAAAACAGGGCATCCATTATTACCACCCGCTGGAAAACGCCACTATACTCATTATATTTCAGTCCGTATGTGGTGACTAAGACTGGATGGACTTTCTCTCGCTTGGCAATCTGTTCCGTAAGTAGTTTCTCACGGGTGTTTAGCTTTTGGTAATAGGCTTTATCGACAGAGAAATCCTCACCATAGAACTTCATCTCGCACATATTCACAATATGGTCGGCACGTTCTATGATCAAGTCAATCTGTGTTCCCTCTTTCTCATCATCTCCCCGAAGTGCCCATGATGACTGCTTTGTATTGACACCTTGAATCCCCAAAGCCTGCTTAATCTGAGTGATATGTTTGAGGCAAATCTCCTCGAATGCAAATCCGCGCCAGCTGACTATACTTTGCGAAGTATGGCTTTCCTGCCAGAAACTGGTGGTATAGCTGCTATTGTCGGGCACATAGCGAAGATAGAAGATGCAAAACGGGTCTGACAGTTTGTAATGCTCCTCCCGTTTGCTGTGCCCGAACGGTACGTATTTCAGGACAAAGTCACTGCCAATAAGAGCCTTCAGCATGTTTGTCAAAGAGCCTCCTTGTGTAATGCCAGTCTTCTTGGCTATCTCCTCACGAGTGAATCCAGAACGTCTTGTGCTAAGGAATTTGACGATTCGTTTCATTTCTTCGGGCCGCGAAAACACTGATGCGAACAGACGGTCATACTCGTCGTATAACTTTGCGCCCTTTACAAAGAAAAGATTGTCGATGTTCTGAGGAAGGCTAAGACCCCGTTGGAAATAATCGAGATAATAAGGGATTCCACCAAGAGCCATATAGCCTTGCACTATATCATATCGTGACAACTTGATGTCTTTATTCTCGAAGAAATCCTCGCACTCTTTTAATGTAAATGGCGAAAGTTTCATTTCACAGGTGAGTCTCCCGTAGAGTCCTCCATAATTGTTAATCAGATTATCAAGCATCCAAGAAGTTGCCGATCCACAAACAACCAGCATGAAATTATGGCGATGACACCCCCAGCCATTCCAAAATGATTCCAGCCCAGTGATGAATCCGGAACGTGGAGTATCCATCCACGGCAGTTCGTCAAGAAAAACCACCTGACGGGAACCGTCATCTATACTCTGCAAGTGCATCTCCAGCATAAAGAAAGCCTCTAACCACGATGTAGGACATTTACTCTTCTTCATGCCATGACTTAGCAGTGAATAATAGAAGCTCTTCAGTTGCTCCTTCATCTGGTTTTTCTTTTGTTTGTTATCGACAGGGGAAAGTCCTGCATGACGGAACGTGATTTGTCCAGCAAAAGCTTGATCAATCAAGAATGTCTTACCGACTCTTCTTCTCCCATATACAGCAACAAACTGAGCCCTATCGCTTGAGTATCGCTCTTGCAATTCCCTTATTTCTACCTCTCTACCTACAATACTTTTCATAAAAACACCGTTTTATTCAGCCGCGAAAATAATAATTTTATATTTCATGGCCAAACAAAAAGCATCATTTGTGATAAAACTTAACTTTACATAACACTTGGACGACCAAATCTAATAGAATTCGCAGCCGCCCTTCAGACGTGCATGGTAGGTTCGATGGTAGGTTGGATGGTAGGTCTCCGACGAGGAACCTACCATCGATAAACCCTTTATACATCGGCATTTCAGGCTGCTATGGTAGGTTGTTAGGTTGGTTTCAAAATTCCCCTATTTTGCTTAACTTAGTTACTTCACTACGACCTTACGACCGTTATGGATACAGATACCTTTTGTGGGTTGACCTGTTATGCGGCGGCCGTCAAGGGTATAGTAAGGTGCGGCTTGCCCTTGGGCGGACATTTCCATAACTCCCGTAAGATCATCAATTGCTCTGATGGTGCCAAATCTATTCCATGGTAACTTCTTTTTGTAGTCGTTCAGGCAGGTAGCAGGAACATAGAGCGTTGCATTTTGGGTGTTGGTGTCTAGGAATGCATCATCGTATGTGTATGGCACCTTCTCGGCCAGGCAATACACCGTCTTCAAGTCATCACAATTGGCGAAAGCCCCACCATAAAGATGCATCACCGAACTGCCGATAGTCACTTCATCCAAGCCCTTGCAATAGGCAAAAGCCCCTTCTCTGATGTACGTCACGCTGTTGGGGATGGTCAACGAGGTCAACCCGGTACAGCCATAGAAAGCTTTCTCCCCGATGATCCTCACACTATTACCGAAGGACACAGAGGTCAGTCCGCCGCAAAACGCAAAGGCCCTCTCCCTAATGGATGTCACACTATTGGGAATGGTCACGGAGGTTAGCCTGCTACAATTCGTAAAAACACAAACATCGATGGTTGTCACGCTGTTGGGAATGGTCACGGAGGTTAAGTTGCCGCAGAAAGCAAAAGCATATTCGCTGATAGTCTTTACGCTGTTGGGGATGATGACGGAGGTCAGTTTCCAACAATTATGGAAAGCCCAACTACCGATTGTTTCCACGCTGTTTGGTATAGTCACGGATGCCAACTCCCCACAAGAATAGAAAGCTTCAGACTCAATAGATGTCACACTGTTTGGGATAGTTACCGACACCAATCCATGACATTCGTAGAAAGCCCGTCTCCCTATGGTTGTCACACCATTCTCGATGATGACGGTCTGAATGTTATTGTTATACCTTTTCCAAGGATGTGAGTCGATACCTCCCGAGCCAGAAATTGTAAGGGTCTTCGTTGCCTCATCATACTTATAAGTAACATTGTTGCCACACGAACCGCTGTCATCAGCCCAGGCCACCATCGGCAGCAGCATCAGGAAAAGTAATAGTTGTTTATTCATATTAACATGCTGTTTAAACGTTGTATTCTTTTCTCTTATGATAACCTAACGTCATAATTAAGTGCGATTATTAAGAACCACTCCACCTGTTAAACAGCATGTATTCCTTCCCGTCGTTGTAAAACAGCTTGAGCTGTCTGTTGCTTATTTCAAACGTCGAACAATTCATGAATGAGAACTTATAGTAATCTTCTTCTTCCAGATATGGTGAAACAGAGCCTACTTTTGTTCCGCCAAATGACAACACCTTGATGCTGTCTCCCCAAACGCGATAACGGCCCATGTTCTCATTGAAACAAGCTAAGCCACTTATTGTTCCGCTTTCTGAGAACCGCACAGTGTATGCACGAGAACCATACATCGGTGATTCTAAAGGTTCCCTGATTGTTTGGTCATTTGTATTTCCATAGCCTTGCAACTTCCAAGAAGTATTGATCAATGTCGTCTCTCCTTCATCGTCGCTACATGCCGTCATGCCAGTGACGGCGGTAAGTATAGCGAGCACCATGCCCGCTATACATAACCTTGATTTTATGGCTTTAACAATTACAATTATTCGTTCCATAATTTTTCGTTTTTATTGCTTAAACGTACTATACTGGTATTCCTTGCACTTTAGTAACAAGAATTTACTTTTACCATTCTCACTTAATCGCAACCTTTCTACCGTCTTGGATGTAGATGCCCTTCTTTGGTGAGCCTGTCACTTGGCGACCCTGAAGGTCGTATGTTTGGGAAGTTCTGTTAATTTCTGGTACAGAAGCATTGCTAATGTCTGTTGGGAAAGACTCAAGAGGCAGCACGGTGCCTGGGAACACTTTCTTGAACTTTTCCACCTCGGACTGATGGACATAGAGAATAACCTCGTCGTCCATACAATAGAATGTATCGTTACGCAGTGCCTCGGTGAAATAACCTCTTATGATAAGTGTCTTGATGGGACTCCAGCGGAAGACGCTTTCGCCAAAACTTGTCACGCTCTCTGGTATGTCGAGATAGGAAAGGCTCTCACAATTCTCGA
>Ga0265298_10001923_pt1 | contig 30053 bp, 32 predicted proteins | sample AusTroGonzalo_MG_3_FD_193486 | JGI IMG/M metagenome (GOLD analysis project Ga0265298, IMG submission 193486) | Bovine rumen microbial communities from tropical cattle in Woodstock, Queensland, Australia - Gonzalo_01 | ecosystem: Host-associated > Mammals > Digestive system > Stomach > Rumen ...
AGTGCTGTTTGTTGCTGTAATATCCGGGGATGATATCCGGGTACTGCTGCCGCATCAGTTCACCTTCCATCGGTTCCAGCTTCAGATTGATATAATATGGCTGATTGTGATCATCCAGAAGAACAGCAGCAAACATTTTTCCGCCGATATGGTATCGGATCCAGTTCCATTCCGCCTGCAGGTCCTTTGTAACGCCGCGTTTGGCCATCAGGCATTCATCGATCCATGGATATTTCATCGTTTAAACCTCCACTGTCATCCTATCACTTCATAACGCAGCCTGATATAGGAGTCCTGTAAAGGAATGACTTCGATCAGCCGCATCACACCTAATTGGGATAATTCATCTCGTGTCTGTAGTGAACGTCCGTCAATCAGCGTGGCTGTCTCTTTTCCTCCGATCAGCACCGGCGCAACGACGATGTCCACATAGTCAAACAGTTTCTCACGCAGGAATAGCCCGTTCACAGTCCCGCCGGACTGAACGGTCAGGCGCTCACAGCCAAATTGTTCCTTCAGCTGTTTCAGGGCGTCAGCCAGCGACACCTTTTCCTGAAAAAGAATGTGAAGGTTATCCTCTTTCACGCCGAAAGCCGGATGATCCCTGTTGGATGTAATCAGAACAAACTGTTGAGATCTGGCGCAGAAATACCTGACGCCGTGCTCATTCAGATGGTGGTTGTCCAGTAAAGCGAAGGATACCGGCGTCTTTGCCGGCAATTCATTTGTATTGGCCCCCATTTTTTCCTGCACCCGTCCCGTATTGAAGGACCACAGATCTGTTGTCTGCTCGATTTCATAGTATTGGTGCAGACCTTCTTTCAGCCCGGGAATACCTGGGAAATCCCGATCCACGTCCAGTTCATCCGTTGCGCCTGTGCTGATCTTTCCATCCAGGGACATCAGCATAAACAGCGTAGTAATCGGCCTGTCCACTTTTTCCACCTCTTCCTTCAGCTTCGGTTCCAATGCTTTTGTCTGATTAACTTCCTTCGGGTCTTTGGTCATCCAGTCGTGTTTTCTGAAATGTGACCGTCTGGTCACGCATGTATTATAGTGACCCGATGGACGCTCTGTCAATAGAGGGGTGCTGCTCTGTCATCTATTTTTTACAGAAAAGTCCTTATAACTCCTTTTTCATGGTCAGCTCTCCATGATGTTCTGCATTTCATCATCGCCGATCCAGCCTTCGCGATCAGCTCTTGCCTTGGCCCTGTGAAGATCGGTTATGCTCAAATGATGATTGGACATTCCATCTGGATATCAAAAGGCTCATCTCTGACACAAGACGGTATCGGATGTGCACTCGGTCTGAAGCCCATCGCCATGTAAAACGCAATGGTCTCTTCAGCAGAGCAGCAGGAAGCATACAATGCCTTCGCGCCACGGCTTTTTGCGTAGTCAGTAACAGTTTCAATCATCCGCCGACCGATTCCGTGCCCTCTGCAATCTCGGGATACGTGAAAGCTTTCGATGATCATACGGTTTTCGTTCAGTTCCGGCTTCAGCATAATTTCACCGACAACCGTATTGCCGTCAAACGCACAATAAGTGATGTATTGTCCCGAAAGAATCTCTGATGCTTTTTCCCTCTTTCGTTCAGGAGACCATGTTTCGGTAAAGGGATGATTCTTCAGAACAAGTATACCGTTTTCAATGCGGTAAACGTTCCTGACCTCCTGAAACCGATCAAACATATCCATAGAGAACTCGGTGAAATTACTGCTGTCCGCCGGTTTAATTTCAATGTTGACTTCCAAGTATTGCTTATCTCCTTCAGTCATACTCCTTCTGTTTCAATACCCGCTCCATTGGCACCCATCCAATGTACTTTGGATGATCCCCGGAGAGCGCCGTCATGGCTTCGATTTCCAGATAATCGTCGATTCGCACCGGATCCCAGGCGTGGACCACTTGTCCGTCTCCAAGGCTGATACCGCAGTGACCCCAGTTGACCGGACCTTCCGGTCCCTGACAGATGCAATCATAGAAGACAAACGCGCCTCGCTCCGGTATGTCCTGACGCATTCCGTCAGCATAAAGCAAAGTAGACTCCTTCGCGGAATCCCCGCCGAAAATCTCAATTCCGTTGCTCTTCTCAAGCGCGTCCTCGATGAACGACAGGCACCAGCCGGCGTATTCCTTGCTGCCGAGTTTATCTTCTGCCCAGCTGATCATGTTTTCTGTAAGCTCGTTCAGCCAGTCCTCCCTCGAAATCACCGATACATGTGTTGTCCCGTTTGCCTCATCCGGATATTCGCAGGCAAAACGCATCCCGATGGATTCCGCCGTCCGGAAAGAAGGCTCATTGGTGTATTTGCAGTAGGAGTACAAGGCCGGATAATTCGTATTCCGGAACGCCCAGTCACGGACAGCCTTTGCCGCCTCTTTGGCATAGCCCTTCCGCTGACAGTCTCGGCGGATATGGAAGCCGATCTCTGGTCGTATTTCTCCTTTAATATTCTGCAGTGTCAGCCCGCAGTCGCCGATCATCTCCCCGGTATCCTTCAGGCACACGGCCCAGAGTCCAAAGCCGTCCTTCCGGTATCGATTCATGTTCCGTTCGATCCAATCCCTGACATGCTGCCCGTCAAAGGTGTAAGGATAATGCAACATGGTTTCAGGGTCGCCGAGCACCTGGAACAGTGCTTGAAAATCATCTGTGTTCATTTCCCGGAGCAGCAGCCTTTGTGTTTCTGTAATCACGCTTCGTCATCCCTTTCTCACCGCCAGGCAATATCTCGGGCTTCCTTCCATCATAAACTCCAAAGCATAATATGTGACCTATCGATCACCTATTATAGTGAACGAAAGGTCACTTGTCAATTCGTGCATAGGTTTTTTTTCGTCTTTATCTGTTTCAGGTTGCTATGCCAGTCATCAACCATCAAAAAACAGCGCCGCGTTTTTCAGCGGCGCCGGGGAATTTAACTTCCATGTTCAAATGTTGTCAGCCATTTGCTTCGGCGTCAGGATCCATCGGCATGTTCTCCGTGATCCAGGCTGAAACAGCATCCGCTTCCTCCTGCGTCAGAACACCTGCCTCCAGCAGCTGATTCACTATTTCCAGATTCGGATTGGCCGGTTCTTCTCCGTCCGGTTTTCCCTGCGGATCCGCCGGTTTTCCATCCTCAGGCTTCTGCGGCGGATCTGCGGGTTTCTCTCCGTCAGGCTTCTCTTGCAGATTCTCAGGCAGATTCTCCTCAATATATGCCTTGAGTTTAGCCGCCGTTTCCTCGGAGATCACACCATCGGTCACCAGTTTATCCCAGTCCGGCATTTCCGGAGCCTGGCCTTCCGGTATTTCTCCCGCCGGTCTGCCGCCGGGTTTCCGGTTATTGGCATTTCCGCCATCCGGACTTACCGGAGCAGCATTCGGTTTTTCACCATTCGCCTGGCTGTCTTCCGGCTCCGCAGGCGCATCCTCCGGTTTTTCGCCGGTCGGCTTTTCCGGCGCAGCGTCCGGCTTCTCGCCATTCGGGGCTTCCGGCGCGTCCTCCGGTTGCTCACCGGCCGGCTTTTCCGGTGCGGCGTCCGGCTTCTCACCATTCGGAGGTTCCGGCATATCTTCCGGTCTTCCGCCTCCGGGGAACGGACCTGGTCCGTTCGTAGTGGGCATCTGGTTCTGAGCGCTGGCATTGTCTTCCGCAAGGGCAGCCACAGCCGTCATCAGCAGAGAAAAGGTCAACAGAATCGCAAGAATCTTCTTCATGGGGTCTCCTCCTTTCAGGTACCAGGATCATGGCGCAGCGCCTTCTGATCCTGACCACGGAAGGAGTATATCCGGGAAACCTTGAAATAAAATTGAAAGACATATTCCGGGAGGCGACAACTGCAAGTCAATATTAAGACGATCGGAAAAGCAAATCATCACCCTCGGCCCATATTAGAACAAGTGAAAGATGCAACGGCAGCAATGTGCCTGCGCAAGCTGATATGATCAGCTCCAGACCTTCATGTCCGTTTCACCCCGGTTGGCTCGGCAGTAATACGGGACCAGCGTTGCAGTGGCTGCCTGTTCCGCAGGCTTATCCTGGGAATAGAGCGTTTCAAGGTCACCGATCCTGCAGGCGTCCGCTTTCAGTGCAATGACGCCGGGAAGACCTTCTGCAGAGGTTTCGGTGATTTTTCCCCCGGTCAGGCGCAGCCCGAGCACGGTTCCACCGTTGTCAGCGCCTTCCATGCAGTAGACCAGCGGTCCTCTGCAAACGCACATTTTTCCGGTCAGTCCGGCGATCATTCGGGATGCATATACATATCTGGGTTCGCCGTCCAGCGAAAGGATGAGTTCATCCCCATCCTTTACAGACAGGTATGCATAACCCCTGTCTGTTTCGTATTCGGCGGAAAAATCGTTCAGCGAAATCCGGGTTTTCCTGCTCCATTGCGGAATCCGGACGGCCAAACGTCCGCCTTTCCGGATCCGGTAGATGACGGTCAAGCCATATGGGTAATCCGTTTCACAGGTGAAACGGATCCCGTTCCGGAAGCTGACTTCCCCTGCGGCATACAGGTGACAGAACGCGGTATCACTGCTTTCACCGTAAGCATACTTTCCGATGGACATAACGGTTCTGGCCACATTCGGAGGGCAGCAGGCGCAGGCATACCAGCCCGGGCGCGTTGGCAGGGTATGCTTATGGGTCGGCGCGATGCCGGAAATTCCCAAGACGGTTTCCAGCGGATTTACATAGAAGAAACTTTTCCCGTCCAGTGCCATGCCTGAAAGAACGGTATTGTAGAAAGCCTGCTCCATGACGTCCGCATATCTGGAGTCACATTCATTCTGCAGCATACGGTATGCGAAGAACATAAGGCCGATGGAGGCGCAGGTCTCCGCATAGGCCGTATCGGAGGGTAGATCATAGTCTGCCCAGAAGGCTTCTCCGTGTACGGTTGACCCGATACCGCCCGTGACGTACATCCGTCTTTGGGTAATGCTGTCCCACAGGCGGCGGCAGGCCTTCAGAAGGGACTCGTCTCCTGTTTCCGCGGCAAGATCCGCCATAGCAGTATAAAGGTAGGCGGCTCTCACAGAATGGCCGGAAGCTTCCGTCTGTTCCCGTACAGGTTTTCCGGATTGCTGATAGTCAGGGTTGTCGCCTTTGCCGCCCCATACAGTCCAGTCCCGGGACTCGCATTCCTTCCGGTAGTAATCCGGATCGACACCCCGGACATTAATGAAATGCTCTGCAAGTTCCAGGCAGCGCTTTTCTCCGCTGGCGCGGTAGAGCTTCATCAGAGCCAGTTCGATCTCCGGATGTCCGGGATAACCTTCGGTTGCGTCTTTCACAAAGCGGTTGTAGATATGTTCCGCGTTCTTCAGGCATACATCCAGAAGTGTTCTCTTTCCCGTTGCTTCATAGTACGCCGCACCGGCTTCGAACATATGTCCGGAGCAGTACATTTCATGGCCTTCCAGCAGGTTGGTCCATCTTTTGTCCCGGTCGGAAATAGTGAACCGGGTATTCAGATAGCCGTCCTTATCCTGAGCGGCAGAAATAAGGGCGATCAGTTCATCGCAGGCAGCTTCGAGTCCCCTGTCCGGGCAGACACCCAGGGAATAGGCCGCAGCTTCCAGCCATTTGGCCGCGTCGGAATCCTGAAAGACCATACCGTAGAAGCCGTCTCTTGTATCTTCCCCGCGGAGTGCTGCTGCGGCGTTGCGATAGTTATCATATACATGACTTTTCTCTGTCCCGGCCTTGTCCTGAAGAACGTCCTGCTGATACGGAAGAACGACTTTACGGACAAGTTCCTGCTCTTTTCCCATAAAGCCGGAGGCTTTATATGCTTCGATGCCGGGCTGTTCCTGTGTTCTCATCACCCTATCCCCTCTCTGATTTTTGCCTGGGGTATTATACCATTCACAGGTAGTGACTGCAATGGTATAGTGATTTCCTTATCTCCGCCAATCAGACCGCCAGCGAGGTGATTCCCTTCGCCGCTTACGTTAATTGAAGTCACGTCTGGCTTGAAGCCAATGATTTCAGGTGCATCCCCCTTTAAAAAACCGTTGACAAAAGTTAGCGAACGGTGTATTCTATCATCCGTAGCGAACAATGTTCGCCAAGATGCGGAAAGGAGAATGCGTATGGTACGGGACAAAGCCGGTCATCACGAACAAATCATGGCGGCAGCCTGGCAGGAATTTCTGACCTATGGCTTTGCTGACGCATCGATGCGCCGAATCGCTTCTTCTGCGGGAATGAGCGCTGCCGGATTGTATAAGCACTTTCCCGGTAAGGAGGAGATGTTCTCTGCCCTTGTTGAGCCTGCCTTTCAGGGCCTGATGGCGCTGTACCGGCAGGAAGAAACCGAGGAACGTGAAGCGCTTAAAGCAGGCACTGTGACTGAAAAGTGGCAGTCAGGCGGCGAAGCCAGGCTGGCCATGACCTATATCTATGATCATCTGGACGCTTTCCGGCTCCTGATCTGCAAGTCCAAAGGAACAAGATATGAAGGCCTCCTCCACGACCTGGCCGCGGAAGAGGAAAAAACAACAATGGCAATGATGGACTTGCTGAAGGCCAATGGCGTTCACGTCAATGAGGTGGACAGCAGAGAATTCCACCTTTTGGTAACGGCCAATGTAAACGCAGTCTTCCAGGCCGTAGAGCATGATTTTACCAGGGACGAAGCGTTGCGCTATGCGGATACCCTGGATCGTTTTTTTGCCAGAGGCTGGCAGGCTTTCTTCGGTTACTGAGCCCTTTATTCCTTTGTAATATAAGGGCGTTTTTAACGCCTTTATGTTAGCCAATACTAACTCATATTAAAGGAGGCCGGTTTTCACATGGAAAGAACAGTCAATCCGGAAAAAGTTCGAAAGCGCAGTACGCTGAGCTGGATCATGGAGTTCGCGGGAAGTCGAAGAGGCAGCTACGCGTTGAGCGTGCTGCTGGCGATTCTGAGCGTGGGCAGCGGCTTTGCGCCGTATATCTTCCTGGCAAACATTGTAAAAGGCCTGTTGGAGCGAACGGCGGATTTTCAGTACTGCCTGAACCATTGTCTGTGGATGGCCCTGTTCTTCGTGCTGGGGCGGATCTTCCATGCGTTCTCCACAACGCTGTCCCATAAAGCCACCTTCGAGGTGCTGGCCAATATCCGGCGCAGGCTGACCAAAAAGCTGGCAAAAATGCCGCTGGGCGATGTGTTGGATGAATCCTCCGGCAGCTACAAAAACATCATCGTGGAGCGCGTGGATTCCATCGAAACGACGCTGGCGCACATGATCCCGGAGGTCACCTCCAATCTGATTATCCCGTTCGTTATTTTCGGCTACATGGTGAAAATCGACTGGCGGCTGGCGCTGCTGTCTTTGATCACAGTACCTGTCGGTCTGTTTTTCTTTGCCCTGATGATGCGGGGCAGCAAGGGGAGCTACGAGAATACCGTGGTCAAAACCAAGGCGTTAAATGATACCGCCGTGGAATACATCAACGGCATCGAGGTTATCAAGGCCTTCGGCAAAGCCAAAACCAGCTATGAGAAGTTCGTGATCGCGGCAAAGGAAGGTGCGGATTGCTTCATCGAATGGATGCGGCGCTGCAATGTCAACCAGAACGCTGCATTGGTGCTGATGCCCGCGACGCTGCTCTCATTGCTGCCCTTCGGGGTCTCGTATTTCCTGAACGGCTGGGTAACCGGGCCGGATCTGCTGATGCTGATCATCCTGTCGCTGGGCCTCATCACGCCGTTTGTCATCGCCACCAGCTATATGGACGATTTGTCCAAGCTGGGCACGATCGTGGGCGAAGCGACAGGCATCCTCGAAAAGCCGGAACTGATCCGCCCGGATGCAATGACAGCGCAGCCCCGGGGCAGCGAAATTGTGCTGAACGACGTACGCTTTGCCTATAAGGAGGAAGAGGTGCTCCACGGCGTCAGTCTGACCATCCGGGAAGGCACGGTGAACGCCCTGGTGGGTCCCTCCGGCTCCGGCAAGTCCACCATTGCCAAACTGATCGCTTCTTTCTGGGATGTGGGCAGCGGGAGCATCACCTTCGGCAGTGTGGACATACGGCAGATCCCGCTCGACGATTATCAGAAAAAAATCGCCTATGTTTCTCAGGACAATTACCTGTTTGACATGAGCGTGATGGAAAATATTCGTCTCGGCAACCCGAAAGCCACGGACGACCAGGTAATGGAAGCCGCCAAAGCCTGCGGTTGCCACGATTTCATCATGGGACTGGAAAACGGATATCAGACGATCTGCGGAGGCGCGGGCAGCCATCTGTCCGGCGGCGAACGCCAGCGTATTTCCATCGCCCGGGCCATGCTGAAGAACGCGCCCATTGTCATTCTGGACGAAGCGACAGCTTACACCGATCCGGAAAACGAAGCGCTGGTACAGCGCAGCGTGGCGAAGCTCGTGAGGGGACGCACGCTGCTGGTGATCGCCCACCGTCTGTCCACCATCGCCTCCGCCGATCAGATCATTCTGATCAATGACGGTAAAGTTGAAGCGGCAGGAACACAGGACGAACTGCTGCAGATGAGTGATCTGTACCGCAGGATGTGGCAGGCGCATATCGCGGCAAAGGAGGATGAAGACAATGTTTAAGACGCTGAAGCAGTTCTTTGATTTCTGCAATAAAGAGGATCGTAACAAGCTGTATCTGGCCATCGTGTTGGGGGTCATCAAAGCGATTTTTGCAGCCCTGCGCATCACGGCGATCGCCGTGGTGGTCAGCGGTCTGGTCAACAACGACATGAGTACAAAGCACCTGTGGCTGGCGCTGGGCATCATGGTTGTTTCCGTGCTGGGCCAGTTCTGTATCAATCTGAAAACCACCATGCTGCAGTGCGAGGCCGGCTATCATTCCTGCGCCAACAAGCGCATCGAAATCGCGGAACATCTGCGTTATCTGCCCATGGGCTTCTTCAACAGAAATTCTCTTGGTTCTATCACCAACGTGACCACCAATACGCTGGAAAGCCTGGCGGATATCGCCACCCGCATCGTCATGATCACCACCCAGGGCATCCTGACGACAGCAGTCATCGCCTGCTTCGTTCTTGCTTTCGACTGGCGCATCGGCCTCGTACTGGTGGCGGGCATCGCCTTATACGTCGTTTTCAACACCGTTATGCAACACGCGACCAAGCCTGTGGCGCCCCGCAAACATAAGGCGGACGAGGGCTTGGTAACGCAGGTCATCGAATATGTGCAGGGTATTGCGGAAGTCAAGAATTATTCCATGACGGACGATACGGCAAAGAAGCTGGAAGCGGCCATTGTCGAAAAGCAGAAGGGAGATACGACCCTGGAGTATGCCGTGATTCCCTGGGTCACGATGCAGAACATCACCACCAAGATGACCGGGATCGTCATGGCCGTCCTGTCGCTGAAATTCTACTTTTCGGGCACAATGGATCTTTTATACTGCATCATGATGATGATCTCAGCTTTCATGGTCTATGAAAGCCTGGATTCCATGAGCTCCTTTACCGCCCTGATGCGCAATATCCGGATCGCCGTTACCCAAACGAAGGAAATCCTGGATATGCCGCCCATGGACATCGACGGCGAGGAATGGACGCCGAATAAGCGGAATATTGAGCTTCGCGGTGTCGGCTTCTCGTATGATAAACGGAAGATCATCGACAATGTATCCCTGACCATTCCCGAAAAGACGACGACCGCCTTTGTCGGCCCTTCGGGCGGCGGCAAGACCACCCTTTGCCACCTGATGGCCCGCTTCTGGGACGTACAGGAGGGACAGGTGCTGCTGGGCGGTCGGAACGTGAAGGACTATAGCTTCGATTCCCTGATGCGGAATTTCAGCTTTGTGTTCCAGAACGTGTATCTCTTTGAGGATACCATCGCCAACAACATCCGTTTCGGTGAGCCGGACGCGCCCATGGAGAAGGTGATCGAGGCGGCGAAGAAAGCCCGCTGCCACGACTTCATCATGAACCTCCCGGATGGTTATAACACGGTGATCGGCGAAGGCGGAGCCAGCCTGTCCGGCGGTGAGAAGCAGCGCATCTCCATCGCCCGGGCCATCATGAAGGACGCCCCTGTCATCATCCTGGATGAAGCCACCGCCAATGTGGATCCGGAAAACGAGACGGAACTGACCGAAGCCATAGAAGCGCTGACCAAAGAAAAGACAATCATCATGATCGCGCACCGGCTGAAGACTGTTCGCCATGCCGATCAGATCTATGTTGTGGACAACGGCCGCATCGCCCAGCACGGTACGCACCAGGAGCTGATCGCACAGGACGGGATTTACAAAACCTTTGTGGAAGGCAGACAGGAAGCCGCCACCTGGAAAATTGCCTGAGGCATCATGACGACACAGTAATATTCACAATCTGTATGAGGAGCAGCCTGACGAAACAAGTCGGGCTGCTTTTTTACTGTTCAATCCCGTTTTCATGCCTGATTTTTTCGGCCATGGCTTTTGCCGGCACATCATACCTGCCGCTTACAAGATCAGAAAGGCTTTCCATGATCTCCGGAACTGTGCAGAGCCGCTTCCGGATATCAACGGGCAAAAAACTCATAAACGCCTTTGTCGCCGCAAAGGATGGGATTACCAGAACAAACCCCAGCGAAAGGGCACAGATAACAGCCAGAATAATCAGGGTTGTAATTAAGATGAAGTCGATGAATAAGCTGAATCATGGAAACACAACAACCTTGAGAAAGATCTTTGATGCAATCAAAAATGTGGCCAGATCAACTGATTTGGCCACACTGAATTCAAATTGTTCTCTTGGGGCGTGAATGCCATGATTAGGCTGCATCAGGTGCAACTTCGGTGATAGTTACATCACTCTGGCAATCTATAGATACCGCGCAGGCGGGATCGCCAACCACTGCATCTGTATGCTCGCCACCACCCACAATGCTTCCGGAAACAAAGCATTCGCGGATTTCGAAGGAAGACATCACATCACTGCCTTCCATCATTTCTTTACCGCCACCGATCAGACCGCCGACGGCGGTCGTTGTATTGGAAACAGTGATCGAAACATTATCCACAGTGCATCCGGAAATCTGAGCGGGCGAAGATGGATCATATGTTCCACCGAAACCAACGAGCCCACCTACAAGGCGATTTCCTTCCCCGGTCACGGTAATGGAAGTTCCGCTTACCTTGCAGCCTGTAATTTCAGCCGCTCCCCAGGGAGCACCGCAGATTGCGCCGAAACCCCATGTGGCGTTTCCTTCGGCAACAATGCTTCCTCCAACAGCTTCGCAATTGGAAATCGAGCTCATGGTTGTACCGCCGGCAATGAGGCCCGCACAAGCTCCGCCATCGCCCAGAACAGTGATATCTGCAGTCGCAGTGCAGTTGGAAATCAGATCAAAACCTGTTCCAACAATACCGCCAATGCCCTGGGAGCCACTGAGCTTATTTTCTCCCTTCAGCGTGATATCGGAAACTTTACAGTTCATAAACTGAAGTCCGACTGCTCCGCCGACAAGATAGAAGCCAGAAACATCGATATTTTCAAGCGTGAAATTGCCGATATATGCCTCACCGTTATCTGTTCCCGTCGCGCAGCCAAACAGGCCCGCGCCCATGGGAGAAGCAGCGGATACCTTCAGATTGGAAATGGTATGGCCTGCTCCGTCAAAAGTGCCTGTGAAGGCATAATCCGGATGAGGTATTTCCGCGTCTTCCGGTGCATCAGACAGGGACTGGAATGTGCCAATCGGCTCCCAGTTCTCATAACCGGACAGATCAATATCCGCTGTAAGGATATAATGACCGGCCAGATTCTCACGAATCAGAATCAGTTGGTCAGCAGAGGTAATCTGCCAGGGATCTTCTTTTGTGCCACTTCCACCGGCAAAGCTGCCGTCCGCAATAGCGGTCACGGCCAGCATCATGATGAACACCAGAACCATGCAGAACAGTTTTTTCATGAATAGCACCCTCCTCGTCAATGTGGTGCTATCAGTTTAACCTGTGAGTTAGATTTATTTAACCCCAAAAACGGTCATTTAATACCGAAAAACGGTCAAATTTCGAAGATGAATTATCTGTCAGCTACGCAACCTGTATTCACCGGGTAAAACACCAAAGCGTTTACGGAAATCAGATGAAAACTGACACGGTTTGGCATATCCGATCGCATCAGATACATCTCGAACAGAGATGCCATTGTTCAGTAACAGTTCCGCGCCTTTCTGAAGGCGCGCCCCAATCACATAAGCGTGTAATGAAACCCCGTAGACCTTCCGAAAGCATCGTGTGAGCTTTGAAACACTCATGCAGTATTCACCTGCCAATGTAGCAATATCCGGTATACTTGCCGGTTCTTCCTCTATTCTCTTTCCAAGTGCACGGATCGCTTTCAGGTCATCCTGATGCATCTGGCGTTTTTTATCCGATTCGCACAATGCAGCCTGTAGGCAGAACGACAGATTCTCCAGCAGACGGCCTTCCAACCGCATCATTTCAAACCCGCTGTGAATAAGCTCCAGCGAGCCTATACTATTCAGGCTTCTTCGAATTGCCTCTGAGATGGTAAAGCGTCTTCCAGGCAACAAATCCATGACCAGATTCGGATCAGGAAGAAATTCACCAATCATTTCCACAAACCGGCACACCGGCACGGAAACAGACACAAATGAAAACGGAGAATTGCCCTGATAGCACATTTTTTCCGTAGAACCGTCCGAGAGGCAAAAACATGCCTCGTTATGATCCAAACACATTAATCCGCGGCCCGTGATCCATTCTACCCCTTCACCCTGGCAGAAAAGCAGCCGCATATCTTTTGCGACGTCTCCTTCAACAAATGTATCCTTGCTGAACTCCATATTCCATGAGGAAAGAGAGAACGAATTCGTATCAAGGCGTGTTATCCGCCCTTTTCCGGCTTCTTCCGGGAATTCCACGGTCAGCGCCGGAGTTTCCCGGATTTGCTGATACAAACATAACAGATCCTGACTCATAATCGTGATTCCTTTTTTAAACGTTTTTTCTCACCACATGAAAATTACAGCAGTCGTCACCGGCTCCAAGTGTTTTTGTCCGGATTAGTTTTCCACCCTTATATTCTATTGTAGGATAATCCATTACACACATATGCGGCATCAGGAACATCAGGTTTTCCTGTTGGGCGATCTTGCATACGCCGCATTTCCGATGCGTCACATAGTATTCCGGTACCGACAGATCATAGGAGAAATCGAAAACCCAGTCCATGGGATACTGCTTTTTCTTTGACCGTGCAGCGCCTCTTACGTATTTATCAATCTCTTTCTGGTCAAAGCAGTTCTTGCCTTTGTAGAATTTCTTCATTGTGTCGCATTTGCAGACAGAATCGATCATTCCATCAAATACTTCCATGGTAATATGTTCCGGATCAGCTTTATAATAGGCAAACCCATAGCAGGCCAGGTACATAACCGGCGCGAACATATTATCCTTCATCGAGCCAACGGAAGGTGTCCTGGCAACCATGGCTTTGTATTCCGCAAGATGCTTCTTCTTAAACCCGCGGATATCCATCTGCGGAATCGACTTAGAGGTGTATTCATAAACGGTCTTTCCAAACATCGCAGAAAACAGTCTCCCCATGAATCCGTATTTCATTTGCGGTTTTCCTCCGTCGTGATTGAAAACATTCTTTTTTCTATGTCTTCTGCAAAGTCTGCAGCAAACACAGTCGCATACTGTCCGTGCATCATACCGTCAATCTTACGGAACTGAACACCCGGCATATGCTTCTGAACATACTGGATATCCAGTTTCCGGTCTTTTTCTTCACGGCTTCCATACCAGTACTCAATCGAAGTGTCTAATGTCGGAAACGTGGCTGGCATGGAATAATTATCCGTAGAATCATATACGTGCCAGATTGTTCTCGGTGTCATGTGACGAAGAACCTGATACATGCAGTCAAGTCCTTCCTGCGTATACTCCTTTGCGGGAAAGGCCAATGACAAAACCCACTTACTATGTTTGCCCCATTCCATCATCAGGAAATCCTTTACGAGGATCAAACGGGTTGCTATCCACGGCATCTCATACGGTGTAATTCCCGCATCAATGACGGCGTGTTTCACTGAGAGCCTGTTATCAGCCAATATGCGGATCGCGATTCCGCCGCCCATGGAAAGACCGTACAATAAATCAACCCTTGAACGACCCATTTCAATCAGACCGGTCTCAATCTCTCCGGCAATCTGTTCCACAGAAGTGAATTCCTCATTTGTGTTAGGATCATGGCCCGGAACTGAAACCAGTATAACACAGTATTTATCCTTGAGGATTGCCACTGAATTCATCAGCATATTCCAGGACATTCCGGTACCGTGAATCATGACGATGATCATGTCATGTTCTTCTCCCAGTACATGCAGGCGGGTATCCATCCGATCAAACCTTTCTCACACAGAAATCATACAGAATGCCATCTGGCCACATATTACACAATCCCGGCAGAAACATAGTTTTCTATCGCCTCAGCAGCCTGTTCAATCCCGTTTTCTTGCCTGATTTTCCTGGCAATATCTTTCGCGGGCACATCATACCTGCCGCTCAGAAGATCGGCAAGCGCGTTTCGGATCTCCTGAATTGTACATAGCCGCTTCCGGATATAAAGCGGCTTCGGGCCAAGATTCAGCCTGTGATCCATCCGCCCGTAGAAATACTGGTCCAATGCCAGCGCAATGATCAGGGTCGGTAATCCTGCCCGAAGGCCCATGCCGTTTGTCGTGTTTCCTCCGTGGTGTACGACAGCCCTTACCTTGTCAAAGATATATGGGTACGGAACAGCGCCAATAAAGTACAACTGACCCGTATTGACTCTTTCCTTCTCCGGGATCTGAAATGCCTGGACGATTGCACGGATTCCGGATTGCTTCAGGGCTTCAAGCATCAGAAGCTGAAACTTCGCAAGCTCCGGAGATTCCGCTTTCCCAAACGCCACAAAGATCGGTTTTTCTCCCCTGGCAAGGAATTCCGTTAATTCTTCCGGTTCCTGGTAATCCGCGGACGATTCTTCCGGATGGTACCAATATCCCGTAACATGGATATGATCGCCCCATGCCGGATCGGGAGGCATCAGTTGCGGGCTGGTCGGGTAAAATGTCAGGACTTTTCTGCCCTTCAGTTCCGTATAGGTGCTGTTTATTCTCCACTTTGGCAAGCCGACCGATTTTCTCCATTTGTTCAAAGCGATCATAGTCATCAGATTCATTCCGGTCGGGAGCATTCCATAGCTTTTCAGGACTTTTTCCGAATCGTAATCGTCAGTATACAGTGAATACTGCCTTGTCGGGTCCATGGGGCTGTAGAAAACCCTGGCGCATGGTATGCCCAGATACTCCGCGGCATGCCTGGCAAAAGCGGCGCAGGTTCCATACATAATCAGATTCGATCCTTTGACTGCAGCCAGCGTCTGTTCCATAAAGGCAGGGTTTTCCTTTTTCAACCTGAACATCCCTCTGGCGAAATCAAGGCTTGTTCTATAATCTGTGACAAGGTACTTCATGACGTGATCGGCGTCAGTATCCAACGGAATAAATTCTACGCTCTTGCTTTCTATGAACTGCTGAAAAGCAACGGATGTCAGAATCCGGAACTGATGCCCGCGCCGGATCATTTTTTCACCGAGTTCAACCAGTGGATTGATGTCACCACTGGTTCCGACAGCGACTGCTGTGATAATCATTTTTCCCCTCCGGTTGTTTCCTCAGCGATTACCAAATTAACACGACCAGACCGGCGACAACTGCTGCGCCGACGATCCAGATCAGTGTTAAAATCATTCGTTTTTTGAAAACCTTCTTCCAGGTCTGAACAAAAGGAATATCTTCCGTTCCAGGAATAATCCAGAGCTTGCTGTTTCCGACCCAAAGCCGGTCGATTACAATGCCGTCAAACCAGTTCATGACTTCCAAAAACAGAAGTGCCTGAAAATATGCCGGCCAAAAATCATGAATACGATTCCACAATCCGATGATCAGCAGCAGTGCACAGAATATCACGATCATGAACGGAATCATAAACTGTCTCCTCTTCCGGGCGACTGTTCCACGATCCGTCAGGCCAAGTTCATACACCCGTTCCTGCACCGGCTTTGGATAGAAATACAATGCATTCAGTGCGTTATCCCTGACTGCGAGTTTCACCATCAGTGCAAATAAAGCACAGAACAGAATCAGCTGCAGGGTAATCATCATGGTTATGCCTTCTTTCCGACTACACAGAACATGTTCTCTTTATGTGCTACCTTTACATCTGTGAATCCAGCTTCCTGCATAAAGCCGGCAATCTCTTCCGCGGTGTATCGGGTCATGCAGGGAATTTTCTTTTCCCAGTCAATGTTAGGGTCTCCGTAATTATTAATAATGGCAAACTGGCCGGATGGTTTTACAATCCGACACACTTCTTTCATGTTTTCCGCTACGTTCGGCCAGAAAAACACTGTCTCAAAAGCAGTTGCGAGATCAAATTGGTTATCTCTGAACGGCATCTTCTCCACACTGCCCTGAACGATTTCAACACGTTTTTCATCCTTGTTGACTTTTTGAGCTTTCCTGACGCTTTCATCTGAAATGTCATATCCCACGATCTTTCCCTGCTTACAGCGATTCAGCATGCGCTTGATGTTATACCCACCTCCGCATCCGATATCAATGATGTCTGCATTCCCGGGAATCTCAAATTGCGTAAATCCCCATTCCGCCATCGGAAGATGCTCCTTATCCATGCTGATCAGCATCATCCTGCCCAGCAATCCTTTGGGATACCCAAAATTGTCTGTGAAACCCATATGCTTTGTCCTCCTTCTTTTAAAGCATCGTACATATCCATGCCAGCAAGGCACTGATAAACGGAAAAGCGATCAGGCGGATCACCTGGTTCTTCGTGTTGAAACTGCGGTCATTCCAGCTTTTGCAGGTTTTTGTCTCAGGGTAAAACCGGACATAATACTTTCTGGTGATGACGATATACTGATCCTGCACCAGAATATCGAACAGCTTATAACCGTAGAAGAAAAGCATATACCTTCCAAACAGAAGCCAGAAACCGTAGCCGCGCCGCAGTCCGTCTGCGCCAAGAAAATAAAGCGCAGCGAGATATGCTCCGACAAAAACTGCTGTTAAAACATATCCGATGATCAGCTTGCCGGCAGGCGGATCCGGATGATCCCTGGCTGCTTCCCGAATATCTTCAGGGAGAAAGCGCATGAAGGCTTTCGTTGAAGCAAAATACGGAATAACCAGGATCAACACCAGTGACATCGTACAGACAGTAGCCACGACAGTCAGGGTTGTAATCATAACTGAATTCCTTTCATGCTTCTCAGATCAGGAACAGCAACCCGATGAACATGATCGCACCGGCCCAGTTTCCGGAGCCTGCAATGCGCGTCGGGAAAAGAATCAGCATCAGCGGCAGAATGTTGAAAACGCATGCCCATGCAGGCAATGATGTCCATCCGAAAACGACCGCAATGAACATGGATACGCCGAAGAGCAGGAATCCGAGATAGCACACAAACATCGTAACGGATGTTTTCTTGAACAGTTCCACAATGATCTGCCTGGCTTCCTCTGCCCTGTCCAGCTTAACGTATAGCCATTCCGGTATTCCGCAGAGAATATGATGCGCCATTCCGAAGGTGAAGATCATTCCGCTGCCAATGAGCATCAAGGCAGCACAGACCTCGGAGTACTGTTTCATCCATTGACACAGCGCAATATAACCAAAGAAAAACAGGAACATTGCCAGGCATCCAAACAGCATGGACATTAGTGGCTTTTTCAGCGTCAATCCTTTGAATGCTACGGAAAGCTTCCCGTTATCCCTCATATCCTCAAAACGGAATTTGCCCCCCGGCAGATAGGTCAGCAGGCAATCAGTATATCCGCAGAGCAGATGTCCGGCGATAGCAATCAGGAACATAATCTTTATATCAGGCATGGAAAAAATCTCCTTTTCATCCAAATATACTGGCAACCCCGGCCACAGCCAGTCCGGCAACCGGGCAGACTATGAATGTCCACATCAGCCCGTGCTCCGGAATGGCCAGCGTTTTCAGCCACTCTTTACGTTCCCAGGCTTTGCAGTTTTCCGCTCCTTTGATCATATGCCGGACTCTCGGCGGAAGCCAGCAGTCAAGGATCAGGAAATCGGTAATGCTTACCAACGTCATCTCCACATAGCCTGTCCAGAAAAGATTCCAAAGGCCGGACACGCCTGCGAGATGAGAACTGACCCCCCACCAGATGAACAGAACCAGATACAGCGGATAGAGAATCAGACTGACCGTCCGGACATCCTTTCTGTCCACATAAGGCGCGGCCGCTTTCTTGATTTCCTTTGGAAACATGGTGCTGTATGCCTGCGGCACCTGCAGGAAGCCCAGAATCGCCACTGCATTAAAGAGCAAAGATCCAATCAGCCCATCCAGAATCAGTCTTGCCCAGTTCATTTCCGTTTCTCCTTCTATGCTGAAATATATTCTTTAAAATGCCTGTAGCCATCCTGCGCATCTTTGACGAGAGGCATCATGGCATAGCTATGGTACATCCCTTCACCAATTTCCAGCGTCACATGCGTCCCGAATTCTTCCAGGCGTTTTTTGATCGATTGCGCTCCGGCAAGGAATACTTCCTCCCCGCCAAAGCTGAGGTAAACATCCTTGAGCCCGGTATAATCGCCAAGCTGCAGGTGCTTCATATAGGCCGGTACTTCTTTACCTCCGGTCATACCGTCCCATACGTTATCAATGGCTTTTACGCTCATAATCACATCGGTCTTTTCCTGTTTCACGGCAAGCGCTATCTCTTCTTCCGTCAAAAGCAGTGTTCCGGGAGATCCTGCGTATATTTTTCCAGGCAGGGGCAGTCCTTCGCCTTTTTCGTTGATATAGGAGATCAAGCCTATGGACAGATTCCCTCCGGAAGACCCGCCCATCAGGCAGATGTTTTCTGCCGGGTAGTCTTCCAAAGTTTTCTTGTACAGCTGATACAGCATTTCATATACATCTGGCAGCGTTGCCCCGGTAAAAACGATCGGATAATACGGCAAAAGCATATCCCGTCCGCATTCCTTGGCTAATTGCGCAACTTCCTTTGCCTGACCAGGCTGAGGATATTTCAGCATTCCGCCACCGACCAGATAGACCCCGATCCTGTCGGATGCCTTTTTATGCTTATAAACCAGAACTGTTGAACCGTTAATCTTATACTGGCTGATATCCAGCTCCGGCTCTGTCAGTTCCGGAACATTTTCTCCTTTATAGGCTTTCCGGAAAAGTTTCTGTGCCTTTTCTTTTGGAGCAGCCATAATCCTTTTGGCAGGAAGCAGCCTGAACGCTTTCAGAAGGAACCTGTATTTCAAACTCTTTTTCATGATCTCTGTTCCTTCCTTCCATATTGCTTCTGAATAGCTTCCCAGGAGGGCATCGCCGTTTTCAGCGCATTCCAGTTTGGCATCAGATAATCCGGCGCTTTCGCAATAACCTGTTCAAAGGCTTTGTCCAGCATTTTCATCTCTTCCCAGGCATTCCGACAGTGGGCACAAGCGATCAGGTCACCCATTTCCGTCTTGGACATCAGGAAGTAAACAAACTGCATCAGTGTGCCTTTGACGCCCGGTTCATAATACTTTTCATCTTCCGCCGGAAGGATCGGAATTCCCCGGGATTCCAGCATCCCATATGCTTCTCTCGATGCCAGCCGCATCTGTTTTCGCTGTTTCCCGTTCGCGGAACGAAGGTCCCCGTTGCAGGCATAGGCAAGATAGCAGATCGGCAGAACAGCCGCCAGATGGCAGATCAGGTATGCTTCCATATCCGGCTGCCAGCGCAGCTTGTAGCCGCTTCCGCTGAAGACTGTTTCCAGTTTATTTTGTACCGTTTCATCCGGCGTCACATGCAGTCCGCCGATATCCATGTTGCCGGTACCGAGGCGTTCGCAGACCAGTATCCCGTTCTCCTGATCCCGTTTTCCGGCTGTCGCCTGGAAAGCGAACAGAACTTCTTTCGGACAGACTGTTTTTTCAAGGATGGTTTGCTGCATCTCCGCCGGATTCATGTTGTTTCCGACCATGACAACCAGAGGAGCATGAACTGCCGCAAGCGGTTCCAAGATCGCGCCGATCCTGTTGTACGGCATGACGGCAAACACAATGTCGTATGCCTGGTCATCGGTAATCGCTTCAATCACAGCCGGATGATCCAACGTCTCTTTATGCTGCAGATGATGTCTGATCCGCAGCCCGTTCTTTTCCAGCTGTTCCTTCCATTTTCCCCGGGCCAGCATCGTTACGTCATTTCCGGCCGTGCAAAGCACGTGTGCCAGATAGCTCCCGATAACGCCGGAGCCGTATACCAGCACTTTCACATTGATTCCTTCTTTCGGTATCCTTTATACAGCAGTCCAGCAAACAGTCCGCAGAGCACTGCGCCTGCCAGCATCCAGAACGGAAGGCTGCCGTTTACGTTTTGAATGATTCCAATCAGTGCAACCGGTATTCCCACGATGCCTCCAAGGGTCAGCGCACCGAATCCGCGAATCACCCGTTTCTTCGGAAGCACGCGGTCCAGCTTTGCGATCCGTTCGCTGATGATCTCAATGATTCCGATGATCATCAGGAATGCCGGCAGCAAGGCCAGAACCGAAAACACGGTAATTCCCTGCGCCAGACACTTCCAGGTGCAAATAAGCCAGATGATCCATCCGGCATTGCCGGGAAGATCACAGGCCCACCACTGCGCCGTGGTAGTTTTTGTTTCGTATAAATCATTCATGGCTCTGCTCCTTTTGTACGCGTTTTGTCATCCAGAGCAATCCGCCCATTGTCCAGAGATTGCCGACACTGATCCATGCAGTTGCCAGCGCGTTCGTGATTCCGTAATCACCGATCAGTTTCATAACAACTGCCCAAAGAAGCCCGAACAGGATTGAGAAGATCCAGCACCAGCGTGGCAGTGGCGTATGCCCCGCACGAAAAGCTTTGATCTGTACAATCGCTGTAAGAAGAAAGAAAACAACAAATATGATCGTGGCAGGCATTAAAAACCAGCCTATCCAGCGCAGCACTTCCTGAGATACCGTTGCTGGATTGTCTGCATAGAAGTGTTTTACAAGATAAACAGCCATGCAGCACGGCACATGAACGCCGCAGCCTCCGAAAGCAAGGCAGCCAATGATCCCGGTTCGATATGCATGGGCATCTTTGGAGGAAAAAGGCCGGATCATCCGATAGATAGCAAACCAGCACAGGCTTTCAATCGGGATTCCGATAAGTCCAAGCAACGCGGAAGCGAAAATCCGGCCGTCGGAGACGGACAGATAACGCGTAAACATGGCAGGCAGTTCTGTAACCGCCGGATCTGATACACCCCAGCCCAGCAGCATGTCGCCTGCCAAGACCATCAGCGCAGCGAAAATGCCGATTTTCAGGAGATGCATGATCCGGTTCCAGTCCAGTGTGTTATCAATGCCGATATCATTGTAGGAAGTCATGGCAATATCCTCCTTATCGAATGACTGCAATCAACAGTCCCACCAGGGATGCCGGGATCAGCGCGAAAACGCATCCGGGAAATAGCATTCCCTTGGCATGAAACCATTTCTGGTGGTATGCCTTATCCATATGTTCCGTTCCTTCCAAACGGAAGATTTTCAGGTTGGCAAACAGTACCCAGTCGATAAAGCAGGTGTCATACAAACCAATCCATACCATCAGGCCGAAAGCAAGAAGGAATCCTTGCCAGAAGGTTTTCGCTCCGGCCAGCAAGGCGCAAACCAGCAGGATCACAGTGAAAAGAAATATCCCCAGTCCTTTTGTAAACGCTACCTTCTTCGATTTGTATGAAACGTCGATCTGCTCATGGGTTTTGAAATACTCCTCCTGAATGTCCGGCGGGTAGTTGTGAATAAATGCGGGATTGCTCCGGTCGGCTTTGTAAGTCGACACGAAGACAACGATCGTAAAAAGCAGTGCAAAGGCCGCCATCTCCAGGAGAATCACCAATGTGTTCATAATGTTGAAACCCCTTTCTGATCAGATATCATCAGATTATTGATCGCCTCCAGCACAGGCTGTTTCCAGGTCTTGCTGAACAGCCAGGCCTCATGAGGCATATCAAACGGAATGATATCCGGATCACGGAAATGCTCGAGATAGCGCTGCTCATACTTTTCGCCCATTTTCCGGGCATAGATGATATGAACGGTTGTGCCGTCCACATGGATATCATTCTCAAGAGGCGTAATGTAGTCCGAATAGAATTCTCTGGAAACGGTCTTCGGATGCAGGGAGGCTACGCTGTCCGCGAACTGATCCAAAAAGACGGCTGTTTCATCGGTCATCTCGATTCCGAGAGCTTTTTGCAGCAGGTTCATCAGCTTTTCCTTTTTCTTCGGGCTCTTTGTAGCGCCTTTCATAAAATGACTGACGATTCCGGCAGCCAGTTTGGCCGGAATTTTTCCGCCCTGATCCAGATCGGAACCGCCTAAAATCGCATGATCTATATGAATGCGCTTCCGCTGCACGAGCAAACCCACAAAGCTTCCGCCAAGTGAAGAACCGTATGCTCCATCCACGCGTCCGTTATGATACTGCAGGATATATGCTTCGATCTTCTCTGTCACGGTAATCATATCCGTGAACGGCTGGTTGTTGTCCCCGTCAAATCCGTCATAATTGACGCAGATCAGGTGATACCTCTCTTTCAGATCGTCAATCACCATGGCGAAATTGATTTGCCAGGTGCAAGCGGTTCCAGGCAGTAGCAACAGTGTTTTTCCGGTTTCCAGTCCCAACTCTTCAAACTTCATTGTGTTGATCCTTCCGTTATTTGATTCCGGTGAGGATTGCTGATCCGGAGAGTGCCATCCAGAGTGCTTCCGACTTCTTCATAAATAAACCGTTTGTGGTGTCGATCAGTTCCACTTCCTCATAACCCATATCCTTGAGCTTTTTGATGAACGCCTGCATGTCGCCGTATTTTGACCGTGACATGATGTCATGAATCACAAAACATCCGCCTTTTTTCAGCGTCCGGAGCGTTTCCAGCAGATAAGCCTGCCGGTCTCCGGGGATATTGTGATACACATAATTGCTGCATACGGCGTCAAAAGTTTCTTCTGCGAAATCCAGATGGGTCGCGTTGCCCTGCCGGAAAGAGATCTTTTTCACACCTTCCGCTTTGGCGTTGTTTTCACACAGCGCTTTGCTGAAGGACGCATATTCCTTTCCCCAGCGGTCAATGCCGATAACTTCAGCCTTTGGATTCCGCTTTGCTACCGCAATTGCAAGCGCTCCGCTTCCGCAGCCCACATCCAGGCATTTCCCGCCGTCAGGCAGATTCACATACGCGGCGATCCCTTCAATGATCTGTTTGGCCATCTGGCGTTTTCCGCTGTAATCAAATGCCCGGTACATCAGAATCGACCATTTGGTCAGCACGCAGAAAAGCAGCGTCAGTACCGCAAACACGACGGTCAGAATCGTTTTCAGGGTTCCGCCTGCCATCGCCAGACTGAAGACAACCAGTGCGGCAGCGCATCCCAGAAAAGCAGCCAGGAACGCGTAGATCATTCCCTTGGGCATCCAGTTCTTATAATCGGGTTTCATGGGGAAGCCTCCTTCTTTACACACTTTTTGTCCGTTCCCAGCCGTCACCGGCATCCGTGGGATGCCGGACAAAATCAAAATCGCAGCAGTCTCCGCCCTGGCACAGCGTTTTACTGCGCTTAAAGTCGGTAAACGGAAGATTCCCGTAATTGATAATATCCGAATGGCAGAACATGGCTCCCAGCTTCATCAGGTTCTGTTCCTCAAAGATATGTTTGTAAACACATTCCCAGCATTCGAAATGGAAACGGTCTTTCGGATCTTCATCCAGATGCCACTCATATTTCCAGCCTGCACCAGAACCGTGACGGAATCCAAAGGGAAGAATCTTCTTCATAGCGGGCAGGAACCAGGAATGCCTGGCAAGTTTCCGGAACGTATCCGGCGTCAGCGCCTTCCACATTTCGGTGGAAACAATCTGATACGCTTCCTCTTCCGTTTTCCCATGCGCCTCCAAGGAACGATACAGGGCAATGGAAGTCAGAATCTGAGCAATATGCTTATAGTTCCCCTTATCGCAGTATTGCTGCTCTTCCATCAGCAGTGTGCGCATACGCTGATAGACATCCCGCTGAATCTCTTCAGGCAGGGTCGGAAAGAAGTCCTTATATCGGCTGATAGCAACCAGCTTCTCAGGCGTATAACTTTTCATGATGTTCTCCTATCATGTTAATTTACACTAACATCGCTGCAAAAAGAAAATTTATTCGGCCGCCTGTGCAGCTCTTTTTACGCCTGGCTTTTGCTTTTCCGGCTTCACAGCATCCTCCGGAATAGCCCAGGATTTCCCAAACCGTTCCACGCCCGGCACGCGGCCGTCCTGAATGTATTGATTGACCCATCGCACGGAGATGTTCCATTTGCGGGCGACTTCCTTTGCTGATAGATACCCTTTCATTTACTCTCCTCCAATCCTGTAAGTTAGTTTCCACTTACTCGCCACATTATATTCCAATATGGGCAGATTGCAAGCGTTTTCACATACTGGTCAATAATTGGCAAAAGAGATTGCTGCGGAAGCTACAACAATCTCATACAATTATGCCTTTTTAGCGAGCACCGTTATCCACGGCTTTGAAGAATGATGATCTGTCCGAATATCCGTGAAGCCGGCCGCGGAAAGCGTTTTCTCAAGTTCTTCAGTTGTGCGGCATTTCATACCATCAATGATTTTCTCGTATTTGAGGCTGACGTTATCAGTACCATCGGATTCATTGCAGATCATGAACCATCCGCCGGGTTTCAGGATTTTGAAGACCTGACCAAAGCATTTCTCCAGGCCGGGCCAGAAATAGACCGTCTCAAAAGCCGTGGCCATATCACATTTCCCAGTTGGGAGCTTCAGATCTGACACATCGCCCCGCATGACCGTACACCGTCCGGACGCTATTTCATTCTTGTTGTAATCCCTTGCTTTTTCAACAGAAAGCGCGGAATAGTCAACCGCCGTCACATGAGCCTTTGGATACTTTCTGAGCAGTCCCCCCGCATTGCGGCCTCCTCCGCATCCGAGATCCGTCACCTCTGCAGGTGTAATATCCGGCAGGTGTGAAAACCCCCAATCCGCCATCTTCGCGTGTCCGGAGTTCATTCCGTTCAGCATCATTTTTCCAAGTGTACCAAACTTTTTTCCTCTACAGAACAGTGCAATGTTGCGTTCAAGCCGATAATGAGGTGCGCAGCAAGATGAGCGTGCGGATCGGGAGTACGATATTCAGACCGCATAAGAATATGGTCGTATTCGAACAGTGTCTCCGTCATTTCTGCAGATTCCCCTCGGATTCTTTTGCTTCATTATATGCTCCATGCAGCACTGGAAGTCTGCAGTTCCGCCATATGCCTGAACAGGCCGTCCTTTTTGCTCAGAAGCTCCTTCGGACTGCCATTCTCAGCCACTTTTCCATCAGTGAGAACAATGATCTTGTCCGCTGCCTCCACTGTCCGCATCCGATGGGCGATCACCAGCACCGTCTTTCCTTCCAGCAGGCGAGATAGCGCGCCCTGAACCTTTGTCTCGTTTTCTACATCCAGGGATGCCGTAGCTTCGTCCAGCAGAACGATTGGCGCGTTCTTCAGCAGAGCACGGGCAATGGAAATCCGCTGGCGTTCACCGCCGGAAAGCTTTGCGCCGTTTTCTCCAATGGGTGTGGCGTATCCCTGCGGCAGTTTGTTGACAAACTCGTCGCAGTTGGCCGCCTGTGCCGCCGCAAGCACCTCCTCGTCAGAAGCGCCGTGCTTACCGAGTCGGATGTTTTCCATCACGGTATCGTCAAACAACACCACGTCCTGGAATACCATGGAGTAATCGCTGAGCAGCACTTCCGGGTCAACGGTTGAAATGTCCACACCGCCGACCGTGATCGTTCCTTCAGAATTATCCCACAGCCTGGCAGCCAGCCGGGCGCAGGTGCTTTTGCCGGAACCGGAAGGGCCGACAAGCGCGGTCACTTCGCCTTCCCTTGCCGTAAAGCTTACACCGTGGAGCACTTCCTTGTCGTCATAGGCGAAGCCGACATTCCTGAATTCAATATCATGCCCGGCCGGAAGGAAGGTTTCCGCGCCTTCCGCGGTCGGCGTGTCCTCGATTTCCATCAGCCGGCCGGCGGACACCTGGGACATGAACATCTCGGCAATCAGCGCCAGGGCCTGATCAAACGGAGCATAAACCCTGGTAATGACCAGCAGGAACATGAACAGGAGCATGAAATCGATCTTTCCCGACAGAATCAGGCTCGTCCCTGTCAGAATCGTCGTGGCAACACCCAGCCGCATGATGACGCTGGCCGCGTTAACAAAGATCCCGGTGAATAGCTCACCGTTGATCATCATCTTCTCATGATGGTCAATCTTACTGTTCAGCGTATCCAGGAACCGATCCTCCTGATTGGTGGCCCGGATCTCCCGGATGTTTTCCAACGTCTCCTGGATACCATCAGCGACTTGAATTCCTGCGGCCTTGGTAATCTCCGAATGCCGCTTTGCCATTTTCCGGCTGCCGAAGAGTAGAATAAACGCGACAGGGACACCCCACAGGCAGGCCAGCGCCATTCTCCAGTCATAGATGAACACCATTACAGCAATAACCGCTGTGGAAATATAAGAACCGTAAAGATATCCCAGACAATGCGACCAGACATGCTCCAGCCGGTTCACGTCTCCCATGAGGGTTTCTGTCAGGTCAGCAAGATCCCGTTTTCCGAAGTATCCCAGCGGCAGTTTCCGCAGACGCTCCGCCAGGCTGATCCGCACATTCTTGACCTCGCCATATACCAGACCGTATGTTGCCCTGTACTGCTGCATATGGGTAATCAAAGAAAGAACAACGAACAGAATCACAAGACCGAGAATCAGCAAAGCGTTTGGCAGAGGATCGCCGTTTATGAGCGTGTCTGTAAAGCCTTTCATCATGAAGTACAGGATTCCCATACCGCCCATGACAATCAGGTTCACAATGACGGTCCAGAGTGTGGCCTGCTTTGTGTTCTTTATGCCCTGATCAGAGAGGGCGTATTTCCGCTGAAAGTTTTTTTCGAACATCTTACTTCGCCTCCTCTCCGGTCGAGATCCGCCACTGTACAGCCTGGTTGTAATCCGCCCACATCCGTGAATACAGGCCGTCGCCCTTGACCAGTTCTTCATGCGTTCCCTGTTCAACTACGTTGCCGGAGTCCAGCACGATGATCCTGTCTGCTCCGATGACAGTGGATAAACGATGAGCGATCATGATAACTGTCCGTCCCTGAGTCAGGGTTGCAAAAGCTTTTTGGATCAGGGCCTCGTTTTCAGGATCGGCAAATGCTGTTGCTTCGTCCAGAACAACGATCGGAGCATCTTTCAGGATTGCGCGGGCCAGCGCCACGCGCTGCTGTTCACCGCCGGAGAGGTAGGTCCCTTCGGTGCCTATCTGCGTATCAATCCCCTGCGGAAGCTTGGCGATGATATCATCGCACTGTGCCGCGGACAGCGCCGCGAGCACTTCCTCCCGGGATGCATTCGGCCTTGCGGCACGAACGTTTTCCAGAATAGACGCCTTGAACAGACGGTTGTTCTGGAAGACGAAGGCAACCTGATCCATCAACACATGGGGATCCGTCTGGCGAACGTCGACGCCGCCGACAAGAACAGCGCCGGAACTGACATCCCAGAATCGGGGAATCAGACTGGCTGCCGTGGTTTTTCCGCCGCCGGAAGGACCGACTAGGGCGACAGTTTCGCCGGGTTTTACCTTGAAGGAAACATGATCCAGCGCCGGCAGCTCTGAACCGTCGTAGGTGAAGCTGACATCCCGGAACTCAACGCTGTTATCCTTCGGCGATTGCGGATTGTTTGTAATTTCCAGCGTCGGAGCGCTCATCACCTGATCGATCCGTCCCAGCGCTGTTTTGGCCATCATGGAACCGCTGGCGGCAAACATGATCCGGGCCAGGGCTGTGGAAATAATCGCGGAGAAAACCGCATAGAAAGCAAAGTTCGTAACAAAGCCCGCAAAGTTTCCGGAGCTCAGAGCTCCCGGAGCAAGCAGAAGCGCTACCGGAACCAGGAAAACGAACGCGCCTTCCGTGAAAGTCAGATTGACAGACTGCGGCGTACGGCATACGCCGTCCGTGTATCTTTCCGCTTTTGTGCTGTAATCCTCAATTGCCTGCCGGAAAGCCCGGAAGGAATAAACCGTCTGCTGGAACACTTTCACGACTGGAATGCCGCGGACATATTCCGTACCGGCTTTGCTCATTACGTCCTGTGCCGCCTGGTATTCCGCCATCAGTTTGGCGTTTTTGCCGCCCATCATCGTAAACATGGCTGCAATCGAAATAACGGCAGCCAGCAAGCAGGCGGCTCCCATCCGCCAGTCAAAAACAAACATCAGGATAATCATCGCAATCAGCATGGCAGCGCTTCCGACGATATCCGCAAGGTTATGGGCCAGCAGCGTTTCAGTTTCAGACGCCGCGCCGTCCAGGCGGTTGCGCAGCAGACCGGAAGCATTGGAATCAAAGAAGCCCAGAGGAGTTTTCATCAGATGGGCCATGCCCTGTTTCCGGATGTTGGCAGCCGTTCTGAACGCGGCAAGGTGGGTGCACATCAATGCCACGAAATAGACCGCAATTCCGCCGACCGCGAAGGCAAACGCCATCCATCCATAACGGGAGATGCCGACAGCCTCTGTCCAGTTCGGAGCGACCGCGATCAAATCCCGTGCTACCAGCCAGATACAGATGTACGGTGCCATGCCCAGAATCATTGCCGCTGCGGACAGGGCAAGCCCTGTAAATGTCAGGCCCTTATAGCTGCCTGCATAGTTCAGCAGGACGGCAATGTCGTTTTGTTTCTTTTCCTTCATGAATGTTTCGCCTCCGCATTCTCAAGTTTCTTCTGCGGCATAATACTTTTGCAGAAAGCGGGATGCCGGTACGCATCGGCATCCCGCCCCCATTTGGAGGTAAGGTCATGGTATATCATTCGGGTTGCCCAATCCGATTGATATCTGGGTTTATTCCGCCTTCACATAGCTGATAACACCGTCTGTTGCATAGAAGGTCAGAACAATCTGGTTGTTGTCGTTTATCATCATTGTATAAGGAGCGGCTTCCGGTTCCTTTGCCTCGTTATCATAGGCAACATACAGACCCGCGCCGTCACCTTTTTCACCGTTGTCTACCGCGAAAGCCTCAAAGTCCCGGGTCTGTTGGCCATTCATAAAGGTCAATCCGTGGCCGTTTCCATCAATGACCATGTAGAGTTCAATACCGGCATAAGCCTCGCCGAATGGCGACATATCCGCGATCCATTTTCCTTCAAACCCCAAATCTTTCAGCTGCGCCAACGATCCTTCAGTGTGAGCAGAGTAGTCCATATTCTCCAGGCAGAAGAGTTCAATCACGTTTTTGACGGTATCCACGTCCGCGCCTACCGGGAAACCGGCAGCCAGCCAGTAGGCATAGGGCCCTTCATTATACTTGGACAGATCGTCCAAATTGCTGCCGTAGCGGAATTCCAGATGGAAGGTAGTGGCGGGAGTATCGGGCATCATATAGAAATACTTGAATTCACCTGCGTCCTCATCTGTGGTTTCGTAAAGATAGCCCTCCATCATGCCACCGAGAACAAGCTTGCCGGTATATGTGTATTCATGGCTAAACACCTGATTGCCACTTTCGTCCACACCGCTGATTTTTGCGCCGTCAAAGGTGATCGTAGAAGCGCCGCTAATAAACAGGCAGTCAAACTGTGCCCCGTTGGAACCATCACCGAAAGCGTCAATTGCTTCCTGGCCATAGATTGTTCCGTTGCAGGCGGTCTTGAGCATTTCCGCAACCTGCGGCGCTACTTCATCACCTACTATAGCGATGCAAGGATCAAGCCAAAGCTGATCATATTCCGGCTTCGTAATTACCGGGAACAGCGGTTCATAAGTGCCTTTGATATTCTCCAGCAGTTCAGCCGCTTCCGAAGAGCCTTCAGGTAGCGCAGCGC
>Ga0265298_10001924_pt1 | contig 30053 bp, 24 predicted proteins | sample AusTroGonzalo_MG_3_FD_193486 | JGI IMG/M metagenome (GOLD analysis project Ga0265298, IMG submission 193486) | Bovine rumen microbial communities from tropical cattle in Woodstock, Queensland, Australia - Gonzalo_01 | ecosystem: Host-associated > Mammals > Digestive system > Stomach > Rumen ...
GCTTCCTCTCAAAAGTGGTGAAAGCTGTGCTGACGGCTGCCACCGCCACTATCGCCACCTCAGTAGGGACTGCGGTTAGTGACAAAGTGACTGGCAAGAAGACCAAATCGAACAAATCGACCGCAGAAAAAGTGGTCAAGAACACCACTTCCGCCGCCACCCGCACCATCACTCGCGAAATCACCCGCGACATTCTGGGAAATCTGCTGAAATAACAAAAGTACTGACAAGGGACCGAGACTCAACCGAAACTCAACCGAAACTAAGTGGGAGCTTACCCTTTGCTTACCCAAGGCTTACCCAAGAAGCCATCAAAGAATTGCCAGGGTGTCCTATGTGCGTCCTTGCTGCGTCCTATGTGCGTCCTTGCTGCATCGCCAACCCCTGGTCATACCTCAGCTCGGTCTCTGTCATGACCTCCGCATACTTCGACATAGGGCGTTTCGAAAATCCAAACAAAAAAAACGGCCCCGTTTCCGGAGCCGTTTCCTTAGTGCGATGAGAAAGCGTACTATTAGTACATTCCGGGCATACCGCCAGGCATGCCACCCCCCATAGGAGCGGCCGGAGTCTCTTCCTTGATCTCAGCCAACACGCATTCGGTAGTCAGCAGCATACCTGAGATGGAAGCGGCGTTCTCGATAGCCACACGGGCCACCTTGGTAGGATCAATAACACCAGCTCTGATCAGTTTCTCGAATTTGCCGGTACGGGCATTGTAACCATAGTCGGTTCTGCCGTTCTTCACAGCGTTCACGATCACAGAGCCTTCCTTGCCAGCGTTTTCGGCAATCTGACGAAGAGGTTCTTCCAGTGCACGTCTCACGATTTCGATACCCACCTTCTGGTCTTCGTTTTCGGGTTTCAGCTTGTCCAAAGCGGGGATGGTACGGATGAAGCCTACACCACCGCCAGGGATGATACCCTCTTCGATAGCGGCACGGGTTGCGTGCAAAGCGTCATCGTAACGGTCTTTCTTCTCTTTCATTTCCACTTCTGAAGCGGCACCCACGTAAATCACAGCTACGCCACCAGCCAACTTGGCCAGACGCTCCTGCAGTTTCTCGCGGTCGTAGTCAGATTTGGTTTTCTCAATCTGAGCCTTGATCTGAGCCACTCTGGCGTCAATCTGCTCCTTGTCACCCTTACCGCTGACAATCGTAGTATTTTCTTTATCCACTGTAATCTTCTCAGCAGTACCCAGCATATCTACGGTAGCGTCTTCCAGCTTGAAGCCTTTTTCCTCGCTGATGACCACACCACCGGTCAGGATGGCGATGTCTTCCAGCATTTCTTTTCTTCTGTCGCCGAAGCCAGGAGCCTTGACAGCCACAATCTTCAGGCCACCACGCAGACGGTTCACCACGAGGGTAGCCAAAGCTTCGCTTTCAACATCTTCTGAAATCACCAATAATGGACGGCCAGTCTGAACCACCTTCTCCAAAATCGGAAGGAATTCCTTCATATTGCTGATTTTCTTGTCATAAATCAAGATGAAAGGATTCTCATAAACAGCTTCCATCTTTTCTGCATCGGTCACAAAATAAGGTGAGATGTAACCACGGTCGAACTGCATACCTTCCACCACTTTCACGTTGGTTTCAGTACCTTTAGCCTCCTCGATGGTGATGACACCTTCTTTTTTCACTTTGCGCATAGCTTCAGCGATGATTTCGCCCACCTTCTTGTCATTGTTGGCGGAAATCGTAGCCACCTGCTCAATTTTCTCATGGCTGTCGCCTACTGATTCTGACTGTTTACGCAGGCTGTCCACCACTTTGGCCACTGCCATGTCGATACCGCGCTTCAAATCCATAGGATTGGCACCAGCAGTCACGTTTTTCAGACCAGTATTGAAAATAATCTGAGCCAAAACGGTAGCGGTAGTAGTACCGTCACCAGCCTGGTCGTTGGTTTTGGAAGCCACTTCCTTCACCATCTGGGCACCCATGTTTTCCACAGCGTCCTTCAATTCGATTTCCTTGGCAACGGTCACACCGTCCTTGGTAATCTGAGGAGCACCGAATTTCTTGTCGATAATCACATTTCTACCTTTGGGACCAAGGGTCACCTTCACAGCGTTTGCCAAAGCGTCAACACCTTTTTTCAGGCCTTCGCGGGCATCCCAGTCATATAAAATATCTTTTGCCATAATTCTATTTTTTTATTTGTTTTTCTTGATTAATGATTGATTTTTTTTTGATTTTTGATGACAATAAATGATTAAAGGGTGGCATAAATGTCACTTTCCTTCATAATCAGATATGTTTCGCCGTCATATTGGATTTCGGTGCCTGAATATTTGCCATAAAGCACAGTATCATTCACCTTCAAAGTCATGGGTTCATCCTTTTTGCCAGGTCCAACTGCCACAACAGTGCCTTTTTGTGGTTTTTCCTTTGCGGTGTCAGGGATAATAATACCGCCAGCGGTTTTCATTTCTGCTTCGGCAGGTTTCACCAGAACTCTGTCTGCCAATGGTTTGATGTTTACTTTCATAGTTGTTTGTTTTTTTAGTTTTTATTGATTATTTCTTGTTGATTTTCAATTACTTATTATTATCAATAATTTTTCTGAAGCATACAACGACTATGTATTTAGCAAAATCCGTGCCAAAAAAAATTACTGACAAAATGTCAGCGGCTGCCACAATGTGACAGCCCTACATGGTGCAACAGAGAAAGCGTGGAGACGTTAAGGCGTTAAGACGATAAGACGATAAATTCCCCCTCAATAAAAGAAAAAACTAAACTTAAATATCAAATATTGAATTCTGAATTTTGAATTCTAACCCCTAATCACTAATCACTAACCCCTGAAACCTGACCCCTGAAACCTAATCAAGCGCCCACCATCTCTGGCTGATGGTACGTCAATGTACCGGGGTATCCATTTTCTGAAACTTGCCACCTTTGAGTTCTGTGGCAGAAAAGGGCTTCACGCCTTTGGTCTGCACTGACAAAACTTTTGTCTTCACCTTTGTGCCGAAAACAATCTTGTTATCTTTATTGTCAACAATATATCCGTCGGCTGTAAAATTCTTCTCCGAGGTCACCAACTGGCCGTCCTGTCTGCGGAAGATAGTGTTGCGACACATAGTGCCCTTAAAGCCCTTCAGTCTGTATTTCTCAAAACCGTCTTGATCCAGTACAAAAGCATTGAGGATGGCCAGTTCTGCCGAAGTCAACTTGTAACCAAAGGGAATATTCACCTCGCCATTGATTCTTTCTGAGATAGTCATAATGCTATAGGTATCCCTATCTATTGCAATAACCAGCTTTCTCACAAGTTTGTAGATACCTGGCAGTTTGTTGGTCAGCGTCAAGGTCAGCACCACTGTATGATTGTCTTTGTCCACCTTGGTCCAGTGTTTCGCATCGGACTTGTAGCGATATATCATTTTCTGCACATCCAATGCCCAAGCTATCTTATGGGGTTGTATCCGCTTCAAGCTTTTCACATCCATCATTTCCACATGTTTTCTTTCGCGCTTGCTATAATCATTGGGGTTATAACTTTCCAGTGTGCCCTTGAAACTCTGATTTATATAGCGTTTGTTCAAGTCCATCTTCATCTGGATTGAGTCGTCCCATGCCTTGTAATTCCTAATCTCCAGTATTTCCCCTATCCACTCATCGAACATCACTACCTTCCCATCGCTGGTGGCAGTCAGGTCAGACACCACCTTATGATTCACATTTGTCTGGGGAAAATCTTTCAACACCTGATCATACACCTTCTGCAGAAAAGCCAACATCTCAGCACGTTCCTCCCTTTTGCTCTTCTTTTTCTTGCTATCCTTCTGCACATGAACTACCACCTCGTGCAAAATGACCGGTTGGTCTTTCATGGTAATACGCAAGCTCTTGTCAGCATTGATCTTCGACAGATTGATAAAAACAGTCTCGTAACCCACCAAAGTCACAATCAGACTATCGCGCATGCTGGGCACCTCCAATGAAAAACGCCCGTTAATGTCGGTAATCGTACCCACTTCGGGGTAATGTTTCAGATAAAGGCTCACGTATGAAAGCCCCGTACCCTTGGAATCCACCACGCGGCCTTCAATTTTAGTGGCCATCAAACTCCACTGTGCCATACACAGCAAGAGAAACAAAAGAAATGACTTTTTCATAACCCTATGTTTTTTTTATAATTGATACGAATCTGTGAACTTTCGGCAAAGAATCACAACTTTGCGGTCTTTTTCCATTGTCGTACCATATAAATAGACCTCTCCTCCGTCAGCAAGTTTAAGTTTTTTCCGTAACTCCTCGGCACTCAGCGGAAAATTACGGACCGACACATTGGCTTTAGGCATTTCATCTTTCAGTCGTAAAGCATCTTTTACAGAAAGCACCTTGGCCACTTGGAAGCATCTTCCCGGAAAAGTTTCTAACTGTATATCAGAAGTATAAAGATGTGTATGTGGATGAAGTTTCTCCAGTCTATAACGAAGAGCCAAAGACTTGAAAGCCCCAGCCTTCAGGATGGCGGCATTCGGCTCATACAGGTATTTTTTTACATCCTTGGCATACGTTGGCAAAGTCCCAACTTCTTCCTTCATCATAAAACTGAACGTCTCACACTGATCGTTTTTCAGATTCACAGCCACAAATTTGACATCCTCTGATTTATCTTTTTCAAGTAGGAAAAGCAGCTCCTTGCATTCGCCATCCACCGCCACCACATGCACTTCGCTGGTTTCGGGCAACTGTGCCAAAGCACGTTTGATATCCAGCATCGGCGACAGTTTCAGCATCAGCAAACGACTTTTCCGCAAGAGAATGTCTTTATACAACAAGATATTAGGGGAACAATCCTCCAAACCGACCACCCGAGAGCCGTGGGTATCCCGACGGGACGGATCAGCATAAATCACATCCACCGTCTCCATTTCCTGAAGGAAATCCTCCATCGTAGTCTGGTGGACCTGAATATGATCTAGCTGCAGCAAACGGCTGTTATAGGCCATCATATCGCATAATTGCTGCTGCGGTTCCACATAATGGCAGGCTGGGAATAATTCGGCCAAGGAAAGGGTATCAATGCCAAAACCGCCCGTAAGGTCAGCCATTGTAGAGACGCAATGCATTGCGTCTCTACCTTTAAGGACTGATACCTTGTATCTTGCGGTCACTTCTGACGAACATTGTTCCAGCGCCAAGGAAGGAGGGAAAACGAAACGAGGGACATTGCCAAAATGCGGCAATTTATCCCTCGTTTTCTGTCGTCCATGAATCTGCTGGATAGCAAATTCAAAATCTATATCTCTGAACTTCGACTTTTGCAAGGCCAGTTTATTGACATCTGTGTCAATATGGGCATCTATGAACTGCCATGTGGCCTCATCTGTCATGTTTACACCAAATTAGCGAAGCCCATAAATGCCATAGCCAGGATACCTGCGGTGATCAGCGCAATAGGCACACCTTTCATTCCCTTGGGCACATTCACCAGCTCCAGTTGCTCGCGCAAACCGGCAAAGATGACGATAGCCAAGATAAAGCCCAGAGCAGAAGAGATGGCGTAAACCGTGCTCTGCATGATGCTGAACTCTTTCTGGGTCACCAGGATAGCCACACCTAACACAGCGCAGTTGGTGGTAATCAACGGCAAGAAGATACCCAGTGCCTGATACAGTGACGGGCTGATTTTCTTCAGCATAATCTCCACCATCTGCACCAAGGCGGCAATCACCAAGATGAAGCAGATGGTCTGCAGGAAGGTGATGTTCAAGGGCACCAGAACAAACGCCTGAATGCAGGAGGTTACGAGGGTGGCCAGCGTCATCACAAAGAGGACGGCGGCACCCATGCCAAGGGCGGTGTTCACTTTACTGGAAACGCCCAAAAAAGGACAAATACCAAGGAACTGCGCCAATATGATGTTATTGACCAAGACAGCTCCGATGATCATTAATATGTATTCCATAGTTGTTAGGTTTCAGGTTTTAGGTTTTAGGGGTCAGGGGTCAGTGATTAGTGATTAGTGATTAGGTGTTAGAATTCAAAATTCAAAATTCAAAATTCAATTTAATTGGCACATTAGCACATTGTTAATTAGCACATTAAAAAATCAATTTTCAGTTTTCAACTTCTTTTTGGATTGAAGATAGCGGACGAGGGCAACGGTGAAGCCGAATACGATGAAAGCTCCGGGAGCCAGCACAAAGACCAGAATGCCATCGCCTTGGATGAACTTGTGGTCAAAGAATGAACCGCTTCCTAAAATCTCTCGAACCGAACCGATGATGGTCAGTGCGATGGTGAAGCCGATACCCATGCCGATACCGTCGAGGATAGAGTCGCCCACCGTGTTCTTGCTGGCAAAGGCCTCTGCTCTACCCAGCACGATACAGTTGACCACAATCAAGGGAATGAAAATACCCAAGCTGGAGGCCAGCGAAGGCAAGAAGCCCTGAATCAGCAGGTCAATCATGGATACGAAGGTGGCGATAATGACGATGAACGACGGGATACGCACCTTATCGGGAATCACGTTCTTCAAGAGGGAGATGATGGCATTGGACATCAGCAGTACGAAGGTGGTGGCCAAGCCCATACCCAGGGCGTTTTTCACCGAAGTGGTGACTGCCAAGGTGGGACAGGTTCCCAGCACCAACACGAGAACAGGGTTCTCTTTGAAAAATCCTTTGGTTAAAATATTCAGTTTACTCATGATTTTCCTCCTTTACCTGATTAAAAGCGGCAGCAGCACGGTTCACGGCGTCACAGAACGCGCGTGAGGAAATCGTGGCAGCGGTGATGGCATCCACCTCACCACCATCTTTTTTTACTTTAAGTTGATTTGCAGTGGGATTCATCCCGACAAACTGCTGGATGAAGTGACTCTCTGAAGCCTCAATCTTGGCACCTAAGCCAGGGGTCTCGCTGTGTTTCAGCACAGCCGTTCCCAGCACATTGCCCTCAGCATCCAAGCCGACCATGATATCGAAACGGCCGCTGAACGCGATGTTGGTATAAGTCTCGACCGCGGCGCCGCAGCACTGACCATCTTGGTAGGCCAGATTCACCTTCACGGGGTCTTTATCCCCTTCCACGGTGCAGGTGCATTCCTTCAATTCGCCTTGGAAGTTGGGCAGCACCTGATTGATAGCATCTTTTTTCTTCTGTTGCTGAGCAGCCTCGATCGGGTCTTTGGTCAGCGCATATACCGCTGCCAATGCGACACCCGCCGTAACGGCAATCAAGGTCAGCGTAATCACCAGTTGCAACAGCGTGGATTCTTTCTTTGCCATATTTGTAGCTTTATTTTAGTCTGAAATTATTTTGCGTAAGTTCTGGGTTTGAACCCTTTGTTAATCAGCGGAACCAAGGCGTTCATAATCAGAATTGAGAATGATACACCTTCGGGATACGCACCGAAAAGACGGATGATGATGGTGAGCAGACCGCAACCGGCGCCGAACACCAGCATGCCGCCACGAGAGGTGGGGGAGGTCACCATGTCGGTAGCCATGAAGCAGGCACCCAACATCATACCACCGGTCACCAGATGGAAGAAGGGGTTGACGTAAGTGGTGGGATCCACCAAATAGAAAATGCCTGCGAACAGGAAGGCGGTCAACAAGAAGGAAACAGGGATTTCCCAAGTGATGACCTTTCTGATCAATAAGAAGATAGCTCCGATGAGGATAGCGATAGCGGACACTTCACCGAAGCTGCCGCCCATTTGTCCCAGAAGCATATCCACATACGAGGGCATCTCTGACACCAGGTCATTCACAGGCTGACCGTTTTTCACGCCTTCTTTCAAAATACCCAGAGGAGTGGGACCGGTAATAACGTCAGCGGCGCCAAAGCTCCATACGGGAGTCGGCTTGGGCCAGGTGGTCATCTGCACCGGGAAAGAAATCAGCAGGAACACACGACCCACCAATGCGGGGTTGAAGGGGTTCTTGCCGAGGCCACCGAAAGGCATTTTGGCAATGGCGATCGCCACAAACGCACCGATCATCAGGATCCATACCGGCAGGTTTGACGGCACATTGAACGCGAGCAGCATGCCAGTAATCACCGCTGAACCATCTGTAATAGAGACATTCCCTTTCAGCATGAAACGCTGAATCAGGTATTCGGTCAGCATACAGGTGGCAATAGACACCAAAGTAAGAATGAGTACCGGCAGTCCGAAATAATACACAGACACTGCCAAGGCCGGAAGGAGCGCAATCACCACCGACCACATGATTTTCTTCACGGACTCGTTCCCATGCACGTGGGGAGATCCGGAAACTTGTAACAATTTATCCATCAGTTCTAAATCTAAATTCTAAAATAGGATGCAAAAATAAGAAAATAATTCTTTGGTTAGGCTACTTCGACAGTTTTTCCGCATAAAAAATTTTTCAGAAGCTTACCGCTTGTAGGTCGCCAGGAACAGATGATGTTTCACCGCTTTGTCAAACTCTTCGGGATCCCGAATAACCAAGAGAGAATGTAGCTGTTCCTCAGTAAGTTGGCAAAAACAAGCAAAATAATGCCACAATTCTTTCAACACCGATAAACTACCGTTAGCACCACGATAGGCCTCCAATGTCTGTTTCAAATCTTCATAAAATTCGTTAAAAAGTATAATTTCATCCATCCCAGCTCGCAGCCCCACATTATCATCACAAAATTTGTTAAATTCTGACACATCATCCTTTTTTGTGACAACACCTTTGATTTCTTCCGCCAACCTCGGGTTACGCAGGATGCCCCGTCCCAACAACCAGATTTTAATCTGCGGAAATCGCAAGCTTAATCTTTCATAATCAGCAGCTTGAAAAATATCACCACTATAGACGACAGGGTGTTGAAGAACAGACAGCAAGCTTTCCAAGGCATCCCAATCAGGCACACCGGCATATTGCTGTTCGCCCAGGCGAGGGTGAATAACCACAAACTCCAGCGGATACTGGTTCAGTCGCCGGGCAATCTCCAATCCCTCCTCCGGGCTATGCATGCCAAGGCGCATTTTCACGGAGAAGCGGTACGGCAGTTGACAAGCAGCTTCCACCACGGCCTCCACCTTATCGGGGAAGGGCATCAGGCCACAACCGCGACGTTTGCGGACAATTGGAGCCATCGGGCAACCCAGATTCCAGTTGAAACGGGTGTAGCCAAACTCTTGGTGCAACGCATGCATCGTGTCCATGAAATGCGAGGGCACAATGCCCATCAGCTGTGGAATCAACTCCACTTCGCTGTTATTTTCCGGGGCCAGGTCTTTCCATTTCCGCACATTGAGTTTGGCCGTCTCCTGGACGGGCACAAAAGGAGAAATAGCGGCATTGAAGCCGCTATAATGTCGAAATAAACAGTTCCGAAAATGATAATGTGTAAGCCCATGCAAAGGGGCCAGCCAGATTTCAGGCATCTCCTACTCTACCACAATTTTACGAACGGTAGTGTTGCCAGCTTGCTGTACTTTCAGGAAATAAGTACCTGCCGACAATTCCTCCAAGGACACACGGGTATCAGCTGTCAGGCCTTCCATACGTTTGATTTGTTTTCCATTTACATCATAGATTGACAAATCATACGAATCAGCCTGATTTTCAAGGCTCACCACCACATAATCAGTAGCTGGATTCGGATAAACCCTCATATTGACTTTCCCGTTAGAACGGACACTGGTATAATCAAATTCAAATGAAATATCATCAACATACAACACGGTCTCCGCTTTCGGTGCCAAAATAGAAGTGGAAACAAAAACGAGCAACAAGGAATCGCAGCTGACATCATCCGGATCATACTCCATTGGGATAGTGATTTGCGTATATTCCGTCATAGGCCTACTGAACACAGCATAGCCATAGGCGGCTTCGGGAATATCGCCCCACAGTAAGTGCGTCACATCGCCTTCTCTGTAGGCACCTGCCCAAACACTCATGGTGTCAGCAACACCTTCTTGAGGTATAAATTTCACCCATGCCTTTATTGCAGACGGCACCATATTGAAAGGCTCTCCTTTTGAAAAAATATTGGCAACAGAGCCCAACTCTTCATCGCTGATATATTCCAGCACACTCCAATCCACCACAAAAGAGTCCTGACCCATAAACTGTTCAATAGATGCATAATCAATGGTGAAAGCGCCTGCAGAACCCAGCTGAGCCGTACCTGGCATCGTGAAAGGAGGCGCGCCAAAACCCACATTCATGAAAGTTGCCTGCAATCTCAAAGCATAATTGCCAGAATGAGCGTCAGTGGAACGAGAGCCGAACTCCATGGTCAAAGGGTAAGAGTTCGTTGAACCCATGATATTTTCAATGGTTCCCGTCATAGAGGTAGTCCAACCTACCGGCGTCACATAACCATTCCAAAACTCAAAGCCGGGATTAGAAATATTCGGCAGCGTCTGAGCTGACAATTGCAGCACACACAATGCACATATTAAAGAGAACAAGATTTTTTTCATAACTATAAATTTTGATTAATATTACCTATTTTATATAAAGTGCTTCTGCCAATAGCGATCTTCTTGTTCCACCACCTCAACATCAATCATTAAACCTCCAGAAGTCATCCATATCATTACCGAAATAATTTCCGGGTTTTGTAATCTGATAATTCTCCTGCGGATAGATACGTTTTACCAATCTCATCTGCCACGAGGGATTTTGTACCTCGCCCACCTTATCAGAATGCAGTAATTCATAGTCATTGGTCACCTCTGCAGGACACCAAAAGACGAACTTTACATTGGTCTGGTCCTGAAGGTGATAGTAGTGCCATACTTGGTAGGGATATGCCGTAGGATCGAAAGGAGCGTCTTTGATATCATTCGGAGGACCGTATTGCAGATACACGCGGCCTCGGTCGGTACGATAACCCTTTACCAGTTTGCTGCCGAATGCCTTCTGAACATAATCCACCTTTTTCTGATAGGCCAGCCATTCACCTTCGGGATCATTCGGATTACGGGTTAGCCAGAACGAATAGAAGAATTTCTGGAGCATCTCGAAACTCAGCTTTTTCAGACGCTTGTCAAAGAAATCCCGTTCCATACTGGTGGCAATAGGATAAAGACTCGCCACATAATCTTCCATCTGTTTTCTGTCGGTGATAGCCGAGACAAAAGTATTTTCGACCACCACATCATTGTAACTTTCCACCTGCAATGACATGCCAGGATTGCTACGCTGGAAGAAACAGCGGTTCACACAGTAAACCATCGAGTCCATATCCATAATTTCTGTCACCAAATTATAATTACCCGATGGCAACTGATATATATTAAAGCGGCTGAACACCAAAGCCACTGGTGCTGTCTTCACATCCAGCATCATGATTGATTGAGGGGTCGCCAACTTGTGATTTTCAAGAAATTCAATATAACATTTGGCCAAGAACTGCTTGCCCTTTCCGAAAATACGTTCTGTATTGTACACTTCCATCACAAAAGGAAGATTATACAGCTGCTCGCCCGCGTAATTATAGAAAAGCGGGGTCATGGAAAGGCCATACTTGGCATACAGGTCACCTGGCTCGGCGGTACGGACATCACTCAAAAGGTCAATTCCCGATGTGCAGACTGAATCTTTCGGGAAATGAACGGAAATAAAGTCAACATAGCTCACGGTCGTCGTGTCACCATGCAAATCCTTGAATGAGAACGACAAATAATAATCCCCGTTCTCCACGGGCAGATTCTGCACATCACCGAAATCGGGTCGTCCGCTGACCACCGAATCGGCAAAACTTTCACTCACCAGGATGTAGCGCAGGTTGTTCACCACCTGATCATCCCGTATAATATCCACATTGATCAGCACTTCCGCCTGGTAGCGTTTTTCTTCATTCAACGCATAAGCGACCGTACTGCCGCCCACACGGAAGGTAAACTCAATGTACGGCTGAATCTTGTCGGTAGCGTATGCCTTGTGATTCAGCATAATCTTCAGGCCCTGCCCCATGGTGAATGAGGCAGAGGCACAAAAGATTATCAATATCAAAAGTAATTTCTTCATATTAGTGATTAGGAATTAGTCACCCAAAGTAGCCACCATCACAGCCTTGATGGTATGCATACGGTTCTCAGCTTCGTCGAACACAATGCTGTTCTTGCCTTCGAACACTTCTTCGGTCACTTCAATACCATCCAAACCGAACTGTTCGTGAACGTCGCGCCCCACTTTGGTTTCCAGATTGTGGTAAGCGGGCAGACAGTGCATGAACTTGCAGTTGGGGTTACCGGTCATGTCCATGAGTTTCTGATTCACCTGATAAGGCATCAGCAAGTTGATTCTCTCTTTCCATACCTCAACGGGCTCGCCCATAGATACCCAAACGTCGGTATAAATGAAGTCGCAACCTTTCACACCCTTCTTCACATCGTCGGTAACGGTAACGGTAGCGCCAGTTTCCTTAGCGATAGCCTTGCAGGTGTCGATAAGTTTCTTGTTGGGTTGCAGTTTCTTAGGAGCCACGATACGCACGTCCATACCCATCTTGGCACCACCCACCATCAGGGAGTTACCCATGTTGAAGCGAGCATCACCGCAGTAAGCGAAAGTCACCTGGTTGAGGGGTTTGTCGATATGCTCCTGCATGGTCAGGAAGTCAGCCAAAATCTGAGTGGGGTGGAATTCGTTGGTCAGACCGTTCCATACGGGAACACCAGCGTACTTGCCCAGTTCTTCCACGATATCCTGGCCAAAGCCACGGTATTCGATACCATCATACATACGACCCAACACGCGGGCGGTATCCTTCATGGATTCCTTGATGCCGATTTGTGAGCCAGTAGGTCCAAGATAGGTTACATGAGCACCTTGATCTTTGGCAGCCACCTCGAAAGCGCAACGGGTACGGGTGGAAGTCTTCTCAAAAATAAGGGCGATATTCTTGCCAGTCAAATGGGGTTGCTCTGTACCTGCATATTTGGCAGCCTTGAGGTCGGCAGCTAATTTGAGGAAGAACTTGATTTCTTCAGGAGTGAAATCCAACAATTTCAGGAAATTTCTGTTTCTTAAGTTGAAAGCCATAGTTTTTGATTTTTAATTGGTTTGATATTATAATTTGAATGTTCTAAAATAGAGGTCGCAAAGATACAAAAAAATAATGAGTTAATGAGCAAATTAGTTAATTAGCAAATTAGCAAATGGATTAGTGTGACAATTATATGATTAAAGGGGAGTCTCGCACTACGTGCTCGAGGGGAGACTATTAATGTGCTAATGTGACAATGTGCTAATGTGCTAATTAAATGAAAGGGAAATCTCGCAATGCGTGCTCAATGGGAAGCTATAAACTTTATACTTTATACTATATACTTTACACCATAAAAAGTGCTAAAGAAAAAAATTTTTTCAGGATGCGTGTAGTATTGAAAATTTTTGTATTTTTGCAGCCGCTTTTAAGCGATGGGGCGTTAGCTCAGTTGGCTAGAGCGTTTGACTGGCAGTCAAGAGGTCGTGAGTTCGATTCTCATACGCTCCACAAAAAAGCACCTGAGATCAGGTGCTTTTTTTTATGCTCTCCCACCCCTTCCCTTTTACAGAAAAAGGAAGATTTTCTTCCAAATTCACAATCGATTCCTGGCTATAGATTGTCTACCATCGAACATTCCCCGGGATTTCTCGATGGTGTATCGTTTGTAGAGACGCAAAATTTTGCGTCTCTACAGGTGTTTATCATGCACACGTAAATTTTGTAGAGACTCACGGACGTGCGTCTCTACTATAACCCTTCAGTGGTTAGTGCGGGATAAGCACAGGATAAAGGCAAGAGTTTTCCAAGACGCCTTACGTTGCAGACCAATGGCAGGAGGTTGGCAAATATATGGCTAGCTCACGGGCTTACGATAAACTTGCAGAAGGCTTGCCGAGTGTGCTTTCAGACAGCAAATGGAAGAATTTCTCCTAAATTCTTCCAAAAAACATGGCAAGTGCCTTAGAATGTCATTTTTTGATTTGTTAGCAAAACCAATTAGTTTTTCTTCAATTCAGTTAAGAAAATTACAATATTACAACAATTTGATTATCAGAATTTTATAATTTTTTACACTTGATTTTCAAGGACATATACCCTAATTTTGGTCCTCAAAAAAATCAAGAATTATGAAAGAAGAACTTTTACAATATTTATGGCAGCATCAGATTTTCAAGCACAACGAACTTAAGACCACCGACGGGCGAGATATCCATATCATCAGTCCCGGCATGGCACATCACGACGCCGGCCCCGACTTCAAACAAGCTGTCATCCGCATCAACGATTATATTTGGGCGGGCGACGTGGAAATTCACGTGAATGGTTCCGACTGGTTCAAGCACAAGCATCAGTATGACAGCAAATACCTGTCCGTAATCTTACATGTTGTATATCAAGCCGACATGGAGATTGTGCGCAAGGACAACGAGCTGATTCCCACATTGGAACTGAAGGACTACATTCCGGAAGAGGTTCTGGAAGAATACCGAAAACTCACCCTCTCGACCAATCCTGTGCCTTGTGGGAAAAGCACTGCAGACATCCCTCCGTTAACCATGAGCTCCATTTTGTCAGCTTTGGCCATTGACCGGCTCATCCGACGGCAGGAGCAACTCTTCCGACTGCTTGGCAAAAGCCATAACGATTGGAACGAGCTGGTTTACAAAACCTTGGCAAACAGTTTCGGCTTCAAGATCAACGCCACCGGCTTCGAACTGCTGGCACAAAGTCTGCCCTACAAGATTCTGCAACACCATGGGGATTCAAAACTGCAAATCTATGCCCTGATTTTTGGGCAGGCAGGGCTTTTGTCCTGTGACAAATCCGAAGAGCTTGACGACTACATGAGCAAACTTCGCGATGAATATGAGTACTTGCGCTACAAATACCGCTTGACCCCACTCAAGCCAGGAATATGGAATTTACTACGCTTGCGCCCCATCAACTTTCCCAGCATCCGGCTAGCTCAGTTCAGCGAGTTGCTGTTCAGCTGTCCCGACCTTTTCAACGAATTGGTCACAGAAACCAACATCTGCCACATCCAAGAATTGTTCACCAATCTCCATCCCGACGACTATTGGCAAACCCACTTCCAAGCAGGGAAAGTCACCAAAGCCCATCCTATACATTTAGGCAAAGATTCCATCAACCTATTGTTCATCAATTGCATAGCACCCTTAAAATTCGCTTTCGGCAGTTTTAGCGGACAGGACCTGATGAAAAGCAAAGCGGTGGAATTGCTGGAGGACAGCCCCGCCGAAAGCAACCACATCACACGACTGTTTTACTCCTTTTCTTTTCCCAACAAAAGCGCACTATACTCGCAAGCCTTGCTGGAGTTATACTCCTCATTCTGTAAAAAGAAAAGATGCCACTCCTGCCCCATAGGACAATACGTGATGACAAATCCCATGAAATCCCAGCCCCCAACGTTAGACATGTAGACGGCTGTCGTGATACGACAGTCCTACAAAGCCACCTGGAAAAGCAACAAAACAACAGAGACCGATGCATGTAGGGCTGTCACATTGTGGCAGCCGTGTATCAATTTCAGAACATCTGCTGTAATACGAAAATCTGTTGTATCTTTGCAAATAAAAATATCGATTACTACAAAAAATATTTTTTCAAAAATCAAAAAAAGTGAGCAACGTTTTTCAGAAAACTACGTCCTATATAACAATAACGCATGAAACGGATGATTAAAGACAGGGATATTGTTGCGGGATGCAAAGCCGATAAACCCAAGAGCCAGAGGCTATTATACGACAAATACTGCCGTATGGTGATGGGGGTCGCGCTACGATACTGTCCGAATACAACGGAAGCGGAAGACCTCGTGCAGGAAATATTCATCAAGGTTTTCACCAACATACATCAACTGCACGACGAGGTGACGCTAACCAGTTGGATTCACACCATCGCCACACATACCTGCATTGACATGCTACGGGCAAAAAAAAGACCGCTGACTATCCCTTACGAGGAAATGTCCAACGACATTGGCGACATGAGTTGCAACTACTATGACGACATCCCCGCAGAGCAGCTGTTAGCCTTTGTTCAAGAACTTCCTGACGGCTGCCGCACCATCTTCAACCTCTGTGTCATCGACGGCTTAAATAACGAAGAGGTGGCTGCCATGCTTTCCTGCACAGAAAACACGGTGAGAGCACAATGCTGCAAAGCTCGCAAAATACTGAAAACGAAAATTGAGAAATATGAAAAAACATATTGACGACATCTTCAAAGACAAACTCGAAAATTTCGAAGCCCCTGTTTCTGATGGATTATGGGATAAAATCCAGCAGAATCCGGAATGGCAACAGCATCTGAAACGCCAGAAAATCAGAAATCTGAGCATCTATGCTATCCTTGCTGTAATTGTCATTAGCAGTTGCGCTGTGTTGTTGCATCAAAGAAACAATACTAATAATCAAGACATTGAAACATCCGTAATTGAAGAAGAAATTCTCACGGAAAACGTTCAGGAAACTACCACAAATCAGCCAAACAGCAACCCTGACGCCATGCCTACCCTTACAACAGACGAAACAGTTGCTCCTGCCAACCCAACTCCTGAAACCACTGACACTCCCGATGCTCAAAACGCCACCGAAACGATGATTCCAGCGGAAGACAATAGCAGTGTCGTCAACCCGACAAACACAGAGCCCACTATATCCCAGAACAATTCCGTCCCAGAGAAATCCAGTGAGAAAACTGTCCATAACAACAATAGTAATAACAAGTCAACACAAGCGGCCGAAAGCAACAACAAAAGCGACAAAACTCCAGACGGCAACGAATCATTTACCACTCCTTCCCACCCAAGCGAAAACGCGAATCCAAGCAGCTCATTGTTCTCCATCCCCAACGCTTTTACCCCTAATGGTGATGGCTTGAATGATGTGTTCAAACCTGTCACCGCAGCCAGTCTCCAACAATACCAGTTGGATATTTTCGCTATAAACGGCCAGCATCTTTTCACCAGCAGAAATATCGAATACGGCTGGAATGGAGAGTTTCAGGGTAGCATGATGAATGGCGGAAACTATATTTACGTCATCAAATATAGAGATAGTGGTGGCAAAGAACATATTGACAAAGGCCAGTTACTATTAATCCGATAGGATGATTTCGGTCTCCATATTTTTTTGTACTTTTGCTCACAAAAAAAATGCCATGCAGGCTGTTGACCGAACAAAAGCACCCCAAATCAACGACTTTACAGGATTCAAACCTGAAAAGCCTGTGGTATCATTGCTCGGCAACGGCATAGCTCTGAAACAATTTGTCAATCCACAGTTAGACCTGCTGCATTTCATCATTAAAATCAAAGCGGGCCGATACTACGAAAGCAAGAAAAACGCTGCACTGTTTTGCTATTTGCTTCTTAAGGAAAGCTCAAGTCAATACAGTTGCAGCGAGGTGGATGAATTTCTGGACTACTACGGAGTGAGTTACACTGCGAATGTCACCATCGAATATGCCATCATCAAGCTCATCATTCCCCGAAACAACTGTTTCAAAGTATTACCTTACATCTTTGACTTTCTGGCACATCCGTCCTTCAAAGAAAAAAATCTGGAAATCCTGCGGCAACGCAAACTCATGGACTTGGCTTACAATCAGGAGAGAGTATCCTATTGTGCCTCCCAGCTAATGCTTCACCACATTTTTGGAGACCAGAATCCGGCGGGACAAATTCAGACAGAAGAACTACTGAAAGACGTATCTATAGAAGACATCCGACAATATTACCAACAAAGTTTCTGTGCAGAGAATATCCGGCTTTATGTCGCCGGCAATCTGGACAACAACATTCTCCAAACACTGACTCAACTTTTTGAGACCATCCCGCATGGGCAAACCACCCTACTCTCGACGCCACAACACATTGTGACACCCCTGTCCGAACCCATTATCGATTACCACAAGGAGTGCATTCAGTCATCTTTCTTTCTCTGCCAACAAGGAATCGCCCATAACGATACAAGAAGAAGGGACTTCAACATACTATCCACCATACTAGGCGGCTATTTTGGTTCCCGACTGATGAGCAACCTGCGCGAAACGCATGGTTTCACATACGGCATCAGCTGTGACAATCTCTATTTCAACCAATCCTCCGTATTTTACATAGAAAGCGAAGTCAATGTGGACGTTACACGACAAGCCATTGAGGAATGCAAAAAAGAAATTGACAGATTAGGGCAAGAGACTATGCCGGCAGAAGAGTTGGAGTTGGTAAAAAGTTATATGACTGGTCAACTGTTGCGGAAAGTGGACAACACCGTCGCTTACATGGCGCAATACTGCCAATGGGACGAATTTGATTGCGACGAGCAGGAGTTTGAGTTGCAAATGCAGAGCATTCAAGATTTCACCAGCGAAAAATCCATGCAACTGGCAAAGGATTTGCTGCAAACTAAAAACTTCACCACCATCATTTCAGGAAATATTCAATAAATTTTTTCGTTATATACCTAATAGACTATTCATGAAGAGAAAATATATATTTGCGGTTTTGTGCTGGTTGATGACGCTGTCGGTTTGGGGAATTGAGCCTCCTGAGCTACAGTGTATCAACATGAACTACAATGCCACAAACTGCCAGGTATACTGGAACCATCCGACCCATTATGCTGGCATCTCTACCATCGAAGTTTGGGTCAGCCCCACGCTTGACGGACCATACGAATTGGGGACTACCATTAACGCCTTAGACACAGTATGTTCCACGATATTTAACATAAACGAGATTTTCGGCCCCACGGTAGACGATATTTATTGCTACCTTATAGCGCAACCTGATGCCGCGCATGCAAGTGAAGGCAGTGCCATCTCTGACACCATGCACTCCATGAAGCTACAACTGACCCCTATCGGCAACAACCCCACCCATAACAGCATTGCCCTGTTGGAATGGAATGCCCCTTCGCCCTTCCCATCGACTTGTGCCGGACAAAACTACTCCATCATGCGCAAAGGGTCTCACGATAATGATTTTATCACTATTGGTCAAGTGAGCCAAAACGTCACCTCTTACCGGGACACCATTGATGTATGTCAAGAAGATTACAGCTACTGCATACGCCTTTTCAACTATGCCCAGGACATCAATCCTGCATGTCCATTCAAAACCAAACCCAAAAGCGGCAGTTTTGCAGATGCAACCCCACCGGCCACCCCCATTCTTGACAGTGTGAGTGTCAATGCCGCCACACAAAGAATCGAGTTAGGCTGGACCCAAACCTCTCCCGACGCCATTGGATGCGTCATTTATCACGCCACCAGCGCCAGCGGTCCATGGCCCGCTATTGACACCGTGCCGGGCACCCACTGGATCAGTCCCAACCATCAGGGAAACACCTTGCACTATTATCGCATCGCCGCCATTGACAGCTGTTTTGAAAGCGTACAAACCATTGCCGGCAACATGACAGCATCACCCCAAAACAACATTGTCGTGTCCGTCGCAAGCATAGATGCTTGTCTAAAAAAGATTGTATTGACATGGAATCCATACGAGCACATGACCCATGATATTGGAGAATACCGGGTATTCTATTCCCAAGATAATGGGCCTCTTCAATATTTGGACGCTGTCGGCAGCAATACAACATCTTACGCATGTATGGGTTTACCTACTAACCATCAGTACCGTTTTATCGTGAGAGCCATCAACACCGATGGGAATATCAGTTCTTCCTCTTATTATTGCGATGTCACCAACTATATAGAAGAGGAGACTACCGAATTTTGCTATATCCGCCATGCCTCTGTAATTGACAACCAATATGTTGAGATACAGGTTCTGACAGAAGGAAATCAACATCCTTTCACCAACATCCTGTTGTACAGAAGCGTAAACAACACACAGAATTTCAACCAGATAGCAAACATCAACTATCAGAATGGGCAGGCTAACTACCGTTATGAGGACCATACCGCCGATGTAAACGGAAGTATCAATTACTATAAGGCCATTCTTTATAATGAATGTGGTGCTGAATCCGCTTCTTCCAACATTGCCCACACCATTCTGCTGACAGGCGAAGGCACTGCTGCACAGGAGAATGTGTTACACTGGAACAATTACGGTGAGTTCAATGGAGGAACAGCATCCTACAGTGTGTATCGGAAGCTGGAAATCAGTCCTTATTTCGACGGGATCGGGAATAATATTCCGGCTTCCGAACAGAACGACTACAGCGACAATGTTAGTGACCTTTTTGAGATGGGATCGCATTTCCAGTATTACGTGATTGCACACGAAGGGCTCAACGAATATGGTTTCGCCGACGAAAGCGTCTCCAACATCATTGAAGTGGAGCAATTCCCCAACACATACATTCCCAGCGCCTTCACTCCCAATGGCACAATCATTGAAAATCAAGTATTCAAGCCCGCCAACTCATTTATGAATACGGTGGGTTATCTGTTCGCCATATACTCACGACAAGGAGAAATCGTTTTTATCACCAATGACATCACCCAAGGCTGGGATGGCACCGAGCAAAAATCAGGAAAAGCGGTACCAGCAGGCATGTATGTTTACCGTATGGAATATGTCCGTCCCGACGGTAAGAAGGTAGTAAAGAACGGAACTGTGATGTTGATTTACTAAGTTTTTTTTATAAGCTCCAGAAGGCCATCCCTTTGTCAACCGCGCTTCTTTCCGAAAAATTCCTTCAGCAAAGCCGAAGCCTCAGATTCCATCACCCCCTTCACCACTTCGGTTTTTGGATGCAACAACGGCTGTTTAATTAGCTGATAACCTTTTTTTGGGTCGGAAGCGGCATACACTACTCGCGACAATTGCGCCCAAGCAATAGCCCCTGCACACATCACACAAGGCTCCAACGTGACGTACAAGGTACAATCCGTCAAATATTTGGCACCCAAATGATTGGCAGCCGCAGTAATGGCTTGCATCTCGGCATGAGCGGTCACATCGTTCAGCATACGGGTTCGGTTGTGGCCACGCCCAATAATACGGCCATTGGAGACCACCACGGCGCCCACAGGCACCTCATCCTCCTCAAAGGCATCCATCGCCTCGTCGAGGGCACATTGCATGTAGTATTCGTCGGTCATTTTAGGGGTTAGGAATTAGGGGTTAGAAGGTGAAAAGGTGAAAAGGTGAAAAGGTGAAAAGGTGAGAAGGTTAGGAGGTTAAAAGATTACAGAATTACAGGATTACAGGATTTTGGATTCTGAATTCTGAATTTAATTCTTCACCACCTTCCTTACTGCTAACACATCACCTTCGGATACGGCTTTGATGAAATACACCCCGTTGGCATAGCGGGACAAATCAATCTGTGTGGTTTGTGCGAACATACCGTGTGTGTTCGACATATTAGATGCATCCATCGAATGGCCTGTAGGGACGCGATTCATCGCGTCCGTATGGCCAACATTGACCACATCCAACAATTTGCCATACATGTCATACAGCTGAATCGCTACACTGTTGGATTGACCGTTATTTATGGTCAATTCCACTTTGACAATGTTGGAGGTAGGATTCGGATAAACATTCATATTTGCATTCAGTGAATGGTCACTGATACCCGTCTCTATGGTAAGGTGCAGGGTAACCACAGAATCGCAACCGTCTTCGGTTTGCAGTGTTTGGGTATAATCCCCTGTTTCACAATATTCGACTCCATTCCAGACATAGCACGACTCATTCGTCACGATAGTAAATTCTGAAGTGGCGGATTCGTTAATGGCCAAATGCAGAGTCACGATGCTGTCGCAACCCACAGCATTGGTCAGTGTATATGTTGCAGAGGTGTTGCTCTCCGTGTATGTTACACCATCAATCCACTCGAAGCTATCGCATGCCTCTTGCTCATCAACACCTGTGGCAGACTGGTTGACCGTCAAAGTCAACGTTACAACAGAATCGCAGCCATTCACTGCCTGCAGGGTCAGGCTCTGCGTCCCCGCCTCATTGAAGGTCACACCATTCCAAACATACGGCAACTCACTGTCACAAATTGTGGCTGTACTTGTCGTAGTCACTGGCTGGTTGACAGTCAAATGCAAGGTATCCACTTGCGTACAACCATGCACATCCTCGTGGCTGTGGAGGTAAGTTCCACTCTCGGTGTAGGTGATGCCGGTGCCTGCTGTCCAGGTATAGGACCCGCAGGCTGTCTCGGTGGTGACCGTGTGCACCGGATTGTTGATCGTCAGATGCAAGGTATCCACCTGTATGCAACCGTTCGAATCCTCATGACTATAGAGGTAAGTTTCGCTCTCGGTATAGGTGATGCCGGTACCTGCTGTCCATGTGTAGGACCCGCATGCCGTTTCGGTGGTAGCCATGTGCACAGGATTGTTGATGGTCAGGTGCAAGGTATCCACCTGTATGCAACCGTTCGCATCCTCGTGACTGTGGAGGTAAGTTCCGCTCTCGGTATAGGTGGTACCGGTGCCTGCTGTCCAGGTATAGGACACGCAGGCCATCTCGGTGGTAGCCGTATGCGCTGGATTATTGATTGTCAAATGCAAGGTATCAACTTGAATGCAACCGTTCGCATTCTCGTGACTGTAGGTATAATCACCACTCTCAGTATAAGACTCGCCATTCCATGTAAAGTTCTCACAAGCCACCTCGGTTGTAGCAGTATGAACAGGATTGCTAATCGTCAGGTGCAAGGTATCCACCTGTATGCAACCGTTCGCATCCTCGTGGCTGTGGAGGTAAATTCCGCTCTCGGTATAGGTGGTACCGGTGCCTGCTGTCCAGGTATAGGACACGCAGGTTGTCTCGGTGGTAGATGTGTGCACTGGATTGTTGATGGTCAGATGCAGTGTCACGGTGCTGTCACAGCCTGCCGCATTAGTCAGTGTATAAGTGGCGGTATTGTTGCTCTCGGTGTAGGTGATACCATCAATCCAGGTGTAGCTGCCGCAAACTATCACTGTTTCCACCACATTGGTATCAGAACATACCCCAAAATAGGCCGTGAACGAAGTATCCTGCGTCACCGTGATAGTTCGCGGATTATTCTTGTTGCCATCGTTCCAGCGGGAAAAGATGTAGCCAGGGTTAGGGGTGGCTATCAGGGTGGCGGTTGCATCTGGGACATAGGTGCCGGCACCGCTCACTTCGCCTCCAGTGGTTGGATTAGACGAAGTGACAATTTCAAAACCTGGTTCAAAGGTCGCCTCATACCATCCCCCAACACCATCTATGACAGTAAAACTATAGATTGCATCTGTAGAGACAATAGTCCCATTATGCTTCCAATTAACGAAAGTATAACCGTAATTAGGTACGGCAGTTAAGGTGGCTATTGATCCGTGGAGGTAAAAGTCGGCACCATTTGTCCGACCACCCCATTCCGGATTTACAGATGTGGTGATTTCATAATAATAACAAAAATTTGCCACATAATTAGCATCTTCGGTCACTATAAAACTGTATTTGTCATTTGTTGAAACGACCACTCCATCCTTTGTCCAATTCACAAATCGATATCTTTCATAGCCATCGTTATTGCTCATACTACCATCGGTATATGCTTGTAAGGTACAGGTCTCTCCATGATAATATGTTCCAGCACCGAGACATATGAATATACCACTATCCTGCGGGTTGGTTGTGACTGAAATATCATAGCTATTCACATTAAAATTTGCCACATAGTTTCCCGTATCAGTTACCAAAAAAGCATACGTAGAATCTGTTGATACAACTTCACCGTTTTTTGTCCAATTAGCGAAGGTACTGCCGTCATTGGGGATAGCAGTAATTATACATGTGTCACCTTCATAAAAATCGCCTATCCAGAAATCTTCTGCTTGGCTAGAATTGGTGCCGGCAGACTCCAAATAACCTCGAATCATCCAATTACCATACCAAGTAACATTAGCTCCCCACTCTTGATTGCCATTTTTATATCCCACCCAGTGAGCATTGTCAGGGTGGTCATTATTGGTACTATAGGCAGCTACATAAAACCCAGTAAAATTATGCAATACAATCCATAAGTTTTTTGTAGTGTCAATTTCTAAAGAAGGAAGAATTGGTATTTCTGCAAAACCACCAATTCCCGAACTATGAAATGGCTGTTGATAAATTAGAGAGTCAGGATTATCGGAGCCACCCTGATATATTAACACCTCCCCGTAAAACCTACTCCATTCCCAAAAAATAACTTTTGTTAGTAACAAGTTTTGTTGCCCAACCAATTTTTCTGATGGAAACATCACACCCCAAGAGTTCATTTCTTCTCCTCCGCAAGCGCAATCAACAATTCCATTATCGTATGACAACAGTGTAGTATTCGAATTGCCTCTAACCGTACCGCCGATAATAGGATTACAACCTGCATTTATCCTTACTTTTTCTTCACTGAAATGAGCTTCCAATTCTCGGTTTTGAGTTACTCCGAAGATATAGCAAGAATCCGAAGAAATATATCTCCCATTTTCTGTCCAATAATCAAACTGAACGCCTTCGTTCGGGGAAGCCGTAACTGCGCATTGATCAGAACAATTATAAGCGCCTCCTCCCGTAACGTTTCCCTCAACAGAATTACTTGTTACGATAACAGTAAAAGCCGAATCAACTTCACACCGTGGAATGATATTAAAAATAACATGAGTATTATTGTTGAATTCATATCCAGTAACATTATGGGCATTTAAAACATAATAACCGTTTCCCAAACCAGACCATCCCCAATTGAAATGCAAGAGGTCAGATGAATCATATCCATCACACACCCACCCATGACCAGTGTGTTGCGGTATTTCCGAAACACTGTTAAAATATAAAGGACATAAAGTATTAAGATTATTTTTTATTCTTTCTAATTGCTCTTCTTGACTCCAGTCTTCCAAATCATCCCAAGAACCAACTGAATAGTTGAAGTAATGAGATAGTGCATACGGAACATCATAAGAAAACGCAGCTGAACTATTGCCACTGTATGCCATATGCACCGCTATGCCGCAATGCCACAACAATGTAGCCACAGCATTTACCTCTTCTTGTGTAGAATTCTGACCCAGTTGATTTGGCATATTCTCCCAATTGTACGTGGTCTCACCGAAGTTGACACCGTTCCAACTTCCCGTGCCATGCGATGGATATCCCCAATAATGCATGATCATTCCCATAGCAGTCGCCACACAACCGACTTTTGCATGACCGCAATCTCCGTCTGAAAATTCCGGACACATAACATTGTAGTAGCACCCTTGACCCCAGTTTGCAGTAATCAGAGGATCCACATGGTTATTATTTCGCGTATTTCTCAGATGCCCCGAACTCCTCACCTCCTGCCACCGCTGGGAGGTAGTTTCATCTTCTTCCGTTAAATTATTGATACCATATGCAATCTGCTCTACAAAACCTTGTAGATATTCTTGCATTTGGATTGGGATGTTATGTATGTCAAACTGACCTTCGTCTGAGTAGCCAAGAATGGGCGTGGCGCAGCGGTCCGCAGCCACCATCACAAAGCCATTAGCCGTGTTGAAGACGTAGAAGGCGGTGTCGCCTTGGGCTGTTCTATATGCTGTCGTCATTTGTAGGCTACTAGAACTCCGCAACCTATTGCTGGTGTTGGCATTCAAAAACAGTAGCCCCACTTCCTGTGCCTCGTTTGCTGTTACATGCGTGGAACTCTCTTGTTGGGTTCTATTCTGCTGCGCATCTGCCCCCTGTGGCAATAATGCTACAACAATAAGTATCAATAAGTACCAAAAGTAAATCTTCTTCATATTCTTGGGGTTATGTGTCTATTCTGTGAGTTATATATCTAATTTCAACTATTTTTTTCTTTACAAAAATCGTGAACTTCACATTATTCGATTCTGAGGTTCTGGAAGACCTGTATCACAAATAAGAAAGCCCACGATTTACTCGCGAGCATCCTCGTTTTTCCTTTTGTGACACATTGAAAATTTCCAGATTTCAGAATCTCAAAGAAAAGCGAAAACGCTTTTATGTCAATATGTTATACTATCAGTTTTGTATTTCGATAAGGGTTGGGGTTTGGTGAATTATTTACTTTTTATCTTGATATTTCGCTCTGATATATATTGTTTTACGTATTCCGCAATAGCAACGGTTGAAACGTCATATATTGGATCAAGCAATGAGAAATCATCCGGTTTCCTGAAATAATTGTCATTCAAAAGAATACCATATATGGTTTTTGAATGAATACTGTGACGCGAGAATCGGCCTGCATATGCTACACCCTGCTCCAGGTCATAACCAGCTTTCAAAAGAGCGTAAATGTCGTAATAATCGCGGAACGCACTCCTAACCGCAATTGTGAAAAGTTTCATTCCTAGCAATTCTTGCAGAGATGGCGTTACGATGTTGTTGTAAACAAAACCTTTGCCCAATTCGGGAACAGAATTTTCAGGACGGAAGAAAGATAGCTTAACATCACCATTTACAAAAATTTGGAGCTGACTTCTACCCAGAAATTCTTTTCTGCAATCGGGATATACCTCCGAAATAGCATTGGAAATGGCAGCAAAATCAAGTTGTGGACGTTCTTTCCGAATCCCAAGCAACTCAAAGTCCAGATCCTCGCTTTTCCGATGCTGCATTTGAAGAGACTGTGCTGTGCCTCCACACAGATAGAGATCTTTGACAAACTCCATCTGCGATACTGTCTCAAACACAGGAACAGTTTCTGGTTTAAGTCCTCGCTTCCAGTCTTGGTTTGCCATATCGTTTCAGGTATTTGTCGGGTTTCTTTATGTCAAAAAACATAACTGCCAAAAGCCAGTTGATGATGTCATAGTAGGCACCCTGCGAGACAAGTCGTTCCCGCCAAACATCACGTAGGTAGTGCATCGGATAGATTTCACTCAATTTGTGAAGTTCCTCAAATTCAAGGTATAATAATGCTTTTTCTATAAGCAATTCATCGTCAATGGCCTTGGGATTCTTGACATACGACCATGCGCAGCCTTGTTTTTCCAAATGCCGCCACAAGAGACTCTTTTTACGCTCCAACTCACCTTTGTTGAATTTGTTGCTATTCATAATGTGGCAAAAATACAAAAAAATATAATATACATGGGGTCGTGATAAGAAATTTTTGCGTCTCTACAACATCAATATGTTATGATTTCAGTTTTGTATTTCTGTCTGCAAAGATATACAATTTTATTAAAAAGGGTGGCAATTGTGGAAATTTTTCATAATTACGCTTTCCTGAAAACGAATGGACTACAATTGAGAATCAAGAGTTTGTAATTTTGCGGTCGAAATTTTCGACCGCAAAACTCTCCAAAACAAATGATGTCAAAAACTAATTAACCAACTGTTTCATCCGTTTGATTTCTTCGGCAAGGGTGTCAAATTTGTAGCGGAAGCCCGTATCTTTGGTGGAGAACAGAGCCAGGAACTCCACATTCTTGTTTTTCTCGAACAAGGTGGAGACCGCAATATTATTCAGGTAGAAACCATCAATGGTAGCCTGCGCCATCACCTTCTGAATGGCCAGTTTGTATCCTTTCTCATCGGTCACAATGCCACTGCGGTTCAGGAATGACTGCCCCGCCTCGAACTGCGGTTTGATGAGCAGCATCAGCTGGGCATCAGGTTTCATAAATGTTTTGAAATAGGGGAAAAGATAGGTCAGGGAAATAAAAGAGACATCGGATACTATCCAGTCAAAGTGACGATCTTGAATATCCTTGAGCGTCAATTCCCTAAAATCCTTGTTTTCAATGGACTGCACCTTGTTGTGATGGCGCAAGGATTCGTGCAACTGGTCCGTGCCCACATCCACCGCCACAACAAAGGCAGCCCCATGTTGCAGGGCACAATCAGTGAAACCGCCCGTGGAACTGCCCACATCCAAAACCTGACGGCCTTGAAAATCCAGATTGAAAACCTCAATGGCTTTCTCCAGCTTCAAACCTCCCCTACTCACATATTTATTGAATATGTCAATCAGCACCACCTCATCAGTATCAGCAATATCCTTGGAAGCTTTGGTTTCGATTTTACCATTTACTGATACCGTTTTCAGCTTGATGGCATCCTGGGCACGCTCGCGGGAGGAGCACAGGCCGTTTTTCACCAGGTATTTATCTAAACGCATAATCAGGGGTTAGGGGTTAGGGGTCAGGGGTCAGTGATTAGTGATTAGGGATTAGGGATTAATGGATTACAAGATTACAGGATTACAGGATTACAGGATTATAAGATTACAGAATTTGGATTAAAAAAATTTAGGAGTTAAGAACTACTGACCACTGATCACTGACCACTGACCACTAATTCCTAACTCCTAATTTCTATTCCCTAAAATTATTTTTTCTTAGGGGTGTTTTTGAGAACGTCAACGAGGAAGTCCCAGAACTTGCCCACAGAATCAATGTTCACTCTTTCGTCGGGTGAATGAGGATGTTCGATGGTCGGGCCGAAGGAAATCATATCCCAGTCGGGATAGCGTGAGCCGAAGAGACCGCATTCGAGACCGGCATGGATAGCCATAATGGCGGGATCCTTGGCAAATTTCTTCTTGTACACGGTCATACAGGTCTTCAGAATCGGGGATTCCATATTGGGCTTCCAGCCGGGATAAGCACCAGTCAGTTCAATGTCGGCACCTGCCAGTTCGGCGATAGCCACCATCTTCTGTCCGAGGGCATCCTTAGCGGAGTTAACAGAGCTACGGAGCAAGCAGCAAACTCTGAGTTCACCCTTCTCGGCATGGAAGATAGCCAGGTTGTTGGAAGTTTCTACTAAATCCTTCATAGAGTCGCTCATGCGCTGCACGCCATTCGGAATAGCGAACACCATGTTCACGATGCGTTTCTGGGCGTCGGCATCCATCATCTTCTTGGGAGTGTCAACTGCGGTCACTTTCAATTCCATATCGGGTTCTGTAGCGGCAAATTCAGCTTTAATAGTATCCGTAAATTTCTTCACAAAGCGTTTGTAAGCAGCAACTTTATCTTCGGGAAGAACCACAATAGCCACTGCCTCACGCGGGATAGCGTTACGCAAGCTACCGCCCACCACTGAACAAATATGAGCCTCATAACTGTCGATAGAGCTCTTCAGCAAGCGGGTCATCAGCTTGTTGGCATTGGCGCGCCCCAAGTTGATGTCCATACCGGAGTGACCGCCCTTCAAACCTGTAAGGAAAAGTTTCAGGGCTTTCATGCCTGCAGGAACAGCTTTTTCTTTATACTTCATGGTGAAGTTGGCATCCAAACCACCGGCGCAACCCACATAAAGTTCACCTTCGGTTTCGGAATCCAAGTTAATGAGAATTTTGCCATTGAGCACACCTGATTTGAGGCCGAAAGCGCCCGTCATACCGGTTTCCTCGTCCACGGTAGCCAACACTTCGATAGGACCGTGAGCCACATCCTTGGAAACGAGAACTGCCAAGGCAGCGGAAGTTCCTACGCCATTGTCAGCACCCAGAGTAGTACCGTTAGCTCTCACCCAACCCTTTTCGATACGGGTTTCAATTGGATCCTTGGTGAAATCGTGTTTCTTGTCGCTATTGGCCTGGGGTACCATGTCCACGTGGCCCTGCAAGATAACAGGAACGCACTTTTCCATACCTTTAGTAGCGGGAGCGCTGAAAATCAAATTGCCGGTTTTATCCTGTTTGCAATCGATTTTGTTTTTCTTGGCCCATTCTTTCAGAGCTTCGGTCAACTGTTTCTCATGTTTTGACGGATGAGGAACGGAGCAAATGTTGCTAAAGATTTCCCATAACTGTTTGGGATACAATTTTTTGATTTCTTCGTTCATAGTTCTTTGAATTTAATATTAAGAATTTTGAAAATAATCTTCTAGATTGAAATCTGTCCGTCGCGCATCACAATACAGCGATCAGACAGTTTGGCCAGTTCTTCGTTATGGGTAACAATAATGAAAGTCTGATGGAAGCGATCTCGGAGTTCGAAGAACAGCTGATGCAATTTTTGGGCGTTTTCGGTATCAAGGTTACCCGAAGGCTCATCGGCGAGAATCAGGTCGGGATTATTGGCCAACGCACGGGCCACCGCCACACGCTGTTGCTCGCCCCCCGACAGTTCCGAGGGTTTATGCCCTACCCTGTCGCTCAATTTCAGAAA
>Ga0265298_10001926_pt1 | contig 30024 bp, 54 predicted proteins | sample AusTroGonzalo_MG_3_FD_193486 | JGI IMG/M metagenome (GOLD analysis project Ga0265298, IMG submission 193486) | Bovine rumen microbial communities from tropical cattle in Woodstock, Queensland, Australia - Gonzalo_01 | ecosystem: Host-associated > Mammals > Digestive system > Stomach > Rumen ...
CTAGAGTTTCGAGTAATGCGAGAAAGTTATCGAAGGTTGGGAAGATTATGGGGAAGAAAAGCCGAGATAATTGGATCTACGCATACTATCAAAAAGTTAAAGACGGAAGCGTATGCGCAGGCGAATATATACGGCTTATTCTTGAGTATTTGATACATGGACTCGAGGAAAAAGAGTTCTTTTACGATCAGAAGAAGGCCGATGATGCGATTGAGTGGATAGAAGCTCACGGATTTCACACAGAAGGCAAACTTGCTCCGGGGCCGCTCATTCTTGAGCTATGGGAGAAGTGTTTTGTTGCGAGTCTGTTCGGAATAGTCGATAAGGAAGGCTTGAGACAGTTCCGGGAGGTTGTCCTGATAATCGGGCGGAAGAATGGTAAGTCACTTCTGGCCGCTGCCATTGCGAAATACGTTTGGCAGATAGAAGGTGGATTTGGTGCGAAGGTTTACAACATCGCTCCGAAATTGGATCAGGCTGACATTATTTACAATAATATTTGGCAAATGACTCTTTTGGATCCAGAGTATCAGGAGATGAAAGAGCGATTATCCGCGAGAGACTATCATAATAAAAAACTCGAGGATGACTCGGAGCTTCCGAAGCACAGGATGTCTGATCTGTATGTCACAGCAACAAATTCGCAAGTGAAGAAGATCGCATTCAGCGCGAAGAAGTCGGACGGATTCAATCCGAGCTTATGTGTTTGTGATGAGATTGCCTCTTGGGAAGGCGATGCAGGACTCAAACAGTATGAAGTAATGAAGTCCGGTATGGGAGCAAGGGAGGAAGGTATTCTTCTCTCCTGCACAACAGCCGGGTATATAAATGACTCGATATATGATGAGTTATTCAAGCGATGCACTCGTTTACTGAAGGGAGACAGCAAGGAAAAGAAGCTGCTTCCCTTTTTATATACCATTGATGATCTCGAGCGGTGGAATGACATCAACGAGCTTCGGAAAAGTAATCCGAATCTCGGTGTTTCCGTGTCAGTTGACTTCATGCTCGAGGAAATCGCGATTGCAGAAGGCTCTCTGTCAAAGAAGGCCGAGTTCATAACTAAATATTGCAACATTAAGCAGAACAGCTCTCTGGCATGGCTTGATACATCAACGGTCAACAAGTGCTTCGGGGATCCGCTTGATCTTGAACAGTTCCGGTCGAGTTATGCGGTATGTGGCATTGACTTGTCGCAAACAACGGACTTGACAGCGGCAACGTGCATTATCGAGAAGAACGGCGAGTTATATGTGTTCGCGAAGTTTTGGCTTCCGTCACAGAAGATAGACGAGGCTATTGCCCGGGATGGCGTTCCGTACAACATCTACATTCAGCGCGGACTTATAGCAGAATCCGGAGAAAACTTCGTTGATTATCACGATTGCTATGAATGGCTCGTTGATTTGGTGGAAAAATACGAAATCCTGCCGCTTCAGGTCGGATATGACAGATATTCAGCACAATATCTCATTCAAGATCTGAAGGCATACGGGTTTCAATGCGATGACGTATTTCAGGGCGATAACTTGTGGGGAGTCCTTCAGGAGATGGAAGGATTGTTCAAAGATGGACGCGTTCACATGGGAGATAACGATCTTCTGAAAATCCATCTGCTTAATTCAGCGATAAAAATGAACGTGGAGCGCGGCAGAGGCAGACTTATCAAGTTGAATGCTAGTTCTCACATAGATGGCGTTGCGGCGTTGGCTGATGCTTTTTGTGTGCGGCAGAAATGGTATGCAGAAATAGGAGAGAGACTCGCAAACGAGGTTTAACATGGGATTTTTTGATTTGTTTATGAAAAAGGCTCCGAAGCCGAAGGGAGAGTATAAGGGATCATTCAAGATGCTCAACGGGTATGAGCCGAGGTTTACGTCTTGGGGCGGAAGCTTGTATGAGTCCGAGCTTATCAGATCGGCAATTAATGCCAGAGCGGTGCATATCTCAAAGCTGAAATTTGAGAGCGTAGGATCTGCACGGCCTGCCTTACAGAATAAACTCGCAAAGGCTCCAAATCAGTTCCAGACGTGGAGTCAGTTCCTTTATAGGCTTTCGACAGTTCTGGACGTTCATAACACGGCATTCATAATCCCGATATATGACAAGTTCGGAGAACCGAGCGGAATATTCTGTCCGCTTCCGGCGAATGTTGAGGTTATTCAGTATAACGATGTTCCTTATCTCCGGTATGACTTCCGGTGGGGCGAGAGAGCCGCGATCGAATTGGAATATTGCGGAATCCTCACGAAGTTTCAGTATAAGAACGATCTGATGGGTGAGAATAATCACGCATTATTCCCTACGATGGATCTCATTCATATACAGAACGAAGGAATACAGGAAGCCGTAAAGAGTTCTGCTACATATCGCTTCTATGCACAGGTGAATAACTTCACGAAGGCCGATGATCTCGCGAATGAGAGAAAACGCTTTTCGGAGGAAAACTTCAGCCGTGAAGCAGATGGAGGCGGCCTGCTGCTCTTCCCGAATACATACACGAATATCAATCAGGTTAAGTCACAGCCGTACACGGTGGCGGCGGACGAAATGAAGCTGATCGAGAAGAATGTATATCAGTATTTCATGGTAAATGAGGATATTCTTCAGAATAAGGCTTACGGCGATGCATGGAGCGCGTTCTATGAGGGAGCGATTGAGCCGTTTGCGGTACAGTTCTCGGAAGTCATGACGAAGATGCTGTTCACATTGAGAGAACAGAGTCAGGGTAATGAGGTAATGCTCACAGCGAACAGGCTTCAGTACATGAGCAATGCAGATAAGCTGAACGTATCGAGTCAGCTTCTGGATAGAGGAATCATGAGCATCAATGATGTTCGGGAGATTTGGAATCTTCCTCCGGTGGAGAATGGAGATTCACGAATCATTCGCGGAGAGTATTGGAATGCTGATGAGAAAATCAATGAGGAGAGAGTGAATGATGAAGAATGACAGAGAATACAGGAGCATGGAGCTTCGCATCGATCAGACAGAAGAGGCTCCTAGTTATGAAGTAAGGGGCTATGCTTCCACGTTTGAACCTTACCATATGTTCACAGACGAGGACGGCAACGAATACTTCGAGCAGATAGATCCTCACGCTTTTGACGAGGCGGATCTGTCAGATGTTGTTTTCCGTATCGACCATGAAGGCGCGGTATATGCCAGAACGTCAGCCGGAACAGTTGAATTATGGACGGACGAGCATGGACTCGGAAACAGAGCGGATTTGAGTAAAACGCAGAAGGCTCGCGATTTATACGAAGATATCAAAGTCGGAAACTATCCGAAGATGTCCTTCGCGTTTACTGTCGCAGAGGATCATTACGATCGTGCGACACATACAAGGGTTGTCGATAAGATTGCAAAGGTGTTTGACGTCTCGCCTGTAAGCTTCCCGGCAAATCCTACCACAGAATTGAGCGTATCGACTCGCGACTACTTCAACGGAGTGATTGAAGCAGAAAAAGCGGAGAGACTTGAGCGAGAGAAGCGTGAGATTCAGAAACAGAGAATCAGAATCTTATCGGAGGTTTAAGCTATGGAAATCAAAGAAATGACAGTTGAGCAGCTCGAAGAGCGCAAGGCCGCTATCGTTGCAGAGGTTGACAATGAGGGTGCTGATCTGGACGCGCTCGAGGCAGAAGTTCGTTCCATAAAGGAAGAGCTTGAGGCAAGAGCAGCAGAAGAGGCAAAAAGGGTTGAAATCCGCAAGACAGTAGCAGAAGCACAGGCTCCTGTTGTTGTGGTAGAAAAAGTTGAAGAAGAGAGGAAAGAAATCATGACAAACGCAGAAATACGCGCATCAAAAGAGTATGTTGATGCATTTGCACGTTACCTTGTATCAGAGAATGATGCAGAAGTAAGAAGCCTTCTTACAGAGAACGTTTCAGGAGCAGTTCCTGTTCCGGCTCTCGTTGATGAGATAATCAGAACAGCTTGGGAGAAGAGTGACATTCTTTCAAGAGTTAAGAAAACCAACATCAGAGGCAATCTCAAGGTTGCTTTCGAGCTTTCAGCAGATGGTGCTTATGTTCATACTGAAGGAACAGCAGCTCCTACAGAAGAGAGCCTTACACTTGGAATCGTTACCATGATCCCGAAGAACATCAAGAAGTGGATCCGCGTTTCTGATGAAGCTATCGCAATGGGCGGAGAGACTCTCGTTCGTTACATCTATGATGAGCTTACATATCAGATCGTTAAGAAACTCACAGAGCTTGTTATCGCTGATATCGCAGGCGCACCTACAACAGCAACATCATCGGCAGCAGCTGTTTCAGCTATTACGCAGAATCCTGCACTTACCACAGTTGCAACGGCATTCGCTAATCTGTCTGATGAGGCACAGAACCCTGTTATCATCATGAATAAGCTTACATACGCTTCATTCATTGGCGCACAGGCAGGCGGAAACTTCAGCTTCGATCCGTTCAATGGACTTCCCGTTCTGTTCAGCTCTGCACTTCCTGCATACACGAGCGCATCAACGAATCAGGTTTACGCTATCGTTGGCGATCTGACAGGCGTTCAGGTTAATTATCCTGAAGGCGAAGGCATCGTAATCAAGTACGATGATCTTTCAGAGGCTGAAGCTGATCTTGTTAAGATCGTTGGTAGACAGTACGCAGCTCATGCTCTGACAGCGAACAAAATGTTCTGCGTAATCAAGAAGAGCGCATAATCTATGAAGGTTAAGCTCTTAAAAGATGCGAGAATCTGGCACAAAGCCGGGGAGATCCTTGAGGTTTCCCCGGAAGAGTGCTTTTTTCTTACGTCAACAGATGGCGCGGTAGAAGTTGATGCTGTCAAGGCTTCTGTCGAGGCTATCGAAGTTCCGGAGAAGAAGGTCGAGGCAAAGGTCGAGACTCCCGAAAAGAAGGCTCCGGTAAAGAAAACAACGGCGAAGAAGCCGGTTGCGAAGAAGAAATGAAATTATTGATTGCTATTCCTTCAAATGACACAATGCCTTTTCAGTTCGTTGATAGCCTTTTGAAGCTAACAAAGCGGCTTTCAGAGGACGGGATTGATTACGAGGTGGCGATTCAGGGCGGCACGCTTGTTCATGTTGGACGAGATAAGCTTGCGCTGAAGGCTATCGGCGGAGATTACAGTCACGTTCTATGGCTTGATTCGGATATGGTATTCACGGAGGATCTGTTCGATGACTTGATGGATTCGGGCAAGGATTTCGTGACGGGCATCGCACACGCCAGAAGGGAGCCTTACCCAAGTTGCATATTCACGGAAATATTCCCGAATGTGAGCAAATGGAAGGGCGAATATCCCGATAAAGCGTTCAAAATTGCAGGGTGCGGAATGGCCTGCGTTCTGATCTCGGTTGAGATAATCCGGGCGGTATGGGCACATCATAGCACAGCGTTCTTCCCCACAAGAGAATTCGGGGAAGATATTGCATTCTGTAAACGTGCAACGGATCTCGGGTTTGATATCTGGGCAGAGCCTTCCGTCAAGGTTGGACATCTGGGCCATGTTGTAATATACCCGGAATTCGAAGAGTCATTTAAGAGTAGATTGCAGAGGTAAACCATGCTTGACAGAGTAAAATTAGCACTTCTCATAACAGGAACAGACTTCGATTCGGAGCTGATGGATCTGATTGATGCTGCCGCGAAGGATCTCGGGATTGCCGGGGTTGATGCGCTCGTTATCAGTACAGACACGAACGATGCGCTCATAATCCGCGCAATTATCACATATGTTGGTTATCAGTTCGAGCTGATGCATGGCTCGATGGATAGATCCGAAGCGTTTAAGAAGTCTTATGACGAGCAGAAGGCACAGATGGGCATGGCTTCAGGCTACACAACGTGGGCAAACTCATGAATCTGGCAGAAAAAATCGCATTGATTTCAATCAAATACGAGCAAGATGATCTCGGTCAATGGGTGGAAACGTGGACGAAGAACGAAATCTTCGGAATCGTGGACTCTGTATCAATGAGCGAGTTCTATCAAGCAGGAATGCAGGGGTTCAAGCCAGAATATCGCGTTCTTGTATGGTTGACAGAGTATTCGGGGGAAGAAATCCTCGAGTACAACGATAAAATTTATCGGATATACCGTACATTCCGGCGCGATGATGGGCGTATGGAGTTATATGTCACAGAACGGAAGGGAGATGAGGAAGATGACTCTGACTGATTTGAGTACGGCACTCCGTTCCATAAGCGGCTTCAATAAGAAGGTGGCATACCGTGCGTTCCCGGTCGGCAAGGCTCCGAAACTTCCCTTCATTTGTTATCTGTGTACAAACACAGATAATTTTTTTGCAGATGGAGAGACGTTTCAGGTCATTCAGGGCGTTGATGTTGAGCTTTACACAGCGAATAAGGACGTTGCAACGGAATTAGCTGTTGAGAATAAGCTCGCAGAATGCGAATTCGGTTGGGAGAAATATGAGGAATATCTCGATTCAGAGAATTGCTACATGATTACATATTCGATCGAGTTGGTAATGACACAGACAACAGTAATCACAACGTAAGGAGAAAATCATGGATAAGGTTAAATTTGGTATTAAGAATGTTCATGTATTCCCTATTGTAAGCGAATCAGGCGGAGTTCCTACTTATGGAGGCGTTATCGCTATTCCCGGAACAGTAAGCCTTTCACTTGATAAGCAGGGCGATACGAACGATTTCTATGCTGACAACATCAAGTATTACACATCTGTTGCAAACAACGGATATGCAGGATCACTTGAAGTTGCGGTTATTCCTGATGAATTCAGGGAGACAATCCTTAAATATCTTAAGGACACGAACAATGTTCTGGTTGAGGATATCGCAGAGCCTACACACTTCGCTATGACATTCGAAGAGGAAGGCGATCAGACAGGCACGAAGTTCGTTCTTTACAATGGAACGGCTTCTCGTCCTTCTCTTGATAAGTCAACCACAACAGACACGAAGGAGCCTTCAACGCAGACTCTTGACGTTTCATTCGCTCCGCTCGCAAGCGGTCGCGTAATGGCTATGTCAACGGCAACAACGGATTCTGCTGTTCTCGCAGCATGGCACACGGCTCCGTATATTCCGACAATAGTTACAACGTAAGAGGTTTTTTCGAGTGAGCAAAAAAGTATCAGTTGATGAGCTTTCAAATGTAATTCTGGAATATCTTGAGAATTTCAAAGATGTGACGGAAGAGGCGTGCAAGAGCGGAGTTCTTGAGACAGCAGATGATGCTGTTAAAGAGCTTCGCGCTGCTCACCCGGTTGGAAGTGAAGGACAGCCTTCAGGAAAATACGGATCATGGGAGAAGTACAACAAAGGGTGGACAAAACGCGCTTCGACTATGAAAACGAAGGAAAAAGGCATTCTGGCGGTTGTCTATAACGAGAAGCATTACAGGCTTACACACTTGCTCGAAAAAGGCCATGCGCTTGTAGGTGGCGGAAGAACACAGGCATTCCCTCATATCGCTCCTGTTGAGCAGAAATGTGAGGATAATCTGATAAAGAACATAAAAAAGAATATTTAAGGGAAAAGGGGAAGATTATGGATAGGGAAGTAACCATTGATGGAAAACAAGTCAAATTCAGAGCAACGGCTCGCACTCCGAGGCTCTATCGCGGAATCATCGGCAGGGATATGATCTCAGATATGAATAAGCTCATGAAGGCTTATGATCGGAAGAAAAAGGGCGAAGATGAGCTTGATGTCATAGATTTGCAAATCTTCGAAGATGTCGCGTATATCATGGCGCGTCAAGCGACTCCTGACATGGACGAGAAAACGGCGGACGATTGGCTCGACACGTTTGATATGTTCTCAATTTACGAGGTTTTGCCGCATATCCTTGAGTTATGGGCGATAAACACAAAACAGACTTCCCAGAGTAAAAAAAAATAGCTCCGAGAGATAGGGAGCCGAATGGTGCGATTTTTATGCTCCGATGTGCAGAATTGCATCTGACGAAGGAAGATCTGGACGATATGACGATCGGAATGGTTTTCGACATGATTATCGAAAAGGGTAACGATCGGGAGAATTACGATATCAAGGCTCCGGCAGGAAGTATGAAATCATTCTTTCAGGGAACATTTGATATAGGAGAATAATATGGCTTCAACAAAAGTTCGTGGAATTACAATAGAATTAGGAGCAGATACCACAGGGCTGTCAAAGGCTCTGAAGGACGTTAATTCCGAGATAAGAAATACCCAGAAGGATCTGAAGGACGTTGAGAGACTTCTTAAATTGGATCCGGGCAACACGGAATTGCTCGCACAGAAGCAGAAACTTCTCTCTGATCGGGTTGAAGAGACAAAAACAAAACTTGATGCACTCAAAAAGGCTCAAGAATCAATAGATATGTCCACAGAGGACGGACAGAGGCAATATGATGCTCTGTCTCGTGAAATCATTGCTTGTGAGAACGAGCTGAAGGAAGCGGAAGCAGCAGCGAAGAGTTTCAATGCCACAGCGGAGAAGATTTCTGTTTCTGCCGGGAAGATGGCAGACAAATTCGGATCAATGGCACAGAAAACAAGAGGTTTATCTCTTGCGGCAACAGGGGCAATCACAGGGCTTGCAGGATTAGCGGTCAAAGCGGCATCTGATGCTGATGAGCTGACAACACTCGCAAAGCAGACCGGACTCACAACGGACGAGATCCAGAAGATGAAATATGCGGCTGAAGGTGTAGATGTCGATACTGACACAATCATCGGCGGCATGAAGAAGATGAAGAAGAGTCTTGAGAAGAACAAAGACACTTTCAAGAAGATGGGTGTCGAGGTCAAGACTTGGAACGGCGAATATCGAAACACTTCAGATATATTCTTTGATACAGTTCAGGCATTAAGCAAGATTCCGAATGAAACAGAGCGCGATATCGTTGCAATGGAACTATTCGGAAAGTCTGCGGACGAGCTTGCAGGAATAATTGATGACGGTGGCGCGGCATTAAGAGCATTAGGCAAAGAAGCCGAAAATCTCGGAGTTATCATTCCGGAAGAAGAGCTTGAAAAAGCATCGGAGATAAATGACAACATCGAGAAACTCAAAGCGCAAGGTTCTGCGACTCTTATGGAGTTGGGTGGACAGATTGCAGAGATGATCCTGCCGTATCTTCCGCAGATTCAGGAATGGATTGAGAGCATTCTTCAGAAAATCCGCGAAATAGATCCCGAAACAATAAAGATTGTTGGTGCGATTGCGGCAATTACGGCTGTTTTATCTCCTGTTTTATCGGTATTATCGGGAATCGCCTCGGTTGTATCGGCTATTGCGAAGATTGCTCCGGGCGTTGCTTCAGCCGTGTCGAGCGCAATAAGCGGAATATCTTCGTTCTTGACGGCGGATATCGGTGCAACATTGGCAGCAGGCGGAACGTCAGCAGGAATTATGTTCGCTTCGGCTTTGGTTGCGTCAATTACGTCATTCCTCGCAGGCGCGGAGCTTGGTAAGAAACTCGGTGCATACCTATTCCCTGATGACAAGGAATTATATGAAAGTTATTCGGGTATAGAAGGCACATTCAACATGATTAAGGATCTCGGCATCGCACTCAAGGACTTCTTCGTGATGGCTTGGGAAGATGGCTTGAAGCGGTATAAAATTATACTTCAACTCGCAGAAGCGGCGTTTGAAGGCTTGATGCGAGGTCTTGCGTCAAGATGGCTGACCGGATGGAATATCATGAAAGAGTCATTTCTTTCGGTTGCTTATAGTATGTTGAGCGTGTTCAAGGGCATTCTGAACGAGATTATAAGCGGAGTAAACAATGTTTCAAACGGGTTAAGAGTTATATCTGGCGGAGCCATTAACTTCGGAACGATAAAGCCGATGGCAGAAGGCGGTGTTCTTACAAGCGGTTCGGCCATAGTCGGAGAAGCAGGGCCGGAGTTTGTTCAGGTGTCGAGCGGCGAAGCAATGGTACAGCCATTAACAGGGCATAGTGATCTCGCAGGACTTCTCGAGACATATCTGCCTTATCTGGCAGCAGGCACACAGCTCGTTATGGATTCGGGTGCGCTTGTTGGTTCGATTGCTCCGGATATGAATGCGGCACTCGGAACGATAGCAATAAGGGGCGGCAGAAGATGAATGAATTGACTTACGGCATCAAGATATATGTCGAAGATACAGGGAAAACATACCACACTCTGAATAATTGGGAACTTGCTCTCGGGAATAATAACTATATCGGTGATCCTGAAATGGAAACAACGTATATCAAGATCCCCGGAAGAACAGGCTTGATTGATGCGACAGAGGTAATCTCCGGCAGAAGAGTGTTCAGAAAACGTCAGCTTTCTTTCGAGTTGGGCGGCATTCGCGATCGGCTTGATTGGGATGGCGTTATTTCATCATTCAGAAACAATATCGAAGGCCGTGTATGTAGGCTCACACTCGATAACGATGAAAATTATTATTGGCGTGGTAGAGTATTTGTGAAGGGATTTGACAGATTCCGTGAACTTGGAAGATTCAAGCTTACAGTTCCAACCGCAGATCCGTACAAATACAGCAAATTATCCTCTGCTGATCCGTGGCTCTGGGATCCGTTTAACTTCCTGACAGATGTTGTCACATATATCGGGGCAATCACAGTTGTCGGATCTGAATTAATCACTATTCCACAGGGGCACATGGCAACATCTCCGGAATTCGTTGTTTCAGATCAAACATCGGCAACATTTACTGTCACGGCAGGCGGAATAACATATCCGCTCACGGCAGGAACGAACAGAATTCCGTCAATCCTTGTTGGTGGAGATAATGAGGTCGAGCTGACATTCACAGGAGATGCGAAGATTCAGATTGTATATAGGAGCGGAAGCTTATAATGTTTCAGGTCAATCTTGGCGAAAAAGTGCTGTATTATCCTGCTTCGGAAGATGCGGCAATATATGATACAAAGCTCGAGGAAGATGTCGGGCAGGCAGGCACATTTTCATTCAAAGTCCCGCCACAGAATCCCTTGTATGGCGAGCTGACAATGGGCGCGCTCGTCACAATATTCAAGAACGGAAAAGAATTCTGGCGAGGCGAAATTAAGGAAATAAACACGGATTTTGCGAACATCGCAGAAGTTTATTGCGTGGAAGATTTGATATGGCTTGCGGATGAGTTCCTGACTCCGGCGGCAATCACGAACGAGACAAATGTTCAAAGGTTTCAGGCGGCGATTGATGCTTATAACCTGAATAGACCGGCAGAACGTCAATTTCTCGCCGGAGTTGTAACAAATTCGCAGGTGTCATCGCTCTGTAATTGGGTTACAGAATACGAATGGAGCATTCTTGATGATCTTCGGGAGTGCATTTGTAAAGATACAGGATATATTCGCGTCAGGCGAGTAACATCTGGCGGAACAGTGAGCAGATATATCGATATTGTCCGATTGGAGGACTACGGCTCGCAGGCTACGCAGCCGATTGAATACGGGTATAATCTGCTCGATTACGTCAAAGAATCCGATTATGGCAATCTCACGAATGTTCTGACTCCGTATGGCGAAGAAACAGATACAGAGATATATGACGGATATAACCAGAGGCTTCAGGGAACAACGATTGAATCTCAAACTTCAATCAATGTTTACGGCAGACACGCAAAAGCGGTCGTTTTTGATGGTGTTGATAATCTGACGGATCTGAATGCTCTGGCATCCTCTTATCTCACAAGATACTCACAGCCACAGCTCACGATGGAAGTAAAAGCCGTTGATTTGGCAGAAGTCGAGAATGTCGATGAGATTAAAATCGGAGATTCTGTCAGGATAATCGCGGCTCCGTTCGCGGTGGATCAATGGTTATATCTGACAAGTATAAGCCGTGATATCCAGAACATAGACAAAAACAGCATCACAATGAGCGGACACGTTCAAACGAACAGGACACTCACAGAACAGGCACAAGGAACGGCAGAAGCGGTTAAGGCTCTTCCGAGCAGATCATCAATACTTGATGCGGCATTTAAGAATGTTCTTGAGCTTCTCAACGGCGTTGATGGTGGATATGTCACGTTTGAAACTGATGGATCGGATCATATTACAGAAATCCGCATCGCGAACAACATGGACTATTCACAGGCTACACAATGTTGGCGGTGGAACCTTGGCGGATTGGCTTATCTGTCGAGAACATATCCTTCAGATCCTTGGACAGCATCCGTTGCGATGGATATGACAGGGCAGATGACAGCAAACTTCATTAAGACAGGCGAGCTTATCGCGAATAATGGAGTTTATGAGCTTAATATGTCAACAGGTTACGTCAAGATGGCACAGGGCGAGTTCTCCGGGCAATTAAAGGCCGCAACGGGAACAATAACCGATGGAACGGGTACGCTTTCGCTTTCAGGCGGCAATTTGAGCATGACAAGCGCAACATCGGGCGGAGCCGGTGTATTCGCTCGAAAGACTGGCACAGATTATTATTCATGTTGGGGCGCGGTCAATACGGCTGCATGGATTCCCGGGCATTACGTTGAAGTTGCAACATATTCCATTGTTGAGATGGCGAAATGGTGGGAAGATCATGGGCCTTGGCATAGTTAATAAAATCGAAGGGAGATAGAAATGGCAGACATTAGCAGTTATTTGGCGGCGATTATGGCGGCTGTCTATGGCGAAGATGTTCGTGGATCCATTCATGACGCGATCGATATCATCAACAAGGTATCGGAAGTTGTCCTGAATACAGGAACAGCCGTAACGGGGCCTACAAGCTCATCAACGGGATTCTACAAGGATTCGTTTTATATCAATACCTCAACGATGGAATTGTGGAAGTGTATCGGAACGGATTCTTGGCAGAGTCAGGGCGTTCTGAAGGGCGCGGACGGAGCTGACGGAAACGGAATCGTAAGTATCGTAAAAACAGCCACAGTTGGCCTTGTTGACACATACACGATCACATACGATGACGGAACCACAACAACATACGATGTCACAAACGGACAGAATGGCTCGAAATGGTACAAAGGAACGGCTATATCCGGAACAGGAACATCGATAACAGGTTTCCCGGGCGTTATAAATGACTTTTATCTCAATTCGTCCTTTGGATATGTATATACCTGTACGAAAACGGGCGGATCATTGTTACCTGATGCGGCTGAATGGGATTATGTTATGGCTCTGACGGGTGGCGGCGGCTCGACAGTAACAGTCATTGATAATCTGATAAGCACAAGCTCAACAGATGCGCTTTCAGCTAATCAGGGCCGCGTTCTGAAGGGGTTGGTTGATGGAAATACCACAGATATCTCGACAATCAACGGCCTTATTCCTTCGACAGCCACAACATCGAACAAACTTGCAACAGCAGCAGATATTCCTTCTGTTCCGACAGTAAACGATGCGACTCTGACAATTCAGCAGAACAGCTCGACAGTTCAGACGTTTACGGCAAATGCCTCATCAAACGCAACGGCAAACATCGTCACGGATGAATGGTTTTCTTCCGGGGGATCTATTGTCGAATATACGATAAGCACAAGCGATACATCAAAGACATTCACGGGATTGAATGCGAATTACGCATACAAGCCTTTCATACAGGTTGCCGATGGCGAGGATGCCTTATCTTATAAAACAATGGTATTCAGCGGAACAAGCGTGACAATCACGTTTGACAGTCCGTCAGCGGCACAGGCGGCAGGAAGTGCTTGTAAGTTGAGATTAAGAGAGATCAAGTAAAGGAGAGAAGAAAATGGATAAGTATTACACAGTTGAGTTTACAGTACACAATGCGGCAAGCGATGCATGGCAGTCAAAGATTTCTGACAGCAGCAAGGACGAGATAACAGCGAAGGCTCTGTTCCATTCCGAAGCTGCAAGGCTCATTCCGAGTACAGATTTTGATTTTGTGTGCGTTCTCTGGCGCGATAACTTCGGGCGCGTTCTCGATACCGATTCGAAAGATACGCGTGTTTCTCCGGAACCTCCGGAACCGGTTGAGGAATAATTCGTTCTTTTCAAGGCATGAAGGGGTGTCGATTCGTGGTCGGCACTCCTTCGGTTTCTAAACGGAAAGCACAGAAGATAGGAGATATAAATTATGTTTCAAGAAATGTTAGCCATGAGTGCAGGTGGGGGCGGAAATGTCTTTACATTGTTAGGTACATCACAATCCGATTTTCCGCTTGACGGAGTTATAACTATGGGTTTCAAGCCTAAATGCGTAGTTACTTTTGTTCAGTACAATAATTCGACTATTTACTATAATGTTTATGACGAGAGTGTTGGTACGGGATTTTATATGCAATACGGCATTGATAGTTCGGGTACTGTTGCATCATCGGTCATGAAAGTTACTATGCCTAACACGGGTAGTTCATGGCTTAAAACAGTAGATGCAAATGGTATAACCATAATCAACACGCTTTCAACAGTTACAAAAGCGGGTATTTATGCGGTCGGATAACTCTTGCGCTAACTTATGCGGTCGGATAACTCTTGCGCTAACTGAAACGATAGCGCAGATAGTTCAACGCACTTTCAACGCGTTGGAAACACATTAAACACATTGGCACTCTTTCGGGGGTGCTTTTTTGATGGGAGAAAGAAATGGATTCAGCAATATTATGTGCGATCATATCCGGAGCCGTGACGTTGATCGTGTCTATTGGCACTTGGCACGTTACGGCGAAAAAGGATAGAAACGAGAATAAAACACTTATCCTGAAGAATATCGAGGATCTAAAGGACGATATAACGGCGGTCAATGCTTCCGTTCAGCAACAGATCGCGGTCATCGATGTCGAGATCAGGAATCTTTCAGCTCGTGTCGAGAAGCATAATAACGTGATAGAGCGCACATATAAGCTCGAACAGGCCGTTGCGGATCTGAAGGGAGGATTACGATGAAAATGTCAGATAAGCTTTACACAGTATTGAAATATCTCTGTCAGGTCGGTTTACCGGCTCTTGGCACTCTGTATTTTGCTCTTGCGCAGATATGGGGTTTTCCTTACGCGGAGCAGGTTGTTGGAACAATAGCAGCCATAACCACATTTATCGGCGTATTGCTCGGAATCAGCTCTTATCAGTATTATAAGGATTCGAAAGAATGAACGGAATTGATATATCCAGATATCAAAAAGGAATAGATTTGTCGAAGGTGCCGTGCGAGTTTGTCATCGTCAAAGCTACACAAGGCACTTCTTACGTTTCGCCAGAGTTCAAGAAGCAGATTAAACAGGCGGATTCGCTCGGGAAGTTCCTCGGGGTTTACCATTACGCCGGGGGCGGCGGTGCCATTCCTGAAGCGAAACACTTCCTTGATACTGTAAAAGACTATATCGGGAAGGCCATTCTCTTCCTTGATTGGGAATGGGATCAGAATCCGAATATGAACAATCCCGAGTATGCGAAGGCGTTCCTTGCTTATGTTAAGCAGAACACGGGCATCACTCCGGGCATTTACATGAGCAAATCTGTTTGCCGTATGTTCTCTTGGGATTCGAGTTATCCGCTTTGGGCGGCTCAATATCCGAATTATAATCCGACAGGGTATAAAGATAATCCTTGGACAGATACAAAAGGATTCGGAGCTTGGAAGGATTGCATCATATTGCAATATTCTTCCAAAGGTCAGCTTCCCGGATATATGAAGGATCTCGATCTCGATAAGGCGTATATCACAGCAGAAGAATGGCTGATGTACGCAAGAGGCGAAATAGATACAAAACCGACAGCGGAGCCTATGCCTTTACTAAAAAAAGGCGATCAGAACGAATATGTCCGTCATTGGCAGATGTTCCTGAACATGAACGGATATGCTTGTGGATCCGCTGATGGAATATTCGGGCCGAAAACCGAAGCCGCCGTGAAGAAGTGGCAGAAGGATCACGGATTAAAATCCGATGGTATTATCGGGCCGAAAACATGGGCGAGTTTGCCTATGATGAAATAGCTATCCCTTATTTATACTTCCCCACTTGGAGCCGTTTTCGGGTAATGCCGGGCGGCTCTTTTTTTATTGCAAAAATTTTTTTAACTTTTTTCATATAGGTGTTGACGTATATATGATATAGGTATATACTTATGTCAGAGTTAAGGAAACGCACTCACAGGAAGGAGAACGGAAATGACAAGATTTGAACAGGAAATAAGCGGATTACTTGATAAGCAAGTAGCAGAGAGAAAAGGAACAGAAAACAATCATTATTGGGAAAAATCAGCGAAGGCAGAAGTTGAGAAAGCCGTCAAGGAAGCAGATGAGAAGGCAATCGTTGAGGAAGACGGAGCGATCAGATGGATAGCAAGCGGTAATTACTTACCGGATGACTTCTGCGAGAAGCTTGAATATGCCGGATATGCATTCAGCAGAGAAGCAACAAGGCAGGCAAAAGAAGTTCAGTCAAGTGAAGCAATAGAAGCGTACAGAAGGCAGGCAAGGCAGATCACAACAGAAGAGATCGAAGAAATGAGATCAGCATTCGGAAGAGGAACAGTTGTAGTCGATATCATAACAGGTCAGAGAATAGCAATCTAAAACATCAAGCCGAGCCGGGCGTCTAATCCCGGCAGGAAGGAGAAAAAAATGAGACATTTTTGGTTTACAGATGACGAAGGCGAAAACGTGACATACGATCATGTGGGGAATATTAGAGGAGCAAGAAGAAAAGCAGAAGAATACTTGAATGAACATCCTGATATTGATACAATCTACATAAATGAAGGCGAAAACATTGTTGATTGTGTTTGGAGATAAGGGGGGGGCAATATGACAACAGAAGCACAAAAACGCGCACAGAAGAAATATGACGAAGCTTCCCGGGATAAATGGAGAATGATCCATCTGAAGCTCAACAAGGAAACGGATGCGGATATCATTCAGAAGCTTGAGAGCAGCGAGAACATTCAAGGATATATCAAATCTTTAATCAGAGCCGACATTTGAGCGGCTCTTTTTATTATCTTACTTATATTCCGACAAATCACATCGGAAATCCCGAAAATACCACATTTGTTAAAAACCGAAATGGTGTTTCACAAAACCTTGACTAGCGCGGTCATACCATATTTTACGCGCACTTGCGTTCGTTTAATTGCACTTGTTATTACTTTGCATTCTTACAAACATTCCGACAAACTCTCCGACACACTTTCTTACAGAATCATATCTTGTTCACGGCCTCGAGCATCGCTTCCAGAGTGATGTGTGTGTATAGATCCGTGATATCATTCGTCTTATGTCCGACAATTACCTTGATGAGCCTCTGATCGATTTTAGCCTCGGTCATCATCGAGACAAAAGTGTGCCGTGTGTCATGGATGTGATATCCCGGCAGGACTTCCTTAAAACGCTTGTTGAACACAGTATATTGCGGAATCGGTTCCACAGGAAGAAGCTTCAGGGCCTTATCGCTCAATGGCACAATCCGCTTTCCTGCTTCCGTTTTAGCATCGACAATATCAATGTGATCCGGATGACAATTCTCCGGTTGAAGTTCATACAGCTCTTCATATCGGCAGCCGGTGTAAATATATAGGAGAATCTGCTTTACAGTATCATTATCTGTCAGATCCCAGAGCTTATCGACAATTTCCTTTGGGATGCGTTTGTGTTCTGTTTTCTTGCCTTCCTTCCGGGTGCTGAAATCAATGGTTTTATGCAGAGACAAGGCTGACATCGGCATGATTCCGCGCCTAACCGCATATTGTATCAGTTTTGACAGAAGTTTCTTCACATTGGTTGAGGTATTCTTTGTTCCCTCTAACTCATCATAGAATCGCTGAAGCATAATGCGGTCGATTTGGGTCATTCTGACGTCATGAAGAGGCTCGAGCATCTTATAAGCGGTATTGTACGCCTTAATCGTTCCATCGGCCTTATCGGTCTGATTTGGCCGCCATTCGTCATACACTTCCTTGAGTGTCAGAGTGTTCATCTCGTAAGGATCGTCATTAAACTTCTTCAGGGCCGCTTCTGCTTCCCTGATAGTTTTGTGATATGAGAGATATTGATATTTCGGCGTTCCCTTCTCCGTCCATCCGACAATTTTTCTGACGGCGTAAGGACGGCGGCGGTTTCCTGATAGTTTTGTTATATGTCCATATCCGTTCGGTTTTCTCATGCTCTTCCCTTCTTTATCACTCTGGCTACTTTAACCTTCGGCATCTGCGGTATCTTCGGTTTCTGCGGCATCTGCGAATTCTCAAGTAATGTCATAACACTTTCACGCGCTGATTGTGTTGCATTGTGAAAGAGCGATAATAATTCTTGATCGGCCTTGAGTTTTTCCATATCGATATTTATTTCCATGGTCTTGTGTAGTTTGGGGATTTGCCCGGTGATCTTTCCGCTCTCGATCTGTATTGTCGGAAGTTTTCTCGCTGTCGGAATATTATGAATCTCCTGAATATTGAGTGCCGGAACATTTTTGACTTCCGGAACATCGAGGCCCATCAGCCATAACGGATCCACGTCAAGCACTTGTGCCATTGCGTAAGCGGCTTTGTTCCCCGGCGCGTGAGTGCCATTAACATAATGACTTATGGAGGATTTGTTGATCCCCGATTTGTTGGAAAGTTCCTGCTGCGAAATACCAGCATCAGCCATTGCCGTCATAATTCTTGAGGCGGTCACGTTATATTTCATGTCATCTTCTCCTTATAAAAATAAGAAACAATTTCGAACGTGAAACTATTTTATCATAAAAGTTTAAGAAATTAAACAAAAAATGTTGACTTTCAGAGTTTAAAGGTTTAAACTTTAACCATCAACACAAGATATATGAATTTTTGAGAGAGGAGGTGTCAGATATGGAGTTTAAGTATGCAAAACTCCGAGGCCGGATAAAAGAAAAATTCGGCACAGAACGGGAGTTTTCCGAGGCTCTGGGCATCAATCAGGTGACATTATCGAGAAAATTTAGCGGAAAAACGCAATTTTCAAGTAATGACATCAAGCAGATGAGCAAACTTCTGGAAATTCCCTTGGAAGAGGCAGGACAATATTTTTTTGCCTAGAAAGTTTAAAGGGTTAAACTATGAAGCGTATCACACCAAAAGAAGCAGCTCAAATGATGCAATGTGGGGAACAGCAGGTCAGAATGATGTGTCAGCTCGGTAAGATCCCGGGGGCGTTCTGCACAGGGAAGAAGCCGAGGCGAACATATTACATCTATGATGAGCAAATCAAAAATCTAATGAAGGGAGGTAAAGCTTGAGAATGAAGGGATTATACAGTAAGGGGTTAGTTTTGGCGATGTTCGGCGGTGCAGGTCTGGCAGAACACATCACATCAAATCGAGGATCATTCCCGATATGCGCAGTTGTATTAGGAATCGGACTCATTCTCATGCTGATGAGCTATGAGAACAAGGATCGATGAGCCTGCAATCAATTTTGCGTTGATGAAGGACATTAAGGCGGCAGAAAAGGCCGGGATAATTCATCCGAATGCTTCGCTTGATACGGAGATTGAGGAGAAATATCTGTCAGAGCTTGAGAGAGTTCTTCGAGTTCTGGACGAGGTTGAAAACTATGTCGCAGTCAAAACGCTTGTGGAATACCACAAACAGTTATTTGTAAGGATTTTAGACTACATGAACAAGGAAGGGGAATCACATGAATGAGCTTATGGATGTTTTAGAAACGGAGATAGCACTTCAGACGAAGCATCTTCAGGAGGACGAGGCAAGAATCGGGGATAGAATTCTCGGACAGTTCTTCCGGGGGAGATCGGCGGTCGAGAAGAGCAATCTCGAAACATTAAAGAAGATGTGGGATATCGTAAACCGCATTAAGTAAAGAAGGAAGGAGTTAGTTTATGACACAGAGCGAATACAGATCTGATCCGGCAATAAGCAGGTCTGAATTGAATGTTTTAAGGGAATTAACGCCGTTGCATTTCAAATATGCAATGGAACACAAGGAAGATGCTGAATCTCTGGCGTTATTGGAAGGCAGAGCGGCACACAAAGAGATTCTCGAGCCGGACACGTTCGTTGATGAGTTCACGGTTGCTCCTCAATGCGACAGACGAACAAAGGAAGGCAAAGAAATATATGCCCGTTTTCTGACGGAAGCTGAAGGCAAAGACGTTCTGACGGCAGATTCATATCAGAAGATAAAGGATATGGGGAATGCGATCAGACAAAACGAACAGGCCATGAAGTTCCTGAATGGGATCCATGAACAGTCATTCTTCTGGACAGATCAGGAAACAGGGGAAGCTTGTAAGGTTCGTCCGGATTGCATCACAGAAGTTGACGGCAAAAAGTACATTGTGGACTACAAAACAACGGATTCCTGCGTTGATGGAGCATTTGAGAGATCCGTCAGGAAGTACGGATATAAGTTTCAGGCAGGAATGTACCGGGAAGGCGTATTCCAGAATACATTCGAGGATTATGGATTCGTGTTTATCGCACAGGAGAAAAAAGCTCCTTATGCCGTCCGAGTATACATCTGCAATGAAGATTTTATCAATGAAGGATATGAACAGTTCCGCCAAACTATCAATCTCTATCATTGGTGCAAAACAAATGACAAGTGGTACGGCTATGAAGGAGCTGAAAACATTATATCAGAGTTAATCGGAGAGGGGGAATACTAATGAGCTTACCGAGTTGGGAAAAGATCATCGATCCTAATTTTATCAATGCAGAGCTGATCGGAGAGATCGGGGCCGAGAAAGTTGTGACGATCAAGGATATCGATATGGCTGAATGCTATGACGAGCAGACAAAAACGAAAGTTCAGAAGCAGACCGTTTTCTTCGAGGAATGTAAGCCGATGGTTCTGAATAAGACAAATGCAAAGGCTCTGAAGCGGTTATTCTCGCCAAACTCTGATAATCCTGCTGATGCGTTCGGGCATCGCGTGATTCTGAAGGTGGAAGAAGTAAAGGCATTCGGTAAAAAGACAACGGGGATCCGCATCAAAGAGTTTTCTGAAGAGAAATGCCCGGTGTGCGGCAAGGTCATCCTTCCTTATGCCGGAAAGTCGGTGCAGGAGATAAAAGAAATAAGTGAGCGAAATCTCGGACAGGTTATGTGCGGAGAATGTATGAAGAACAAGGCAAAGGAGAAAAATAATGGTTAATAAAGTGATAATTCAGGGAAGGTTCACAGCAGATCCGGAGCTTCAGGAAAAGGGCGGCTTCAGTATGTGTGAGTTCACGGTTGCATGGTCGGACAAGTACAAAGATCGCGAAGATAAGTGCTTTTTAAGGTGTAAAGCTTGGCGCAGTATGGCGGAGTTCGTGAGCAAATATTTCAAAAAAGGGCAGGAATGCGTTGTTGAAGGAAAACTTCTTACAGAACAGTGGGAGAAGGACGGACAGAAGCAGAGCAGAACGATATGCAATGTCGATAAGGTGCATTTTGCCGGATCCAAATCAAACAGCGAATTCGCTCCGGTTGAAGCAGCAGGCTCTGAAGAATTCATGAAGATAGATTCGTCAACAAAGGAAGAACTTCCGTTCGCATGATTATTGTAGATAGCCGTGAAAAAAAATGGGATCACATCCGGGAATATTTTGACCGAAAGGGTGTTGAATATGCCGTTCACAAACTCGATGTCGGGGATTATCTCAATACAGATAACGATGGCATTGTCATAGATCGGAAGGCCAACCTTCAGGAGCTGTGTTCGAATCTGTCAAAGGGAGAGGAGAACATCATGCGGTTCACAAGAGAGGTCACAAGGGCAAAAGAGCATGAATATCGGTTTATTGTCCTGATCGAAGGAACGGATTGCAAGGAAACAAAGGATGTAATCTCGTGGAAGAGCAAATACACTCGACATTCTGGGCGATGGCTGAACGATAAAATGTTCAATTTAACCATTTCTTATGGAGTCGAGTGGATGTTCTGCCGGAAGAACGAAACGGCACAGAAGATATTGGAGATAGTGAAATATGACAGCGGAAGAAATTAAACAGAACACGAGCATGAAGGATGTTCTGGCAATGTACGGCATATCTGTCAAAGGGAATGTCTGCTGTTGCCCGATACATCATGAACGGCATCCGAGTATGCAGGTGTTCGCGGACGGGTACAAATGCCATGCCTGTCAGAGCCACGGCGATATATTCAGCTTCGTGATGGCGATGGATGGTTGCTCGTTCCCGGAAGCGTTTGTGAAGCTCGGAGGAACATACCAAAAGAGTCCAAATAAAGCCAAAAACAGGCTTATACGCGCGAAATTCGAACGTAAAAAGGCGGAACGTATTCGAAACGATAATTTCGAGGCGGATTTCAGGAAAATGCTCGATGATGCGATTTTCAAATGCAAGGTCATTATCTTCTATCATCAGCCGTTCTGCGATAAATGGTGTGAAGCGCAAAATGCTCTGCCGTGGCTCGAATATGTATGGGATTTGAAATATTTAGAAGGTGAGGAGATCAATAAGGCGGATGTTATTAGAGTGTGTAAAAGAATTGAAAGAATCAGACATACTGTCTGAAGATCTGCTGATAGAACTGTTTTCCATTGAGAATAACTTCGATCATGAGAAAAAACGGCAGGAAATAGAGGCACGAGCTGCTGAATTGAAAGTGAAATCGGCGTTCAATAAGCTTTATTCCTCATATAAGAAAGATATCAAGAAGGAAATAGCCGTTGCTGACAGAGAATCGTATTACCTGCAATTCAAAGGTCAGCCAGAACTTCGAAGCGGTGTATGGAGAGCAACAGATGAAGATGGGATATGGACTCTGGGAGAAAAAGGAAGAATTCCTGCTTGTTCGCATCCCATATATCCTTCCGCGATCCTTGTGAACATCGAAACGCATATCTGCAAAATCAATCTGATGTTTAAGGTCAGGGGCAAGTGGAACAGCGTTCTGATAGATAGGAAGGTTATCGCAAGTAAAAACACGATAGTCAGCCTTGCAAACAACGGGATCAGGGTGACGAGCGAGAATGCCGGTGCATTAGTTCAGTATTTGTCAGACATCGAGGCTCTGAATGAGGACGATATCCCGGAGAGGATGTCAACATCGAGACTCGGGTGGGTTAATGGCTCATTTATGCCTTATGAACAGAGCGTGATATTCGACAGCGAGGATAATCTGCGGACATTGTTCGATTCAATCCATAAGGAAGGTTCCTATAAAACGTGGAGTGAATGCATTCGCGAAGAGCGTAAAAACAAGAGAATCGAGCTTCTTATATATCTCGCAGCTTCGTTCGCTTCGGTATTGGTTGAGCCGCTTGGGATTTTGCCGTTCGTGGTTGATCTGTGGGGCGGAACCGGTAAAGGAAAAACTGTTGCTCTGATGTGTGCGGCTTCGATCTGGGCGGATCCAAATGAGGGCGAGTACATAACCGATGCCAAATCGACACAAAACTCGATAGAAATACGGCTCGGAGCGTTGAACAGCCTTCCGATGATTATTGACGATCTTGCGCAGATAAAGAATAAGCTTGATGACTTCGCATCGCTCATCTATATGCTCTGCTCCGGTTCATCCAAAGGCAGAGCCACTAAAGAGGGTGGCATCAAGAAAACGTATTCTTGGAAGAATTGCGCGTTGACGAATGCGGAACACAGCCTCATTTCAGAAACGATGCAGGGCGGCGCGGTAAACAGGGTAATTGACGTTGAATGCGCGAACAAGGATATCTTCCAGAACGCTCACGAGGTTGCAGACACGATCAGACACAATTTCGGGTATGCAGGAGAGGAATTTATCGAGAAGATCAAGGATATGCCCGAGGAAGAACTTCAGGCGATGTATAAGGGGTATTTCGAGCTTCTCATCAAGGAATCTGAAGTAATAGGTGCTGAAAAGGAACAGAAGCAGCTTATTCCGATGGCGGCGATCCTGACAGCAGATGAATTATCGGAGCGGTTCATATTTAAGGACGGCATCCGGCTAGATCCGGGAGAATGTCTCGGTCTGTTGAAGAACAAAAACGATGTCTCGGAAGGCATCAGGACTTATAACTTCCTCATTGAGACTATCGGGAGTAATTCATACCGGTTCGAAGAGCCTGACTCTGAATATCCGGAGCGGTTCGAAAGATGGGGCAAATTTCTCGGTTCTGACAAGGTTGCCATCATCAGCCGACATTTCGACCGGATCATCGAGGAAGCAAACTCGCAGCCGAAGGCATTTCTGTCATGGGCGAAGTCGGTCGGGATCATCGACATGGATAACCGAGGCACTCCGAAAAAGAATGTTGACTTTGAAGGTCAAAAACTCCGATGCGTTGTAATCCTGCGTGAATGGGGCATGGATGACGATTTCGAGGCGGTTGATGATAAGGATATTCCGTTTGATTAAATGTTACCAGTTACCAAAGTTACCAAAATCTATAAGAGCTTTTTATCTGAAAACATTTTGTTTGAAATTATTTTATGTTTTTTCTCGCGCGTAGGAGAAAAATTTTTCATGGTAACATGGTAACTTAAACTCAAAAACCTCAATTTGTTCAGTAAAATCAAGGGTTTGCGAGGTTACCATTTTTGAAAATTTTTGGTAACTTGTGGTAACTTGTGGTAACTTTGGAGGTTTATATGAAAAACAAAACACACAGGATTGAAGAATATAGGGGCATTTCAGCAGAAGTATGGACAGTATTCAAAAAGTATTTCCCGGAGGATGCTGACACGGACACATTCGTTCAGGACATAGATGTTCTGGATAAGAAATACAAGAAGGACGTTCGGCAATACTGTTTCATGCAGAAGCTGATGAAGGTGTATTTTGACGAGCTGAAAGAATTGAAGGGGTTAAAAAATGGGGGAAATAAGGAAAATCAGTAAGAGTTTATGTTCGAAATGTCAGTACAGGACGATGATCGGATCGCATCAGGCGTGTAATTATCTCGCCATAGCAGGACGGAGCAGGATCTTCCAGAACGGAGAGGCTGTCAATGATCCGAAGTTCTGCGACAAGTTCAAAGAAGGCGAACAGATAATTCCGCGTGTGGATGCGGTATTCGTTCCGGCAAACGTGGACATTTACGAAGATTACAAATATGTGAAGATCAGGAAGGAGAGGTCGAGATATGACTATAAGTTTCGAGAAAAGTGAGTGGACGGAGATGGTCGAGAAGATCTGCGATGACTATTGCAAGATGCCGGATATCTGCGCGACACAAGAGCGGCTCGATCGGCATTGTGCGGAGTGTCCGCTGAATAACTTCCCGGAGGATAAGGAATATCCGCTCGGGAGGTGTGATTGGCAGGAGTAGGAGGACAAGGGAAGTATGAAACAGAGAACATTGATTGAGGGTTTCTGGGATAGGGCAGACATCGCTCTGAAATCCGCAAATCTGAACAAGAAGCAGGCGGCCTTTTCACATATAAGGAGAGATTATGACAAGAGAAGAAGCGATAGACATATTAACAATGCTGATATGCCAAGATACAAGGGTTGAAGCAGATGATTATGAACAAGCCCTTGAAATGGCAATATCCGCACTTGAAAAAATCCCGAAGTACCGCAAGAAGTACAAGCGGTGGAAACGGAAAGCACTTGAATAAGAGCCGCCCACGTTTAATTGGGTACAAAATCGTGTTGATTTAGCAAAAGCCGAGATAAACAATGCGATAGAATCAACATTCTGTACCAAAGACGAAGCAATAGGTTTAGGGATAGCACTTAATGTTATAGACAAGTATTTCACGATATAGGGGGATAAAATGAAAGGTTGTTGGATAGAATTGTTAAAAGTATATAACGTAATTGAAAGAGCGTACAAAGAAGGTTTAATAGACGATTATGCAAGGATATGTCTTGAAGCGGAAATGGACGCTTTAGATTTTATGGCATTAGGGAATCCGTTAAAGGAAGGGGATAAAGAATGACAAGAGATGAAAGAGCGGCAATATCAATACTTAACGCATACAAAGAAGGTTATGAGAGCGCAATGGAAGATTATAAACAAAAAGACTTGGAACGGCAGACGGGGAAGTGGATTGCCGAGGCAACCATAGAAAAAAACGGAAGATGGGATTATTTTTGCTATCAAAACTTCAAATGTTCAAAGTGCGGTTATATCGTAGCGGATAGTGATGTTGAAGAATATAAATACTGCCCGAATTGTGGGTGTTTTATGAAAGGAGAACGTAAATGATACAAGCGACAACGGCACAACTAATATGCTTATGTATTCTTTCTTTCGGCTTGGGAGCGATTTTAGGAATATGGTGGGGTGCGAAATTATGAAAAGTTATACAACATACGAAAGACTAATGCCCGATACGATATGTGGCGAAGGTATCAAACTTACGCAAGTATATACAAGTTTTGACATTCGAGAGATAGACGAATTAGAGGAAGACTTAAAAAAGGCTATTGGTAGCGGGGTTGTCTTTGAGTTCAAGGAAAGTGAGGATAAGGAAGAAGGTGCGGAATGATTGATTGTCACAAATGTGCTAATTGTGTTTTTACTGAACCGTATATATGTGAGTGTCGTTATGGGTATTATGTTAAGACATCAAAAGAATGTAAACGGTATATAGGGCAGATGACATTAGATGAAATACTTGAAAGTGCAATAAAGGAGAGAGCGAATGAAACTGATAATTGATATACCCGAATATGCCTACAAGCATATAAGGGAATACTACGAAAAGAATGATATTGTTGAAAGCACATACAGTTATATCTATCACGGCATACCTATACCCGACAATGCGACAATATGCGAGTGGATTCCGATGACAAAACGACCTATGACAGAGGACGAAAAAGAGCATTACAAGGAAGCACTTGAATATTGTGACGATGCAGAGGTATTTGATTGTAAATTACCTGAATATGGCGAAGAAGTGTTGATAACAATGAATGAATGGGTAACGATTGACACATTTTATAGGGATTTTACGGATGGGTGTGCATTTGAAGGGTATGACATTGACGATGTAGAAGCATGGATGCCGTTGCCAGAACCATATCAGAAAGGCGGTAAAGAATGAGAGATTATAGATTTCATTGTGAAGATTGCGACAGTTACCGAGAATGTGCTTATTATCACGGCAGAAAAGGTACATCGCTGATATGCAAAGAGTTTCAGTTTGGGTATGAATTAAAAAAAGAGATAGAAAAGCAGAGCATAGCGGATTTTATAGCGGTATCGACAGTTATTGAGATTATCGACAAATACACAAAGTAAAGGAGCGTGGGAGTATGGAAATTATATGGGTTTTTTGGAGTTTGTTTGGTATGGTGTGTGGAGTGGTTGCGTGTCTAGTTTCGGATAATCACATCAGGAAAGAGCAGAAGAAGATCGATGCGTTGAAGAAAGAGAAGAAAAAGCTCAAGAAGGAAATTAAAAAGCTTAAAGAGGAGAAAGATCATGGCAGAACTAATAAAGAAGTTCTTTGAAGTAAATGATATAGATGTTCTGATCGTAGCATTTATTTTTTTCGCTAGTGTAATCGGGCTATGGATATACACCTGCAAGAAGTGGAAAGAAGAGGAGAGAGAAAATGACAAAACACGATAAGGTGGCTCGGATCATCGGCATGGCTGATAAGCTCGGCGTTAAGATCGACACGAAGAAAAAGGAGAAGAAGCATGACAAGAGATCAGATAAACATCGAATATCTCACAAATTATGATTTTCAGGTTTATGTGAATAAGTGCTGTCAGAGTTATCACAAATCTCCGGAGCATATCATGGCTTCTCCGATTACGGCAGCATATTGCGAATCATTACAAGAAGGGGGTTGTAATGCAAAACGAGAAGATCGAGGAGCGGATAATCAACGCGCTTCGACAACAACAGCCGCTTACTCCTGTGAGGCATGAGTTAGGTGGCGGATATTATTACACTTGCCATTGGTACAAGTGCGGAAATACTGTGAACAGGTTTCAGAATTATTGCGACCAGTGCGGTCAACGAATAGATTGGAGTGAAAGGAGTTGGAAATGAAACTAATTGATGCAGATAGTTTTATAGATAGAGTAGAACGAGAGTTTGAGAATAATTCCGAATACTTTTCGGCAGAGTTTGTAGAGGGAAGTCATACAATATTACGCTATATTGCAACAGAGCCGGTTATAACGATAGGAGAATTGTTTGAATTGGCAATAAAAATGAGTAAACCTATTGAAGATTCAGGATTATCTCCGGCTGTGATAACCGCGTTAAGAAGATATTTTCATGGTGGAACAATAGGAGATTTATATCAGAGCGTTTTAACAGAAGAAGTGTATCGCATTAGAGGAATAGGCGAAAAATCGTTATATGAAATAAACAGAATGATGGAATACGATTTGCGAGGAATAATGAAATGAACGAGATAGGAAAACAAATAACACAGAAACTCATTGAGATACACGGAGGGAGCGACTTTGTAATCGGCTTCCTTCCGTACAAGCGATCAATGTGGAATTGCATGGAATCAGTTTATCAGGAATGTCAAAACGCAGGAGCGTTCCCGTACATTCTTCCGTTGCCTTATTATCTGATGCCGGAGAAGGAGGTTGTGTGCGAACATGACTTATTTCCGGAGGCTCTTGATATAAGTCTGCTCGGGAAGATAAGTTTTGATTTCCTCGTCATTCATTATCCGTATGACGGGAACAATAGAGTTACATCAATGCTTCCGGAGTATTACACGGCAGAGCTTCGAAATTATGGGAAGGTTATCTTTATTCCATATAGCTGCACTCCGGGGATCTTTACAAGACTACATCCGGGCCTTGCGAATATTGATTATGCGTTCTTGTGTTCAGAAGAGGAATGTAAAGCGTTTATTTCAGAATGGCAGACTCGGGGTGTTGACTTCTCCGGCAGAGTATTCGGATTTGGATCTCCAAAGATGGATGCGATGGAAAAATGTTCTCGCGGATCTGCAACACTTGTAATCAATTCGCTCGCTCCGTATTTGTCGGCTCCGTTCGTTAAGATTTATGCATATCAGACAGTTATCACGCATGAGATCGAGCGCGGTCGCAAGGTCATCTTTCGTCCGCATCCACTTCTCCGGCAGACGATCAGGAGCATGAGGCCAGACACGGCAGAAGCTTACAACAAGTTCGTTGAATGGTGTAAGGCACAGGAAAACGTAATATATGATGAGACAGAGGATCTCGAACAGGCTCTGGAACAGGCGAATTATCTCATAAGCGATCCATCATCAGTTCTCGATATGTGGAAGAGTTCAGGAAGGGAGTACACAGTATTATGACAGACAATCAACAGAGGGCGGATAAATATCTGATGAGAATCAGAAACGCAAACAAGGAAATGCGCATATTGTACGAACAGATTCTATATCTGCGATATAAGGCTTCGGGTATGGGAGCGATCCGATACGATAAGGATCACGTTCAGACTTCTCCGGAAGATATGGTATGCGCGGCAATAGCGGAAGCGGTTACACTTGAGAATAAACTCTTTGGACGAAACAAACAAACGAAGGAAGCTCTTGAGCGGACGAACGAAATCCTCGCACTCTGGGGAGATAAGTACGCAACAGCTATCGAGACATACTATCTGAATCACGGCTCGATGGTTGACGTTGCGCGGAATTGTAAATGTTCCGATCGGAATGCTTACCGGGTGAAGCTTGAGGCACTGGAAAGATTTTCTCAACATATTGTATAATTTTTCAAAATAACACTTGATGTCATACCATATGTTGTGATATTATATTCTCGGAAAGATATGAAAAAGCGTAAAAACTAGCTCCGTTTCATTTTGAAAACCTTCTGAAAGCAAGGGCAGCTGTCATTGAGATGGCTGCCTTTGTTGTTGGGTAAATACTATGAGCATGAGACAGGAAGCTCCGGAAGAACAGAAGCGATTCTACGATTCAAAGGAGTGGCAGGCTTGTCGATCGAGTTACATCTCATCAGTCGGCGGTCTATGTGAACGATGTCAAGCCAAAGGCATAATCAAGCCGGGGCGAATCGTACATCACAAACAATACATCACGATACAGAGCATCACAGATCCTGCGATCTTATTGAATCCAAACAATCTTGAATACTTGTGTCAGGACTGTCACAACGCAGAACATCATAAGAATAGCAGACGTTATTCAATAGATGAGTTCGGAAGAGTGACAGCGCGCTGACAGACAGCCCCCATATCGGGTGTTATTTTAACGCCTGTTGGAGAA